>WNFC01006435.1_pt1 | contig 12919 bp, 17 predicted proteins | sample 5400541 | NCBI WGS metagenome assembly WNFC01 (sample SAMN13153342, study PRJNA577476) | soil metagenome | isolation source: 120 cm saprolite under Douglas fir tree site 2 hole 2 replicate 1 | place: USA:California | collected 2015-04-18
CCGAGACGCAGTTGATGACGACGATTCAAGAGGTGAGAGAGCCCTCATTCGATCTTTTTTATTAAGGGTTGGCCGCTAAATCTCTTTCGGTTTCCTTTTTGCAGTACGAGGATCTCAATATCTGGACACGCGTGGCCAACGGCTCGAAGCTGAGCTTCGCATGACCTGACTGAATGGTCGGTCAATCTGTTTCTTTATGTTGTTTTTGTGTACATCCTAACTGTCGCTGTCGCACTGTTGTCTGAGATATATACCTGTATCTAAGTACATATGAACTAGATCCCGTCTCCATTGTTGACAATCGATTATGGGTAGTTTGTCAACTGCAGACCGATAGCGAGCTCTAAATATTTTGAGGGCAGTATAGTCGTAGCTAATAATATAATGGGTTCGCTAGTCAATAAGAATGAAAGATCTCCGCGTCCACATACACGTTGTTCATGTTCAATACCGTCCCTCGTTGCGGGGGGATGAGCAGAGAGCGGAGAGCGCTACCGTGTCTGCGACGCGTGTTCCCAGCTCCCGTCTCCGCTCCCGCTCTCATTCGGGCTCTCAGCGCCCCGCCGTGGCGTCTCTTCCGCCTCTGGCTCATCTCGGTATGACGGCGTCGGTACAGTCCGGGGTGTATTCGGGTCCTCGTCGTCCAAGAAGCCCTCGTGGAACCCAAGCCCAGCGGCGGGACCGCCAGGCGAAATACCACGAAGGCCCGTGTTCTCGTCCGCCTCGTCATCTTCGTGTTCGCCAAACGCATCGTACAGCTCCTTCGTGCGTGGTGCGCGGCTGCCGTGTGGCATCACGCCGAGCGCTACGTCTTCACCGGGAAGCGCGCTGTATTGCCCTGTGGCACGGCGATGGCGCGCGGCACGCCTACAGAGGAATACACCCGCGAGGACGCCGAAAAGGAGCACAATTCCCGCTGCGCCGAAGACCCACTTCTGGTGCGAGACGAGGGTGGACATGTCGGAGAACCAGCCTTCGTCGGCTGTGGGCACCATCGTTCCACTCGCAGTCGCGCTCGTTGACGGTTTCGTGGCATCGTCAGCGGGATGACCGTCATCAAATGCTGGCCTATCCGCTTCGCCCTCAGCCTCGCCATGGTCTCCAGGAAGATGGTCTGTAGGCTTCGGATGTACCTTCGACGTGGCGGTGGGATGCTCGGCCGCTGGTGGGGTATTGGGACTTGGGATAGAGGGGAGGGCCTTTTCGAATAAGGAAAGTTCGTATTCGCGTTCGATGGACGCGTCGATCGTCGAACCAAAGAGGGAGAGCTGCCAGCCGAGGAAATGACCTGTCCGACCTTCGGCACCAATGTCGGAGACACGAATTGTCCAAGTACCGTGCGGATCCTCATCCCTTCAGTGGTTTCAGCTTTCGTATCTCCGACAAATGACATATAACTGACCAGTGTTTGACACTCATGAAGCGCCATCCCGGAAACCCATTCTTGTCTGCGTCCACACGGCGGCGCGCCGCCAGGACACTTGTAATGCCGTTGGGGCTTGTAACCTCGACCTCGACGTCACCACGACGGTCATGCGTGATCCACACACGCACAGTGATGTGCTCTAACACATCAAAGTTGTTTTGTTCCAAGTCGTCTTGGGTTATTGTGATAGTACTGGTAACACCACCAGGAATGATGAGCAATCCACCGCTCATTTCACCTATCAAAGACGACATGCCGCCTCCGACTTGCACCGCAGGTAGCTCGACCCAGGTCTGCGGCTTCACGAGCTGCCATTGCTGGGCAACGGTAACAAACTCATAGCCGTTCAGGCGTCCGAAGCCGTACTTGTACGAGAACGGCCGGCCAGCTGCCGTCCTATCCCAGTCAGGATCGTCCGCGTTGACGACTTCGGCCGTACGGACGGCGATGTGCTGAATATCACGCCACGTGAGGTCGGGACTAAACGAGACGTGGTCAACGTCATCATGGCATGGGTTTTCGACCAGGCAGCATACCGAACAGAAAGTGCGAGAGCAAACACCCCAGCAGCATTGGGTGCTGCTGCTGAGGTACCACCGTGCGTGAAGGCACATACAGACTTGCCCTTGTCCGTGGTGACCTTTTCAAACTCGTCACACGAAGGAATGGAGACTGAGCAAGTGGGGAAGGACGTACAATGTGATTGCCGCTTCCAGAGCTATAAGCCACCACGAGGTTCGCAGCGCATGCCTCCGAATAAATAGGGTGGAGACCTTTGAAATCGATTGCCGGGATCGTGACGGAGTAGATACTATTGGTGTAACCATCAAAGTTGCACTGGTCACCAGACCCAGCACCGTTTCCACTGGCAAAGACAAAAATAGATCCCTTGCCACCACGCCCACGTTGGATACCGTTCAGAATCGCACGTTCGATGAGATAGCTCGGGGCCTCCATGGACTTGCCATCATCCGGGGGACCCCAGGAGCAGCTGTAGATGGATGTATTGTGATAGTGGTAATTGAGTGCGGCAGCCTCGTCGATGTCTGAGATGGGGCCAGACAAGATGCGGATACCTGCAACTTTGGAATCGTACGCAATGCCCACGCCGCAGACGTTATTCTTCACTGCGCCGATTTGGCCAGCACAGCGCGTGCCGTGGTGGTCGTCGGAAAGTTTAGGCGTGGGAAGGTCCTCATGGTCGTTATAATCGTGGGAACCGGGGGCCCACTGCACAAGCAGTCGGGGAGGTGGGGAGGGAGGAGGAACACGGACTCAGGCACACCGCAACGACGGAGGAAAATAAAAAAGGGTCCGACTGGACCCCACTCACAAAGTTATCCGCGAGGTCGTCGCTCTCATAGTCCACCCCGTCATCCACGAGTGCCGTGACGATGCCGTTACCAGTGATGCCCATTTCCCACAGCCGAGTGACGTTCATCGAGTGTTCCGGGAACTCGTCGTTGACAAGGTGCCATTGCTTGATAAACTGCGGATCGCGGATATCCAGCCTGTCGACGACGGCCTGCGCGAGCGGATGCGCCGAGGCGTCGTCGCCCTCCGCGCCGGGGCGGATGGGAGGCGGCGCGCGTTTTACCCGCTGGCGGAGTTCCTGACGGGCGAGGTGCTTCACAGAGTCCGCGATGCTGCGCGCGACGTGATGATCTGGATTCCTGGTGGAAAGCGGGCTGCGGAGCGCCGCAAGGGCGGCGAACACGCGGTCGTCGCTTCCGCCGCGTTTGCCGGGGGATGTTGACGGGTGTTGTTTTGGAATGTGGACGACCCAGAGGTTATCAAGCTCGCCTGCGCGCTCGACGACCTGTACGCCGAGCCGGGCGGCGACTTGTGATAGGGAAGGGCCGACGAGAGGGTCGTGTTCCAAGACGTAAAAGTCGTGCGTGTCGAAAGAGTGCTTGACAGCGTCGACAGCATAATGGGAGGAGAGAAGGAAGAGGAGGGAAAACAGCAGGCGCATCATGAACGCTGATGAGAACCGAGACCTGCCAGTCGTCACCGAATCAAAATATCCCTCATTATGTAATCTGATACCATACCAACGACTACTCTAAGCCTTAAAGCCAACTATACTTCATATCAATCCATACGCGACAGCTCGTTCGCCACTCGACTCGTCGTCTTCAATATACCAGCTCTCGATAGTAAACTCGCGCACAGGTACCTTGGCTTCTAACGTTCTCCCTTGGCTGTTGGCCACCTGGACGGTTTCCAGGTTCCCAATATAGCTTGATAGGCGCTCGCAAACTATCTCCGGGTCCGATCCACTCATTACGTCGTCAGGCGTGAGGCCACCGAGTATGCTGCTCTGCTCGCACAGGTGGATGAGCAAAGTACATCAATACTTGACAGAGAGAACGTACATTCTGATCTATGGCCGCTGTAATCTGGGCGTGGCCATGCTCGTCTTGCAACCGCAAGAACAGATGAAAGACGTTCTCGCAATCCGGGGTCATGCACAGCGTGCAGGTATCCGTATCCGAGGGTAGCCTGTGCTCGTCTCTCAGCATCAACTCTATAGCAACACAAGAGAACAAACTGACTGTTCAGAGCAGCCCTTACAGCACCGAACAACGCAGTCTTTCAGCCGCAGAGGGAAAGTTCCGACAACCCGCGCGCGAACCCGAAACTTTTCCACTCGCTTGTCACTTTTCAGGACGTGGGCAATGGTAGTAAGGCTTTCAGTTGGTCTTGTCGTTGTAGCTTCTTCTTTCCACCGCTTCTTTCGTCTGCGACACAGCACAGTAGAATACAACCAGTCACCCTGACAGAAATAATAGATCGAACGCACTCCAGCAGGTTTTCCAGTTCCTGATTAGGACTGTTCGCGTTGAGCTTGTGAATAAGGCGATCAGGCCCCCCAATCCTGCCTACAACTCGGCGGCCGCCGGCGATGCGCTCAATCAGCCGCATATGCTTGACTGTGAAGAACGCGCCGGTCTCCATCTTGTCCGCCATCTTGCTCTGCGGCCCCTGCAGCTCCAAGGTCACTATCCTCCCTGGGAGCCCGCGACTCCACAGTGCCGTTGGTGGTGTAGCAAGATCACTGCGTTCGGTGAAGTCGGTAATGTACAGCATTGACGTGGCCGTTGCGTTATACTCCGCATGCAGGACCTGGTTGTCGTATGCTCAACGACATAAAGTTAAAACCTCAAAAAGCGGAGCCCCACCTCGACGGTACAGTCAATAATGGACTGAAGAGTTGCTTCACTGAACAGCTTGTGTGGGAAAACGTGAGGATTCGTGTCATTCTCCTCCCACTCTTTCTTCCGCCTGTCAAACGCAAGAAATTAGCTGTGAAGAAATGGCCTGAGTCAATGAAACGCGCACTGAAAAAGCCCTCGGAGATGCGGGCTTGCATCCACATCCGCGATCGAAAGCTTCCGCGCCTTGGCTGCTTCTGAAAAGGAACCCTCGATATAACCGCCGTTGCTGACTTTCATCCGCACGTTATCCAGTGACCAGTACTCGCCCGAGTTCATCTGTTGGCCCAGCGCGACGGCCTTGTCACGCCACATCTCGATGCGGAGCACGCGGTCGGCGAGGGATGCAGGACACCATTCACTGCTGTGCTCCGTGAAAGTGCCCGATTTGGATGTATAATCCGTCACGTAGATGCTGTAAATGTCAGAGACATGGTTTGGGTGCCCGTGTAAAATCTACCCCCCCACCCCCATCAAAGTCTAATTACCAAGGTCTAGGAGTGACAGAACAATCCACGTACCTCTACTGTGCAGTTGAAATATCCCCGCGGCTCTCGCCCGGGGTCAGCTTCGCTGATAAGTAAGTGCTGCCGTTGCATGTGCTTCCTCTCCTGAACTACGATTGGACCGCCTCCGATTTGGACTGCGGCACCCTGGCGCTCAACACGAGTCCGTTGCACCGCGGCCCACCACCTGGCCAAGTGTGCACAGTACTCTCTCTCCTCGGATACCACAGGCCAATTGGGCGGGTTATGAGACCGATAGCTGGCAAGGTTGAGATCAGGCTGTGATACCTCTTCCGTGAGAGGGTCGTAAATTGCCCATTGCATTGTATTTGCGAAGCAGGTACCCGTAAGGCTATCTTTCCATCGTACAATCTGAGGTCGATTTTCAGCACGACGGCCTACCTTAACGAATGACAACGTGTGGCACCTTTACATGACGCAGCAGAACAATGTCGCCTTGCTTTGGGTTTGGTACCAACTGCACCATTCTCATGAAGCAATTGATTTTTATGCCGGCACCGCTTACGAAGAGAACGCCACCAAACGAGTCCAGGACAGAAGGATCCAGTAAAGAGAGGGAAGTGCACCAATCTGAGGAAGCCACGCCGTGAGTGACGAAGATGCTCGGGAGGAATACCCATACCGCCTTTTTGACTTTGCGTGGGTTCTCTTGCAGAGGACACCACCCCGATGATAGACATCAAAGCCGAATTTCTAAGTTCAGAGAGAGCTGTGTACGGCCACTGCGAGGAGGTTGTCGACAAGTATATTGTCTTATGGTGGAAACTTACCCCATTGACAATCAAGCCTGCTCTCATGCTCAACGCTGGGTCATCCTGGTCTGGTTCTGTCTTAATTTCACCCGATCTCGTTTGCTCACCCCCTGACTGTACAATAGTGATTTGTCCAGGCCGTATGTCAGCTAGTATGGAGGGAACATCGAGATCCTTCTCCGTTTGACCGTCATGATGCCCAGAGGGATCGCAGATATCTCTGTCCTCAACGATCGTTGGGACCGCAGGCATGTTCTTGATGGGGTCAGGGGAAGTATCTGTAGTTGCGGTCAGCACGGTGGCAGCTGATGCCGCAAATCTTTTTGATCCTTCTCTTTTCCTCCTCCTGGCCGACTTTTGCTTTGCAGGTGGTTGTCCTTCCGCCGTAGAACCGCGGTTGACCGGTTCAGAAGACCCCCGAGAAGGTGGGACCAAGTTGGGGGCTGATATATGGCTTGATGTAGACGGCATAGGGATAGGAGGGATGGCGGAATTAGCAGCTGAGGGGGATTCCAAGGCAGGAGTAAGATGAATGGACGAGCTTTGTTCAAGAGAAGGAGCAGTCCTGTACGCATAAGTCGCTGCACCACGACTCTGTCTCGTAGTCAGGGGCGATTTGTTCGAGCTCGACAACACTACAGGAGTACCTACAGAAGTGGAAGGTCCAGCGTCGTTTCTTTCTTGCAAGTGACTCCTGGGGTTTGGTGGCGATGCAGCAAGAGCGGAAGAGGAGGCTAGGGATGGCTCGGCGGATTTCGTCAGACCAAGGCCTCTGGCATTCGTGGCCTGCGCTAGAAAAGTGCCCTCTTCCACACCATATTGACCATCGACCGAAGGGGGCGTAGAGAACCACCCCACGTCGGAGATATCATCGGTCAGCGCTTGCTTTCGCCTTTTGGCCTTCCCAGCGTCTAGGCCAACAAATGGATCAACAACCCACGCTCGGATGAGTAGAATTGCTTACTTAAACTCGGCCAGACGTGAAAAAGTTTATCCTTTTCGCCTTGAAGCCCCGCCCTCGACACGAGCAGGACCGTGATGCCTTCTCTGAAGCGAAGGATCACGGGCACGTGCGAAGGAGCACCAGAGAACGGTAGCAGCTGAGCGCCCCGCAGCGATATTCGCAGATGGTCACCCACAAGAAGCTCCAGCCTTTTTTGCAGCTTGTCTTCGATGGCAACGTCAAGATACGCGGCCTTTGCCTTCAAGTCTAGCCGGACGTCAACGGTGTACAGATTCTTTCCAGGATTCGTTGCAAAAATGCGGCCCTCGATAAAGCTTCCTGGACTATCGACGTCGCCTTTGAGTAGATCTGCACCATATTTTCGCGAGAGGAAGGGCCCCGCAGAATCCGTGTGGGCGCGCTTACCCGTCATGACGGTGGCCAGCCAGTGGACACCGCGTCGCGTGTGAAGTGGATGATTGGCACGTGCACGTTCCTGCCCCCCAGGCACCGCGATTAAGCAAGCCAAGCCAAGAAGCGATTGTGGACGGACAACTGACACCTTACGTCATGTCGTCACTTTCCACTGTCTTTCGTCGCGCACTGCTAAATGTCTCGAAAGCTTCCAACTTACCAACAATCCAAGACGAGACTCAGGTAGTCAAGGTCCTTTTCCCTGAAATGCGGTTCGTTGTTGAACTTGGGGGACCAGGAACTAATCGATTTCGCGCGGAAAGATTGTCGTAACTCACTCGCGCGCGTCGCCGATCTTGCACTCTTCAGTCCAAATGAGACGCTTGACGACATATCCACTCAAAACTTAGTGTATCTGTTCGTCCCTTATGTTGCTGCAGAGATTGAAAGCAGGGCTCGCGCAATCGAGAGGGACGAGCGCTTGGGGCGCCTGCGCGAAGCAGAGGTATGTCCTGTCTGTCTTATCCCCATCTCAGAAGGCACATTTCCACCCTACGGGCAGAAAGGGTTCTCCAAGTTTGTGTCAGACTTAGAACTGTATGAAATCGCGTCCAAGTCCGAGCGTGAACTATACGGGAAGAACGCCTCCGCCATCGCCGATCCCGCCCGACGACGGGAGACAAAGATCAAGCAGTACCAAGCCGAAAAAGAGATCCGCAGCCGCATCGAGGTGAGCCCTTCCCCTAAATCTGCATGTCGCCCCCACGCGTGGACCCCAACTCCTGAAATCTAAGCCCGCATTCGTCCCCTTTTGCAGGTCATCGCGAAACAGCAGCGCGTCCCCCTCCCACCGTCCGAGGCCTCCCCAACAGACTTTGACCTCATCTCCGCGCTGCTTCCGCATTCTGCGCACGCCACCTCAAATGAGGAGGAGGAGCTCGACAACGAGGACGAGCGCCGGACGGCGACGCTCCTCATGCTCCGACTCGCTTACGCACAGGCGCACGCCCAGCTCGCGAGCATCGCAGAGGAGTTCGAACTCCTGCGCACTGCGCCACCGGCGCTGCCCGGCCAACCTGGGACTTCAGATCGCGCACGCTCATCGCCCGAGGCCGAGCGCACGTTATGGACGCTCGATGGCCCGCTCGCCGCTGCGGCGACGCGGCGCGGCGGTCCGTTGCTGGACTCAGCGGGTAAAGTACGTGATCCGCTGGTGCACTTCTTCGCGCGCTTCTCGCTTACACGCATACATACGCAGCCGTTGCAGCCGTTCACGATATTGCCTTCTGGCGCGGGAGGCGACCGTGCGAGGCTGCAGGACCAGGTGTTCCAGCCTGACCACCGCCTGCCCACGATGTCCATCGACGAGTATCTAGAAATAGAGCGGCAACGCGGCAACATTCTCACGGGCGGAGGGTAAGATGCTCGTCTCTTGTCTCACACGATCGCCTGGTATAAACTGACGCAACCAAGGCCACAGTCGGCCGCAAACCCGACGTCGTCCGAACAGCTCACTATGGACGCGGAGCAGGATGGCACGGCGTTCGGCGATGCCAAGTCTGAAGAGAAGAGGAGAAAAGATGAGGAATGGGCGAGATTTACCGATGCTAACCCTCGGGGCGCAGGGAATACTATGAATCGAGGATGAGATGTATTATAGGTAACATCAGACGTCGCTCCCCTGGGAGACCCTATTTTCCCGACAAAGCTGTCCGATCTGTTGTCTCTAGAGATGGAGGGATATGGTATGACAGACAAATAACACAAAAAAGTACACAAGATCAGCATTGGCACTGAGACGCTTCTGGGACCTCGTTCGCTGGGGGAGAGTTCACGTCAATCTCTGATAGGCGCGAAGGCGCGAAGGACGGTCAGAGCAGCGAAAATGGATGAGCAATGTCAAAGTAGACGCACTGGTGTTCTGGGTGTCTGCATTCTGGGTGTCCTTCTCCATGCCAGGTAGGGACATGGCGATCTTTTTGAACAAGCCTTTCACGTTGTGTCCGGCCTTTGCTGACGTCTCCATGAATATAATATTAAGACCCTGGGCCTTTGCAGTAGCTTCTTCAAGCGTTACCTGTCTGCGAAACGTCAGTATACAGTAGCTTGGGAATTCTTGAAGCGTACGAACCGCTTGTCAGAAAGGTCGGCCTTGTTCCCGACAAGTACGACCATGACATCGTTTCCTCGCTCAGACCGCACGTCTTCTATCCATTTCGTCGTGGAAAGGAAAGATTGACGATCTGATGTCATATTAGTTTCGTAAGGTTAGTAACACTGATAGGCACGACCCACTGGTGATATCAAATACGACAATTGCAACTGTAGAGTCGCGAATGTAAGACGGGATCAAGGATCTGAACCGTTCCTAGTGGTAAGAAAAATGTTGAGAAGTATCAACGCACTGAGCAGTTGCGGCCATACCTGTCCCGCGGTATCCCAAAGCTGTAACCTGACTGTCCGATCATCAAGGTAAAGGGTTTTGCTGAGGAAGTCGATGCCGATAGTCGCCTGATACGTATTGTCAAACGTGTCATACATAAACCTGGTTCGTAACGTGGGCAGAGGGATTGAATTTAGATGGCAACCACAGAGGAGGGAAGCTGAGAGCGCACCGTGTGATGAGACTGGTCTTACCAACGCTTTGGTCACCGAGCAGCACGATTTTGGTGCGCTTTAGCGTGCCGGACGAGACATCTGCCGTGGGAGATGTCGGACTGGCCATGACTGATAGAAATTAGCGTTGAGATGAAAAGATGGTGGTTTCCCAGGTGAGTGGAAGCGAGGATACAGTGGCATGCACTAGGCGCCTACCCATGCACCGTGACTTGCCGGCAAACTCGGCCATGCCATGTTTGAGTGTGTTGACGCAGAACGCGGTTACGGGTTATGGTTATCATCCCTGGCCAAGCGAAAATGATTTATTTACACGGCCGCAAGTCCATCCCTTACGTTGTCGCGCTGTGAGCGCTCCGAAACTCGGGGCTTTCCTGAACCGTGTCTTGATCCGAGCTTGCTGCGTACTGTAATCCAGCACTGAAGAACTCGACACACTCCCCGCCTCCTCTTACACTCTTTATTATCACACACCCTTCAGTTGGCCTGCTATGAAACTTACTGAGAAGCTCGAACGAGCGCGAGGGCCGTTCTATACATTCGAGTTCTTCCCACCGCGAACTGAACAGGTGAGCCACGCCAATCGTTACATGATCGGGGATTTCGTAGAGGCCCACGGTGCACAGGGCTTCAGTAACCTCCTCTTGCGGATCTCCCGGTTGGCTGATCTGAAGCCCCTCGCAATCAATATTACATGGGGCGCAGGCGGATCGACGAGGGATCAGACGCTCGAGCTTGCGTCACGGGCACAGAAAGAGTACGGCATTGACACGGTGATGCATCTGACTTGTACCAACATGGTACAAGGCATGGTGGATGATGCACTTCGGGTGTGTAATTCCTTTGGTGCAAGGCTCGCATGGCGTGCTGACGTGCATAGGCCGCGAAAGATATAGGAATCCAAAATATCTTAGCCTTGAGAGGAGGTTCGCACGATAAATGATCGAATGATCTGTCCTCTCGCAGAGGTTACTGATTATGCTGCCAAGATCCCCCAAGGGGAGAAGAATATTGGATCCCCACTGATCCTCGTTTCACTCACGCTCATGATCTCGTCTCCTATATCCGGTCGTCACCGGAGTTCTCCGATGCCTTCTCTCTCGGGGTGGCAGGTCATTTCAGGTACTCACGTTGACGTTTCTGCCCTAACCGCATCTACATACAGCCTATCCAGACGGCCATACTGAGAGTGGACTTGGTGAAGACGAAGAGATCGAACATTTGAAGATGAAGGTCAACAAGGGCGCCGATTTCATAGTCACACAACTGTTCTATGACGTCGACAACTTCCTTCGATGGCTACAGAGGATCCGCTCCTGCGGTTCGTATCTACGCCACAGGAACGTACCTACCAATACTTACCCCTTATATAGGCATCACCGTCCCAGTGATTCCGGGTGTCATGCCTATTCAAACATATGCATCGTTTCTTCGCCTCACAAAGCTTTGTGGAACACATGTCCCAGACCGCATCCGTGCAGATCTGGAGTCCATCAAGGTATCCGTCCGATCGTGTTACATTCTTCACCGATTTTCCCACCGGCGCTCATTTTATCTTAGCATGACGACCAGAAGATCAAGGACTATGGTATATCGCTAGCCGTCAAGATGATTCGGCGCCTTGTCGAAGAAGGCGGTCTGCGCGGTTTCCACTTCTGCACTCTCAACCTAGAGAAGAGCGTACGGAGTATCTTGGAGATCTTGAGGTGGACTCCAGGGCACGCCAAAATACATAATAGACTGATAGCAGTGAGCCTTCGCGACGGAATGTGCACGAGTCCAAGTCTCACGAATAGATAAGGAGTCCATCGGACCGGCCGAACGACCTACAACTACTAATCCTGACCTCATCGTCACCCCTGCGAGCGCAACTAGTTCCGCGGCGAACGGCCTCGCATCGCACGTAGTCAAAGAAGGCGACACGGGCAAAGGCGAGGCCAATTATGCGGCTACATGGGACGAATTCCCAAATGGACGATTCGGTGACGTGAACAGTCCCGCGTTTGGTAGCCAAGACCTCTGGGGTGGGTTCAGCCGTATCGTAAGTGCTACCGCATCTGATTATCACCGTTCCATTGTTAAAGTTGATCACAGACACCGAGTGGCCCACGTCCTCGCACGGTTGCGGACATCACCACATTGAGCATACGTTTCCTCACCGGCGAGATCACTTCGTATCCATTCTCACAAGGGCCACTTTACAATGAGTCACAGCTTATCCTCCCTCACCTGCTCCGCTTAGCGAAGCACGGCTGGTGGCCCGTCGGCTCGCAACCTGCTGTTGATGGCTTACCTTCTGATGACGATACGGTCGGGTGGGGACCCCCGGGGGGATACGTGTACCAGAAGCCATTTGTCGAGTTCTTTGCCAGTTCGGCGATCGTGGAGAAGTTAGAAAAGGCTATCGGGACAGTGAAAGGCGTCGTCGATTTCTTGGCAGGGAATCACGCGGTGCGTCCGAATTGCTGTCTATCCCACATTTCATACGAGACGATCACTTATTTTATGATTGGAAGGGCGAACTTAAGACCAGTGTGCGAGAGACTGAGCGGAATGCGGTGACGTGGGGTGTCTTTCCAGGCCAGGAGATCGTCCAATCGACTATCATCGAACAGGAATCTTTCCTAACGTGGAAGGTACGTTCCACCGCACGTTCTTGGCCCAGGCGCTCGAATGGTGCTCTGCAGGACGAGGCCTTTTCCATCTGGACAGACTGGGCGAGGCAGTTCTCTCCAGAGTCACAGGAACGACAACTATTGGAAAGAATCAGAAATACCCGCTGGTTGGTCAACGTCACACATCATGACTTCAAGAACCCCGAAGCACTCTGGAGCTTCTTGTTTGAAGATATTGGCTTGGATAATGCAAGTCTGACATGACGGATCATGAGTATCGATATGTAGCCAGTTTTCGAAATTTAGCAATCGGAAACTTAGTCATCCAGTCGGTGTTTCCAGTCGGTGTTTCAAAACACCATCTAAGTAAGACTCGCTTATTAAGTAATTAAATAAATTTGTGAGATG
>WNFC01006436.1_pt1 | contig 12919 bp, 8 predicted proteins | sample 5400541 | NCBI WGS metagenome assembly WNFC01 (sample SAMN13153342, study PRJNA577476) | soil metagenome | isolation source: 120 cm saprolite under Douglas fir tree site 2 hole 2 replicate 1 | place: USA:California | collected 2015-04-18
TCTCTGCTCGGCGATGAGGACCCGATAGGGTCATCACCGCTGGTCGCACCCCACGACGAGCCTACGAACGAAAGAATCTGCGGCAAACTGAAATTAGTGGGTAACACTGCATATCTGCGCCGGCGTTCGCGCACAAATTTGTATCTGACTGAATGTTGTTCGAGCTGAAGGACAGTGTGATCCTCACGCGCTACAGCGGGACCTTCAGCTCGGAGGACATCTCGAGGCTCAATGAATTCGTCGCCGAATTCGTCGCCCGCCGAGGTTGCAGCCAAAAAGGCAGCTAGAACGGTGGCTTTGCTCGGAGGCAGGCGCCAAGTCCCGTTGAGGTACCGGGTGAGCGTGCCGATATCCCAGCCCAGATGCCTCGAGACTTGCGAGAACGTCACCCCAGCTCGGAAGGGCCGCAGCGTCTACGGTTTCTTTTTCCTGTCGTTTTTCTCAGCCCGCTGATCGGTTTTCTCGTCGTTATCGTCCTACCGGCGCGCGAGCCCGCGACTAAGGTCGTCGAAGTCGACTCAACGGGGAGGTCGTCGCCATCAAAGACACCAAGACAGATGCCGGTGGAGCGCTCTTGTCCCGTCTTGTTCTTCGGTTAGGGCTCATTCAGTTAGGACTGCTCTGGGTCTGGTTCGGATTTTCGACGACCGTTACGGTCAACGTGGTGGTGGTGGTGGTCGTGGTGATGGGTGTAGCCGTATTCGCAACGACGATCGCTTGTATGAGGGCCTGCAGCGTGACTGCGTTGCCGAGGTTGTTCGCGACGAGCGTGTTGATCGCGTCGACCGTCGCCGCGGCCGCCGTATTGTTGCCCGCGAGGGCGGCCAGCGCCGCGGCGAGGCTGCCCTGCACGGCGATTGTCGGCGCGCCCGGCGTGCCGCCGGTGGGGGTGCTCACCGACAAGCCCGGCACAGTCACCGTCTGGGTCACGCCGTTGGCGGTCACCGTCATGCTGTTGCCATAGACGAAGATCGAGGTCGTGGCCGACGCCTGGACGCCAAAGACCATGATGCCGCCGCGAATACCCATCGTTGCCGACGGTGTGGTGACGGTGATCGCCGATGTCTTGCTGATCCTGCCGCCGATTACACGGAACACGCCCTTGGTGGCGTTGACCGCCAGCTCGCCCTTCTGGGTCGTCGGATCGTAGACGAACTTGTCGATCGTGAGTTGGGAACTGGGTCCGATCGTCAACGTCGTCCCGTCGAGAAACACCAGGTGCGCTCGATCGTTGGTTGTCGTGGAGATGATTTCGTTGGCCTGAACGTCGGTCCCGACGCGCAGCACGCGGTCGAGCCCGCCGGGCGGCTTGCCCATTGGATTGTTCTCCGTCGCCTGGGTGACGCCGATGCGCGATTGGGCATGCGCGGTGGTGAACAGAGCCAGCCCGGCCGCGCCGACAAGGAGGGCGCGCAAGAGCAGCAGGATGACGACATTGGACTTGGACATGACGATTTCCTTTGTCGGCGTTACCGGGTCAGGTGCGCCGGGACTTCGACTGCTTCGGCATCTTCGCCAGCAACAGCTCGGCCGGTTTGCGGATGTCAGCAGGGAGGGTCGGCGACTGGAGCGCCGTCTCGAGATAGGTGCGCGACGCGTCGTAGGATTTTAGACGATAGTACAGGATCCCGAGTTCCAGCCTCACCCGCGGCAGGTTGGAGTCGATTATCAGCATGCCTTCGTAGGCCGCGACCGCGCCCTCGTAGTCACCGGCCTTCGTCGCCGCCTGGGCGTAGGCCATCACCACTTCCAGGTTGCCGGGATCCTTCAGCATCTCCTGGAACGTCGCGTTTTGCTTATTTTGCAGCTCGACGGACGGCCCTGGTTGAGCCGTCTCGCAGCCGACAAGCACCGTCGCCAGTAGCAGAATTATGCCTAGTTTCTTCAACCCCAATCCCCCCTACCCACAGCTCTACTTAGCACCACTTTATCACAAGTTGCAGCAATAATTACCTTGAATATCCGACCAAGTTTGCGAGGAATCCCCCCAGCGACAGGGGTAAATAGCCGTCTCTCACAGGCTCAACCTCAAGGAGAGCCGGCCTTCGCAGGCGCCCAACCGTAGACTTTTTGCAGCGTCTGCCCCATGAGCGCGGCGCGATCGCTGTCGGACAGGCGATCGGTGACGCGGAACGCTTCGACCCCCTGCTTGTAGGTCAACAGGCCGACCGCCCGCGTCCAGTCGGTGCCCCACATGCAACGATCGAAGCTGAAGGCATCGAAGATCCGACCGAGCGGATCCCAGATGTCCTTGTAGGGAAACGGCTGGTGGCTGAGCGTGCAGGCGCCGCTGATCTTGACCACGATGTTGTCGTGGGCCGCGAGCGCCAGCAGCTTCGGCAGCTCGGCCCAGGGCTGCGCCGGTGCCGGCGGCTCGAAGGGTTGCTGCAGCCCGAGGTGGTCGATCACCAGCCTCGTCTCGGGGTTGCGCGCCGCCATCTGGCCGACCTGCTCCAGCCGCCCCCAGCATAAAAGGTTGACCGGAAAGGAATGCCGGGCGGCGGCGGCCAGCACGCGGTTGATGCCGGGGTCGGCCGCGTCGGTCGAGACGCCCTGGGTCATCATGATCCGGATGGCGACCGTTCCCTCGGTGTCGCCCCACTCGGCGATCGTATCGGCCACCTTGGGATCGTTCGGGTCGACCGGCTTGATCACCGCGAACCGGCCCGGATGCGCGGCGCGAACCTCAAGGGCATAGCTCGCGTCATAACGGTACATGGTGAAGGGCGAGACCAGCAGGCCGCCGTCGACACCGACGGCGTCCATGGCCTTGACCATATCGTCCCCCGTGACCTCGGACGGGCCATGAAGAACCGCGGCCCACGGGCGGCCAGGACGGTCGCGTTCGTAGGCGTGAACCTGGACATCGATCGTCAGCACGGGATCCTCCCTTGATTATCGTTCCGCAATGGCCACGCGTCACACGAACTGCACCACATTCTCCGTGCCGATGATGTGCCGGCCGACCATTTCGACCATCGGCAGCATGCCCTGCAGATGCTGGCTGGCGCTCATCGCGTCGCGGAAGCGGCGCTCGAACGGCGCCTTCTCCGAGATCGCCGCGGTGCCAGCACCGCGATAGCAGGCGATTGAGACGTCGGTCGCCTCGTTCATGCCGAAGGTGGTGGCCAGCCGCAGGCGCATGCGCAGATCCACGTCCAGCGTGCCGGCCGCCGACGCGTCATAGACCTGGCCTGCCGCCTCGTGCAGGAACGCGCGCGCGGCCGAGAGCCTGGCCTCGAGGAGGCCGATCTCGCGCTGCACTGAATTGTTCCGGGCCATGACCGTGGGCGCCGACCGGCTATGCTTGCCGCGCGCCAGCTCGGTGTAGGTCTCCAGCATCCGCCGCCCCAGACCGAGGGTCACGCTGCAGAAGCCGCCGGCATAGAGCAGCGTCGAGCCGATCGGATAGATCGGCCCCTTCTCCCGCCATTCGTCCGGGACGTCGCGCGCCGGCGCGTGGGCGTCGGGCACGATCAGGTCTTTTACCGAATAGCTGTCGCTGCCGGTGCCGCGCAGGCCGAGCACATGCCAGTCGTCGATGATCGTGGCCTGCTCGCGCAGGAACAGGAAGCTGCGGTCGTCCGGCCGGCCGTAGCGAATATGCGGCGTGCCGTCGGGATTCTGCACGGCGCTGTGGGCGCCCAGCCATTTGGTGTGACGGCCGCCGCTGGCAAAGCTCCAGGTCCCGGTCAGCCGGTAACCGCCCTCCACCCGGAAGGCGGTGCTGTTGTTGTGCCGGGCGCCCCAGGCGAGGCCCGCGCGGGGGCCGGCGAAAATGGCGGCAGCCGCCTCGTGCGGCATGGCGGCGGCGGACGATGCGGCCGAGACGTTGGACTGGTTGACGAACCAGGCCGTGCTGGCATCGGCCCAGGCGACCGCCTCGCAGGCCTTGCAGTATTCGACGAGAGGGATTTCCTGGCCGCCCATGCTTTTGGGCAGCAGCATGCGTAAAAGATCCTGGCCGGCCAGCGCGTCCACCACCTCGGGCGTGAGCTCGCGCCGCCGGTCCATCTCGGGGCCGTGCGCGTCCAGCAGCGCCTGCACGGCACGGGCCCGTTCCGGCGCACTGGCGGCGAGAGCAGGCGGGACAAGAGTCTCCATGGATGGTTCCTCGGTTTCCAGTCTGTCGATTTATAGAAGGACCGCGGCAGGGTCTCGACCTTTGTTATCGCCGACGCTTTCGCCAGCCGGTCGCTCATTCACGCCGACGCGGGGCGGCAATCCGCATTAGCATGCGGCTCCAAAATGCCCGCGTGCGTCAGCCAGTCCAAAAGCGCGCGGGCTTCTGCCGGCGAGCAAATCTCCCCCAGCCCGGCGACGAGCACCGAAGCCAGGCGACCGGATTCCATGCGTGCCAACAACGCCGGCACGTCGTAACGGCCGAGCCGGACGATGGGCTCGGAGAGATTGGGGTGGGCGATGGCATCGCAGAGTTCAACCTTGTCGCCGATCAGAGCTGGAATCCTTATCGTGCGCGCCGCTGGTGAGAGCCTCAGAGGCACATCCCGAACGGCGCGCAGGGAGGGAGGAGCCGTGGCAAGGACAGGCCGGTCCGCCGACCCGATCCTCGTCCGCCAGAACGGATGATCGCGCCAGGCATCGTGGTCGCCATAGAGCGCGCCGGCACTAAGCGCGTGCTGCGAACCGACGGCGGCGAGCCGGCCGGCATAAAAGGCCAGGGCGGGTGCCGGGTTGTCCCCGCTCAGGATTGTGTGAATCACGGCAGCTGCCTGGATTGCGGCGCGGCATCCGACGATTACGCCGTGGGAGGATAGTGGATCGATCGTCAGCGCAGCGTCGCCTGAAGCCAGATGCCACGCGCTTGCTGGCTGGTCCGCCGTGGACGGCGTTGCGTCGGATACCGATAGCGGCCCGGGCGTTCCGTTCCGCAGCACTCCCGCGAACAGAGTCGTTCCGGCCAGCATGGCGAGGTAACGCTGTTGCAGTTTTGCGCGGCCGAGGCCGGCGCAGGCGTGCGTATCGAGAAAGACGGTGATCTCCGCCGGGCCTGCCGATCGCGACGCCGCCCAGCACCAGCCGTCCGGATGGGCGGCGATCCGCATTTCGCCGGGTTCGAGGCCCGCCCCCGTCCAGAGTGCGGACAACGCCACGGTGCGCGGCCCGGCATGAATCCGCTTGCCGCCCCGCCGGCCGCGCGCGTCGATCAGAAACCGCGCCTTGATTTCGTTAGCGGTGCCATCCCGCACGACCGGCACGACCCAGCCTCCGGCGCAGCGTTGCGCCCGCCCCGCGCGTGCAGGGGACAGCACCGCCACGCCCGCGCGCGCCGCTTCGAGCAGCAGGATCCGGTCGAACCCACTGCGCTGGAGCATGCAGGCGCCAGGGCTTTCCCGCACCGTCGTGCTTTCGCCCGACCAACCGGAGAGCACCCTGCGGACGGGCTCGCTGATGCCGGCCAACCGGTCCGGCGCCAGCACCTCGTGGCCAAGCAGCGTCAAACTTGGCGGCAGGGTTTCGATCCGGTCGCCGCGGCGCGGCTCATGCGCCAGTGCGACGTTGTATCCGAGCACCGCCAGTCGCCGTGCGGCCACCGCGCCAGCCGGTCCGCCGCCAACGACCGCGATATCGGCCTCGAGCACCCGGCCTTCCATGCTCAAGCAGACCGTTCGAAATAGCCGGGCGCGCGTTCCGAGATCGCCACATAGGCCTGCAAGCAGAAATGCAGCCAGCCGCGGATGAAATCGCAGGCCGGGCGGCCGGCGTGGATCACCTCGTGATGGCACCCGCCGCCGCAAAGATAGCGCGCCCAGCAGGTGGTGCACGGCGTCTGCCGGTCGACCGCCCGGTCATCGAGCCATTGCTGCTGCCTGCCGCGGTCCATCCCGTCATGAACGTCGCCCAACGCGCCGGCGTCGTCGCCGACGAAACGATGACAGGCATACAGGCCGCCATCGGCGCCGACACCGGCATATCCCGCCCCCGCCCCGCACGGGTAGGGCCGGTGCGTGCCACGATGGATCTCGATCAGCGCGCTTGCCAGATTGGCAAAAACAGGTCGGGCCCCGCAGATTGCCTGATCGACGAAATCCCGGCCGCAGGAGATCATCTGCGCAAGCAGCGTTTCCAGATCCTCGCCCTGCAACGTGCCCGCACCGGACGGAGAGGTCAGCACCGGCGAGAAGCCGACGCTCCGGAAACCGAGATTTGCCAGGTGCTCAAGGACGCGTCCTATCTCCAGGTTCCGCGGCGTTACCGATACCCGCGCGAATACCTGCACGCGATCCTGCAGCGCGAGCAGCGGCGCCAGCCGGGCGATCGTACGCGCATAACTGCCATTTCCGCCCTTGAACGGGCGCTGGGCGTCCTGAACGGCCGCGTCGCCGTCCAGGCTGACGGTGACGGCGAAGCCGTGCTGCGCGAAAAACTCCGCATCGTCGGGCGTCAGGAGCGTAGCGTTGGTCGTCATCGCAAAACCGACCTGCACGTTCCGCCCTGCCGCCAGTTCAATCGCCCGGGCCGTGGCGCTGCGTATCAGTTTGCGGTTGGTCAGGGGCTCGCCGCCGAGGAAGGCGACATTGACCCGCTCGCCCGCCGGGGCGGTCTTGAACAGAAGCTGCAGCGCCGCCTCAGCGACCTCCGCCGGCATATCCCGTGGTGCTCCGCCGAAATCGCCCTGTTGTGCGTAGCAGTAGGTGCAGCCGAGGTTGCATTTCTGTGCGACCGAGAGCGAGACGGACCGCAGAGGCGGATCAACGATGCGGCCCTCGCCGATGAAGCCGAGCGACGCCAGCCCCGCATCGGCCAGCATGGCCTGCAAGGCGCGGGGATCGGAAGCAGCGGCGGATTGCAGCGCACGATCCAGCTCTTGGTCTATGGCGTAGATCCGCGAACCATCCGCCATCAGCAGATGCGGCCCGAAATCGGTGTCGAAGCGGTGCAGGTCTGCCAACGCCCTCATGGCCGCGGCCAGAACGGGATTCCGATATGCTCGGCGGCAAGCCGGTCGCCGACCTCCAATAGCTCCGTCATCGCGGCGCGGGCTGCCAGGACATGCTGGCCGGCATCGGCGTATTTCCGCAGCGACATGTCCTGGTATCCAGCGGCGAGCTCGGCTCGAATCGTGTCGTACAGCGTCAACCCCTCCGCAGCCTGCTCCGCCGAGCCGGGTTCGACATCGCGCAGATAGGGATAGACCGGCTTACCGTTGGCGGTGCCATTATAGGCGCCCAGCACGGAGCGGAGGTCTCGGAACTGCTGGTAATGCTGCGTGCCGTCCGCGACGACCCGCTCGCCGATCTGCAACAGGTCTTTTGGATAGGCGGGTTGTCTCAAGGTCGCGATCACCCGCGCATAGGCGCCGTCGATCATGCCGCTGGGCCGCTCCACGGCAATGAAGTCGTCGAGCGTGGCGGGCTCCAGCCGGCGCAGCATGCGTCGGCGGCGATCGCCACCGGCGCTGACCCGTACCCACTCCGCAGGCGTCAACACCGGTTCGAAGTCCGGCAAGAGCTTGGCGTCGTGCAGCAGCCATAGCATCTCGTTCACCGCCCGCAGATGCTCCATCTCGGCCACCGCCACGAGGATCAGCACGTGGCGAGCAAACAGCATATCGTCGGCCATCATCGGCAGGTCGGCCGGACATTCCTCGGGCGCCAGCAAAGAGAAGCGCGCATAGAGGTATTCCAGCGCGAGGGTCATCTCCAGCGGTGCAAGCTCGCACTTCAGCGCTCTGCCAAGCTCCGCAGGCGATTCGTAGGGGATTGCCGTTCCGACCTGCAGCGGGGTCCAGGAATCGCCGATTTCGGTATTGTTGATAACGATATTGAGGATCTGCCAAGTGCGGTTGATCTGGTAGTGGTCCATCTGGAACGGGCGGTTCGCCACATAGGTGTTCTGCGCTCCGGCGGCCAGCGCACGCGAATGGTCGGCTCGCATCCAGTCGAGCAACAGCGTGGCTCGAAGCGGGTCTTCGGACCTGCCGTCGGGCAGTACCGGCTCCCCGGGATAGACCTCGCCGTGCACGATGTCCGGCCGGTTCGATGCCCAATAGTGACAGGAGCAGTCGCGAAAATCGTGCTGCCAGGGGGAGCACAGGCTTTGCAGCATTTCGCCCGGCTGATACGCAAGGTTGATGACGCCGGTGCGCGGATGGGTGAACTGGCGCCGCCAGCCCTTGAGCTCCATGTGTCCGACGACATCGCGGCGCCGGAGCCCGAGCGTCATCGGCGCGAATTCGAGCCCGCGCACGATACGCCAGACGTCGAGCCCGTCCATAGGCGCGACCTCGCCTTCGTCAGTCCGCCGATTCATGACAATGCGTTTGCTGCCCTGCTCCAACCAGTCGATGTACCAGTCGCCGTCCGCCAGGGCGGCACCCTTGTCGCCCCTTAGGTCGGCGAACAGCGCGGAGGCCAGCGGCGCGAGCCATTCCCGGGTCCCCGGCGCAATCTCCTCCAGATAAGGCGGCAGCAAATCGGGGTCGTTGAATTGATCGGTATAGACCAGCAGCGCGCCGTAGCGCGTCGGCTGAGTGTACGGGGCGGAGGTGTCGCGGCGGGCGACAAAGTTGAACAGAAGGCCGGGGAAGAACCGCCGGTCCAGATTGCGCACGTCGAGTTCCAGGCCTGGATAGCAATTGGCCACCGCATCCTCAGGCCGGGAATTGTCGGGGTTGCCGGCCACTTGATGGGCCGCCCTCGCGGTCAGGTTGCGCGGGAAGATCTTGCCGACGGTTTCCATTCTGGCCGATCCCTATTGCCTGGCTGTGTATTGGCGTAGTCGCGCGACGGTTCGGGCAACCCGCCGGCGCACGGCGCTGCTTACCGGCCGCGCACCGGCCGGAGATGGCTCATTCTCGGCAACCAGGTAATCGAGAAATTGCATCAACAGGTCGTATTGCCGCCACGTCATCGACAGCGGGTTTTCGTCGGAATCCCGCATATAGGGCGGCATCCGCATGTCCTGCTTGGTGTCGCGCACCACGCGCGGATCGCGGAACTTGTCATTCGGCTGGGCGGGAGGATCGACGGCGAATTGCCGGACCCGGCCGAAGGGCGGGCGAATCAATCGCCGGATATGGTCCGGCCGGGTGCGCAGCAGGTCGAGCACCTTGTCGATCGATGTCAGCCGGGCATGGGCTACCTGCGCCACCAGAGCGTACGGCAACGGGCCATGCGGTGTCGCACGGCTGATCGCTCCATTCGGCTGCGCGTTCAGCATCGTCGGCACCAGATCGACGTAAGGTTCGTCTTGCGCCGTCATGCTGCGGGCATCCATTTTCGGCAGGCCAGGAAAGTTTCCGTCGTCGGAAGATTCGACACCGCGCGCGCGTTCGAGATCCAGATTGACCTGGCTCGCGACCTCGAAGACACGCTGGAACAGATCGCCAATCTCCGCCTCGGCTTCCTCGATGCTGTCATCGTCCACCACTGTGCGCGGCAGGTCGCGGTCAGCCAGATCGTCGGCGAACGAGATATAGGGCCGGCGGTCCGGCGAGTAGTCGGGGGATCCGGAAAACACACGGGCGGTCGCGATGAAACGCTGGCCGCGGATCACCACCTGAGCCTCCAGGATACCGTCACACAGATCGTCTACCACGCCCCACGATGCGTCGGCTCCGGCCGCAGCGCCGTCATAGCTGTCGGCGGGCTGCGGATCCTGCTGGTCTTTAACGTCCAAGGTGTAGTGAAACCACGGTGTATCCTGATTGAGGATCCTGTTTTCAGCCGGGACCATTTCATGCATCCGCCCCAGCAGGGTCTTGGGCGAGTTGAGCCGCCCCTCCGGCAGGATCTTTGCCATCGCCGTCCCGGCGATCGGCGGTCCGTAGACTTGGCCCTTGGCGGGTGTGAACCGGACCCGCAGGACGGACAGGTCCTGGCCGAAGCCGGCGGATGGCACCGGCCGGACCACCTGAAACTCTCCCAGCGGGATCGGGTCCTGTTCACGGACCAGCGGCTGCTCGCCCGGCGAGAATGGACTGAACGCCCGCAATGGCCGGCGCGTATGATCGTCCCCGCGTACGTCCAGCCTGGCGATGTAGCCGCAGGACGGCAAGCCGGTGCGCCGCTCCGCCTTGCGGTTGGCGACCGTGATCCGATACCGGACTGCCGAGAGATCCGCATCGACGCTGCCGAGCAAGGCAAGCGTCAGCGGCATCTCCGATTGCTGCAGGACGCCGCCGGCCGTGGACTCGACCCGCGCCCATAATTCGAAAAACGGCGCGACGGGCCGCAGCAAGCCGCCATCGCGAAACCGAATCTCATTCGGCAGATGGGCAGACGGGGTGCCGTCCGCGGCGACGTGAAAGCTGACCGCCGGCTCGATCACGGTCTGATGCGCGCCGTGGATTCCGATCGATGTTTGCCAGCGAAAACTATCCTGCGGGGTGTCGCTGCCGCCCACCCGCGCGATGGCCAGCGGCGGCAGGAAATAGATTTCGCGGATCGTCCTGCCGTTCACGTTTACCTCCCCCCAGAGGACGCGAGTGCTGGTCTTCTCTACAGTCTAGCATCCGGTAGTCGAGCGGTGTCGAGCAATTCTTTCGCAGCCAGCAGATCCGGGCTGTCCAGACCTTCGGAGAAGCGGCCTGTGATCTGCGCCAGCTGCGTGAAGGCTTGAGCGTCGCCGGAAGGTCTGGCGGGAAGTGCCGCGAGCCGCGTGGCCGCCCTGAGCGCCGGCAGAATCGCATCCTGCATCAGTGCGGTATCGATGGCCCGGGAATATTCATGCGCCACCAACTGCGGCGGTTCACCCTGCTCTTCCAGAAGCTGGGCACGCACCGCGTGCAGATCCGGTTCGCAGAACCGGTGATCATGTGCTTCGATCAGATGCTGCGCCTCATCAAGCAGCCGCTTCACCGGTGCGTAGTCATGCCGGGCGAGCAGCAGGCGCGCCTCCTCCAGCAGCAGCCAGGGCACCCAGTAATTCCACCTGCGCGATTGCAGCTCCTCGATGCCGGCGCGGATCGTCGTCAGCAGCGTAACATCGGTCGATCCAGACGCATCGGCGATCGCGATCGCGATGCGTGCGACCAGCGACCAACTCGAAGCGCCGTGCTGATCCGACAAGGCGGCCAGGGCGTGGCCGGTCTGGTGGATGGAAGCCGGGTCGCGCCGCAGCATGTGCAGGCGCAGAACTTGGGCGAGGGCGTAGCCGTGCGTATTGAAGTGGCCGAGTTCCGACGCGCCGGCGATTGCCTGCTCGCCGATAACGATCGCCTGGTCCAGATAGCCAAGCTGCTGCATGGCCAGACAAAGATAACTGAGCGCGGCCACCCGCTGGTTCTGGCCATAGACGTAAGTGAGATCGTTGTCGTCCGGATTCCGGTACAGCGACAGCGATTGTTCGAGTTCCCTGCGCGCGCCTTGAAGGTCGCCGCGGGCCAGCTTCGTGATGCCGTGGATGCGATGCCCGATCACCATCATTGCGCGGCTTTCCTGCTGCTGCGCGCCGTTCAGGAAATTCAGGCTCATGATTTCTGAAGACACGATATCGCCACTGGAATACGTCGCCGTCCATTGCGCCCATAGCGCCGGGAACAGCCTTGCGGTATCATTGCCTTCACGGGACAATTCGAGGGCCCGGGTGAAATTCGCCGTAAATTCCGGCGCCATGTATCCGGCGGCCCCCATCAGCGGCACGCCGAGCTCGACACGGATTTCCAGCTCCTGCCGTGCGCGATCGGGCCCTTCGGGTAGCCGCTCCAGAAGCTGTAGGCAGCGCGAGAAATGCTCGATCGCCTCCGGATTGGCCGATGCCCGGACGCTGCGCTGGCCCGCCTTGCGCCACCATGGAACGGCTTCGGCAAAAAGATGAGCCTCGGTCAGATGGCGGGCGATCATCTCGGGCTGGCTCTCCGCCACGTGCGGAAATGCTTCCCGCAGGATCGTGGCGACACGGCCGTGCAGCACACGTCGCCGGCTATGCAGCAGGCTGGCATAGGCGGTGTCCTGCACCAACGCGTGGCGGAAGACATAGCCGATCAAACTGCTGCTGCCGCGTCGCACCAAAAGTTCCGCCTCCACCAGACGCTCCAGTCCCTGCTCGAGGCGCGGCGGCGGCATGTCGCTCACCAGGGACAGCAGTTCGCGAGAAAATTCCTGACCCAGCACGGCGCCTGTCTGGGCGAGCTCCTTCGCCCATTCCAGCCGGTCCAGTCGTTCCATCAGGGAGTCCTGCAATGTCGCCGGAACAAGGCCCGGTGACAGGAACAGGCCCTGCGACGCGCCGGAATCACCCTGCCCCGCCGCCTCCGATTCCAGGATGGCCTTGGTCAGTTCCTCGACGAACAGCGGCACGCCATCCGTCTTCTCCTGCACTTCGGTGACGATCCGCGGCGGCAGCTTGGTGCTTCCCGCGATACGGTCGATCATCGCGGCGATCTCGTCGGGGGCCAGACGCGTAACTTGATGGACCGTTACCGCCGGCCGCGCGCGCCACGCCGCCACACCCTCGGGCCGGCTGGTGATCACGACCAGCACCGGCATCTCCGCGATCCCTCTGAGAAATTCGTGGAACAACTCCAAAGTCGTCGGATCGCTCCAGTGCGCATCCTCGAGCAGCACCAGAACCGGCTGTTCGCGGGCAAGCCGGGCGATGCGTTCCAGCAGCAGCGCGAATGCCCGAATTTTCCGAAGCTGCGGGCTGAGCTCGCTGGCCCGGTCCGCCGTGGGGCCGGAACTGCCCATCCAATCCGCCACCAGATCGAGTGAGCCCGGCTGGAACGGACCGGACCGGTCGAAAAGCTGCTCCAGCTTCGCGAACCGGGTTTGCGGCGGATCTGCCGGATCAAAACCGGCCGCGCGCTCCAACTCGCGCAGCACGGGGTGCAGGACGCTGGAGGAGTGCGCGGCTGAGCACTGGTAGAACAGGCGATTATGCGCGGTCCCTTCCAGCCCCTGGGCGAATGCGGCGGCGATGCGGGATTTTCCGATGCCGCCCTCGCCGGCTAGCA
>WNFC01025882.1_pt1 | contig 12919 bp, 12 predicted proteins | sample 5400541 | NCBI WGS metagenome assembly WNFC01 (sample SAMN13153342, study PRJNA577476) | soil metagenome | isolation source: 120 cm saprolite under Douglas fir tree site 2 hole 2 replicate 1 | place: USA:California | collected 2015-04-18
TTATCTCGGGCCCTTCTCCTTCCGCTTACATACGCTGGCTCTGGGTAGCTTAAATAGCATACGAGTTTCGTCTGTACAAACTAAGTAGAGTCTTTTGTGTCTAATCAACACTTTCGCTCTAACCTTCGGATAAGCCTCCATGGCGAACCCTCTCCCTCTCCCTCCTATCAGTCAAGTCCCCTCTGTTGTTACTTTACGTTCGCTGTCCTCAGTGTAGGAGCAGCATGGTAACACACACAACCACAATGCATCAACTGTCATGCTGCACAACCACAACATGTCCGCTGTCATGCCACACAACTGCAACGTGTCCACTGTTGCACTACACAACTATAACGTGTCTGCTGTCACGCCATACAACTGTGACATGTCCACCATCACACCACATAACCATGACATGACCACCACTTCTGCCTCTACCATATACTATCTACTGTTATGCTCCAGCATTGTGTGATTGGTGGTATTGGCAATCTGTAGCTTATGTAGAATTGTTGTATATCTATAATAGTGAAAATATATTTACTGAATCCTATTGGCTGTAATGCAAGCACCATAAGCATTTTTGAGTGAATTACAAGGTGTCTGGCAAGTTTTTTGTAATGTAACAAAGTAGGTTGCAAGTCTTTAAATAAGTTGGTTGTAAGTCTACTGTAAGATCTTGACCTGGCTTACAGACCTTACAGAAAATTTTCTTACAAATGCCTTACAGGTGCTAGTAAGGTCTAGTAAGTACATGTGCAAGCAGGTTCCTTCTTGCTAATGCATTAGCTTCTTATACATTTTGGTTTTGAGCATTTTAAACACTTGCTGCTGTGATTCATCCTAGTGCTATAGGGTTGTTTGTTTAGTGAGTTCTAACAATGGCCTAGTGATCACTGAATATTCTTTTATAAAGTAGCAGTAGTAGCTAGTGAATCTAAGAAATCTTTGGACTTTCTTAAGGTTTCTTAGCAGCATCCAATCTCTCACTTTTTCAATTTTTGCATCTTCCATTTTGAGTTGGTTGTCTTTGACATGCACTTCTAGGAAGTTAATATACAGTTGTTTGAACTTGCATTTGTTGATGTTTAGGTAGAGATTGTTTGCCTCAAGGATGGCAAGCACTTTATTAACTATCTTACAGTGTTGTTCTAGGTGTTCCTCTTCTGTTTCTCCTTCTGTGTGCATTGCCATGTCATTCATATATATATTTAGTTCTCCACTGGCTATTTGTGTATGAAATAACATGTTTATCATGGTTTAAAAGGTAGCTAGGGAGTTGGTAAGGCTAAAGAATATGACTGTTGGTTTAAACAGTCCTTTGTTGGTGGTGAAGGCAGCCTTCTATTCATGTCCTTTCTTTATTCACACTATGTTGTACCCCTATCTAATGTTAAACTTAGTAAAAAGGGTGCATCCTCTCAATTAATTAATTTGTTGAGGTATCAGTGGTAGAGGGCATTTGTTTTGAATGGTCCAAACATTGACTGGTCTATAGTCTTGTATAGGTTGTAACTTTCCTTTTTTCTTCTTTATAAAAAAAAAGGCAGCAGCATAGGGGCTTTTAAATGGTTGTATAGTTTCTCAATCTTGGTGCTCTTTAATAAATTTCTTAAGTTCTTTCTGTTCCAGCTTAGATAGGTGAATGTTCCTGCTAATGAGTGTCAATAGTGCTTCTTTAAGATTGATAGCATAGTCCCATGGTTGTTTTAGTAGAAATTTCTTTAACTCTTCATTGCTGAAGACCTTTAGGTACTGTTGATATTATGGTGGGACTCTTTCTGTTTCAGTTAGAGTTTCTACTTTTCCATTTTGTATTCTCATTTTGACATTATCTTCACCATTTTTGCTCCAAATTGGGCCTTAGCCACATTATGAGTTTATAGAATGATAGGTAACTAAGAGTGGTTAATCCATCCTTATGCCCAGTCAATCTTTAGTTAGGTAGTGGTGAACTAGGGGTACCCTAGATAAGGGGGGCCTGGACTGGCATTCTAGGACCAGGGGATATATATTTAGTTTAGTCCATTATCCTAACAGGGAAAAAGCTAACCCTCCCAAAAAAGGAAATTTAGGTTCTAAAATGATGATATTTGGTCTAAACTGTGCAGCTTGTAGCACTGGCTGGGCTTTGCATAGCAATAGTGGGTGGGTATACTTCTGTGTGCTTCCCTTCCTTTGTTTTCCCTTAATGGTATTGTCACATACCCTCTGACTCATCAATCCCTTTTCAAACAACTACCTAACAAAGTGCAAATCTCATCACCTTATTTATCTTTCTGCCTGGATTCATTCCTTTTAGTAACAAAGTGTCTCCATTTAAACCTAGTGCACTCCCATTTGCCACCCACCTGCACCTTATCCAAATGTATCCCTCTGTAGCTATAGTATGGAGAATTATTAGTGGCAGCCATATGCTACCAATCGCAGACTTGGTTTATTCAAGGTGTTTCCTTCCTAGAATGGAAGTCATCTAGACCAAGTTCACTTCTCTAGATCTATAGAAAATATAGGTATTTGTCTAGCTTATGTGCCTCTGCATAGTCTAATGATTTTCTCCCATGATAGCAGGTGTGGGCAAGAGCATCCTTTGGTTTGTTAATCTTTCAATATTTCTCTCTTAATAGCTTATGCTGTTGGCCAGTTCTTTGGTCATCCAAGACATTAACACAATGAGCAAAAATGGGCTCACATCTCTAGCCATTTTTTATTACAACTTTAGAGAGGGCTGAATATGGGACTTATGGGGGCTGGTCTTGTCTTTGCTAGTCCAATTTTGTCATCAATCTGACTCCTACTGTGACATTCTTTCCAATTTCTACTTAGAATACTCCATGGGTTTGAAATATCCCAGTAATAATGCAATTGTCAAGTGCTTAAAGAAAATATTATATCATATCAGTCATTTACACAGACACAATGATGCAGAGATAGAATAAAGCCAACAAGAAACTTGTTATTGAGGTGCTTAGGAATAAAGCTGATAGCATGTAAGCAGTTATTGTATTAGCCACTCATAACTCTTGTTCACATTTAGTTTAGATTCCAATAGGTTTATTACCAACTTCTCTACCTTTGCTAATATCTTCTAGGGCAAATTTGGCATGCACTGGATGAATTACTAGACACACTTGATAAGATATATAAATGCACATTACAAGATATCAATAAAGCAGACCAGAAAGTTGCCCATCATCTTCTCTAATGTGTCACTGTAGCTTCCCAGCCCCTCTGTGTTAAGGGATTGGTAGAGCTCCTTTGACTTAATTTCACCACAGGGCTAATCTATAAATTTTTGGAGAGCTGGCTTCTAGAAGATCCAGTTGATGCAGTGCTATCTACCACATTAAGTTTGCTCACCATTGTTAACTCTAAAGGGCATTATACACTATGCTGAGTAATATTGGGGCATTCAGGTTAATATGGCTACAGTGTAGATGGGAACTCAGGCACATAGATATGCTAGTGTATGGCCTTGGAAGATCCTCACATTGCTTCCTTCTCTTTCCATAAAAAACTACACAAATACACAATGTTCATACTGCTCCTGTGCATTTACATTCACTATATATCTGTAAAGGGAAAATCACCTTCTCTTAATATTTTCTTATCTGTTTTATACCTCTAAAATACACTCATATCTCTGGTGTTGGTGTGAGCATTATCTATGAAATCTAATCTAATCATTCCCAAAAAGGCAATATCTCTGATTATATAAGTAGTTAGTTCAGCCCCCAAAGCCACTTTGGAAAGAACCAACCTATAGTCATGCTTTGCAATTCTAGGTCCCTCTTAATTCTAGAATTATTTTGTGATCCTCTAGGTCCATTAGAAAATATCACAGGTTTGTCCTTTTAGTCCTAGTTCTCATATTTATGTTAACATAATACTTCAGGTCTTCTGCTTAATTTTGGGTTTCATTTATGTTAAACAGTCTTCTTGGTTCTTAGAGCATTTTGATAGGTAAGTGGAGGTACTTAGCATAGTTTAAGTTTATGAAAATTTCTGTCACACCAGAATCTAGTAGTGTGATTGTTTTGGCTCTTTTTAACATTAAATACATAAAAATGTGTAGTGTCATTGATTTTCTAGTAGACTAGCAGTCTCTTATAAAGTGTCCTTCCTTTCCACATTTGAAGCAGGGTCCTTGTCATTGAGGTTGGGGGTCAGTGGTCTATGCCATGTTCCTCTGTGTCCTTCACTGATCATTCCATCTTTATCCTCTCTAATTATTGTTTCACCTCTGTCCTCCTTGGCTATTGTTCCACTAGTTTGGGGGAGCTCTAGTTTGCACTAATGTATTAGGGTGTTGTTTAGCTACAGAGGTGCATTTGTGGAGTTGTATTGTTACTGTGCATACTGATTTTGTCCTCTTGGTGGCAGGTTTCCTCTTTAGAAGAACAGTTGGTTTTGTAAGGGTCTAAAGGCATTGATCTCTCCTGGTGGGTTTCTTTAGATTATGCTTATTAATTATTATGATTTGATGATGCTGATTGCCCTTTCTTTGATGGTATAGTAGGTGTTAGAAATGAGAGGTGTTAGGATTCCTCTAAGTACATCCCTTGTATGTTTAAACCCTTTAAGAAAGAGATTGATGGCTTTGTTATTACTTATGGTATAGCTAGATAAGTTTGTAAGATCTTTAAAGTCTGCAATGTACTAATCAATTTCTGGAAATTTAAATTGAAGCCTTTCTAGCTGTTGCCTTAAGTGCTGTGTCTTCATTGAGTTAGTGAACTATCTTTTAAATTCTCCAGTAAAGTGGTCCCATACTCACAGAACATTATTGTTGATTGGGTCTAAAGACCTGAGCCAGGTGGTCATGTCTTGGACCCAATAATCTACTCAGGGTCCCTTGATTAGCATAAGAGTGAGAGTGACCTATCAGATTGGTGATTTAAATCTAGATATGTTGGTGTTTAGCAATAGATATTATAGCAGTTTATTTACAAAGGTCTCCACCTTGTCTCTTTCTTCTTTAAAGATATAGGGAAGTGTTTCTATAACTCATATATCAGCAGCTGGCAGGATAGGGACAAGCTGTTGTAAAGGGATAGGAGCTGGTTAACCTCCTCCACTACCTCCTCCACCTCTTCCACCACTACCACCTTCTCTTTCTCTGCCTTTAGGTAGAGCCTCAGGCCCTATTTATCTAAGAGTAGCAGCTAGAGTGTTTCTAAGATGGTCTTCAACTCTAGGCAGAGCTCCTCCTTCTGCAATAGGGGCAGGATCTGCTATAGAGGCAGCTAAGGCAGCTAGTGCAGCTGGTGAAGCAACTAAAGATTGGCATGGATAACTCTGGCATTGAGAAAGGCTACCCCTACCCCTACCCCAAAATACCCTAACCCTTTTCCTAGGTACAGGTATTTGAAGGGTTGGGGTAATGTGTACCCCTGCTATATCAGGAAAAGTGGAAAATACTTTTTTAACTTTTTTAACTTATAGCAAGTAAAGCTAGTACATTTTTAAAAAAGTAGAGGCTTTTTGATATAAGAAAGGTTGAAGTGAATTTACTTGTGATAGTGTATGTACTTTTGGAACCAGTTTAAAAGGTAGTTTGATAAGTAGAGGAAAGTAGAGGACCTTACTTTTTTTATAAAAAAGTGAAAAAGTGAAAAAAGTATAAAAAAGTATTTTCCACTTTTCCTGATATACCTGGCATCTTGTGCCAGGTAGTGATAAAACCCATTGCTTTGAGCTGGATACATGTAAGGTAACAGGTAGTGAGGGGCCTGAAATCAAAGGCAAGCTGAGATAGTCTTGCAAAGTAAGTGTATACTATCTAAGGCATCAGCAAAAAAAAACCTGCTTGCACATGTACTTATTATGCCTTACTAGCACTCATAAGGCATTTGTAAGGAAATTTTCTATAAGGCTCTATAAGCCAAGTCAAGGTCTTACAGTAGACTTACAACCAACTTATTTAATAACTTATTATACCTTATGAAAAAGTGTAACTTATAGCCTAGCTTGCAACATCACAAAACCTTGCCAGACTTCTTGTAAATCTGTAAATCATCTTAAAGTGCTTATAGTGCTTGCATTACATATAGTCAATAGGATTCAATAAAATATATTTTTACTACTATGAATAGATACAAGAGTTCTATATTAGAAATAAACCATAGCCAGTGGCCCCAGATGCCAACACCACCAGTCAGTTTGATACCAGAGCACTAGTGGTCATAGTTGTTATTATGTTATATAGCAGAGGTGGAAGTGGTAATTGTGGTGGCAGTCATGTCACATTATATTGTAGTGGCTGCGTGGCATGGTGGTTGTGGTCACATGGCTTGACAGTAATGGTGGCTATGGTGTTGTGTTGCAGTAGCTGTCACTGCTAAGACTTTCTGCGATGCCAAGACTGCTAAGGCAGCATTGCCCCTTAGATATAGGTTCACAAGTCAAGGGTTACAGCCACTAAGTATTTTTAGTGACCCCTTGCTGAGCATGGATGTAAGAGAAGAGGGGATAGTCAAATGCTATTGTCAAGATAGACAAGAGACTCGACTTAGTGTCCTAGAGACACTCAAGGAGTCCTTAAGTACAAGAGATCCTAATCCTACTAGTAGCAGTATTAGAAATGAGGCAACTAACACGCCTGTAACATGAGGCAAATGGTCAGTATATACAAGGGAAACATGAACTGGGGTGGCAACGATAAGAACATGAGTAGCAGCAGATGATCTTTACAGAACAGAGAGGAGGCGTGATAATGAACACAATGAAGGGGTGAGGCATGATGGGCCAGTTCCCACACTTACTCCAGTACACCAGCGAGAGTCTAGCTCTCTGGCTTCAGATGCTGGTCAATACTCCCCTATCTACGAAGGGGGTTGCCTTGCTCTCTTTGGTAAGGGTTTGATGGGACAGTTAGGGTACTTTGGCAAGGCTGGGTCTTCCTTCGGCTTTGGTATAGGGATAGGGCTTGTCTGCCTCTGTGATAGTGATGACTATGCTTCTTGGATAATGATGGGGCATTTAGTAGGTGAGTGAGAAGGGCCTTGACAATAGGCACATTCTTCCATGATTTGGTCAGGGTTGCATGGCCTTGTTTCCCCTTGTATAGTGATGAATCCTGTTCTAGACATAGATCCAGTGACATTACCCTCCAAGTAGATTGATGCTCCTGCATCATGGTAAAGTAGTTCTGCAGCTGAGGGGATGTTCTGGAAAGTAATGGGACACATGGCTTCTGCATGGTAGGGGTTGTCACATTGAATGCAGGGAGGTCATCAGGTGAGTGGATCCTTGGGTATGGAGGGGGTGTCGTCAATGATGGGTGTAGGGTCTTGTCATCAGTCATAGTATAGGGGGAAGGGATATATCGTCCCATTGCTCAGCCTCAGCATTGGACTTGAAGTAGGAGTGTCTGGTCTCATCGTTATATAGCATACTTTAGCAATGGAAGGGGCAGTAGGTCTCATGGCAAAAGTAGGAATGTTTAAGCAAATGCTCACGGGTTTTCGTAGGATGGCCTGTGCTTCCAGATACAAAGGTTGTGAATCTGCCTTGTCAGATGAGGCTTTGGTAGAAGAGGGTGGCGAGTAGTGAGGCCAGTATAAGGGAGACTTAGGGGGCGTTGATTGTAGTGTTCGTATCCATGCCCTTTTAACCTGCAACTCTGGGTGCTTACGATGGTATGATTTGACCAAGTCTAGGTCATGCACCTGGTCAGCTAGCTCCCATGTGTTGTCAGTGTGTGAGTACCCTTTCCACTTGATAAGGTATTGGAGCCTCCTGGACCTTCCATGATGTCAGTGGTTGAGAATGGCCTCAACCTCATATTCATTTTCTCCATCAATAAGGTCAGGTGGTGGCCTCATGAAGTTGGGGCCATGTGCGGCTGTTTCACAATAGGGCAATAGGAGCAAAACATGGAATACATCATGTATCCTCCATTAGGTGGGAAGATGTAACTGATAAGCTACTAGCAATATCTCTTTGATGACCTGAAAGGGTCCATGATGTTTGGGGGCCAGCTTCAAACTCTAGTATTGCATTTTCAGGTTCTGGGCCTTAAGCCATACCTGTTCACCCAACTTATATCGTGACTGTGGCAGGGGTAACGTGTTGACTGCTTGGTTCAATGCCTGAATTGCCCATTCTCTTTGTTCTCTTATGGCAGTGACTCGTTCTTCCACTGCTGGGTTTTGTGACTGGATAATAAGGTTGGGGAGTAGTCTCATTTCACAACCTATGAGCACTTGGTTGGGTGACATCCTAATGGTCAAATTGGTATGGTTATTGTGCATGGCTGTGGCAATTGCAAGCTACCTGTTCCAGTCTGTTGGTTGTCCTCCAGTTACTGCACGTAGGTACTGCTCAATCCATTGGTTCTTCTACTCTGATAGGCCATTGGTTTGAGGGTGAAACACCATAGACAGGTTTTGTCCGATGTTCAGCGTCCTAGCGAGCTCTTTGCCAAAGTGCAAGGTGAAGCATGGGTCTCGATCACTGATGATTTTTGTGGGGAGTCCAAACCATCAGTAGATGTAGTCCATATAAAGTTGTGCAATTCCTATGCCTGTAATTATATCTGATACTGGGAGGAAGATGGCTGCACGCAAACATCCGTGGTCAACAACCATGAGGATAGCATTATGTTTCTCAATCTGTGGTAATCCAGTGATTAGATCCATGGCAACTTGTTCAAAGGGACAGGGATCTTGTATAACAGTGTTTTAGCCTGGTGGGTGCAGATCTTTGATTCTTGGCAAGCAGCGCATCCTTGTATGTACTCTTCGATCCATTTTGCTAGCCCTGGCCAGAAGTAGTGTTGACATAACACCTTGATGGTCTTGTCATGGCCTGGGTGTCCTGCCGTTGGGTGGTTGTGGTGGATGTCCATAAGGTATCATTTTAAATCAACATCTAGAGGGATAATGGCTTCTCCTAAATCCATACATCAGTAGGTGAAGTCACTGTTGGGGTCTCTTATGCAGTTCGTGTGGTACTCCTCTTGCCATTGCTTCATAAGTAGGTGGTTGCAGTGTTGGCTTTGTTGAATTTGTGTGGTTGTGACGTCGGGTTCTAGTACAGATACATTGGCAAACATCTTTTCATTGAGCACTGTTGTGGGTTCTCATTCCTTGCACTTCTCCATATTGTCCAATCGAGAGAGTGCATCTGCAGCTGAATTGACTTTGCCTCTGATGTGATGAATGACAAAATCATAGTCTTGGAGTTTGGCATGCTATCTTGCAGTCCAGTCATTGAGTTTTCAGGGGTGCTTTCAAAATGTAAGGTTGGCATGATCCGTTAGGACAATGAATTGATGCTTCCCCTATGTGAGGTATGGTCTCCAATGTTCTAGGGCCTTGAGCACTGCATAAAGCTCCTTCTTGTAGATGTCATATTTCTGTTGGGTAGGGGTAAATGTAGCCAAATAAAATGTGATAGGGTGCAATTTGGGCATTGTTTCTTTTGCGAGATCAGCTAGTTCTTCACCTTCCTGCAAGAGTATAGCACCCACACCATGGTTGGATGCATCCGTTTGGACAAAGAACTGTTTATTGAAATTTGGCTGTTACAGGATGGGTCAAGTGCACATGTGCATTTTTAATTCGTTGAATGCTTGGGTTTGTTCTGGTCCCCAGTGCCAGGTAGCAGCTTTCTTTGTGAGTTGGAGTAGTGGTCGTATGATTTCTGAATATTCTGCCACAAAGTGTCAATAGAATCTAGTAAAGCCTAGGAATCTTCTGACTCCTCAGACATCCTTTGGTGGTTGCTAGTCCACTACATTTGCAAGTTTCTTTATGTCCATAGAGACTGTTTCATGAGATACGACAATGCCTAGGAAGTCAGTTTCCTTTTGTTCGAAGGTGCATTTGGATGGTCGAAGATATAAGTCGTTTTCTGCCAGTCGGTCAAGTACCTTGTGGACCTTTTTGTGGTGTGATTCTAGAGATTCCCCTGCTTGCGTGTGGACTATGATATCGTCCATGTAAACTGTTAGCCACCCTTCATCAATAAAGCCTTGGAAGATCTGATTCATCATGGCCTGGAAGCTCACTGGAGCGTTGCACATGCCAAAGGGCATTACTATTGGTTCATACAGTCCTTGGTTTGTGAGGAAGGCTCCCTTCCAAATATCTTCTAGCTTGATCTTCAGATTGTGATAGCTGTTGCAAATATCAAATTTGGTGAACTGGTCACAGCCTCGAAGTTGGTATATGAGTTCTGATATGAGCGGTAGCAGATAGTGGTTCCTGACTGTCCACTTGTTGAGTTCTCGATAGTTGTAGATTGGTCTGAGTTCACCACTCTTCTTTTTGATAAAGAAGAAGGGAGCTGCATATAGGCTCTTCGAAGGGCATATGTATCTCTTGGCTAACTGTTTGTTGACATGTTTCTTTAGGGCTTCATTCTCTAGCTAGGTAAGGGGGTATATCCTTCCTCTGATAGATGCTAGCGCATTGGGTTTCAATTTGATGGCATGGTTCCATGGGTGGTCTGGTAGTAGGCATGCTGCAGCTTTCTTTGAGAAGACTTTGAGGTGATGGTGATATTCCAGCGGGATTGTCTTCAGCTCTTCTGGCAGGATGTCCTGTTCGGCTTGTCTCAATTGGGATGAGTCGATCCAACCCCTTGCCCAATCAATGTTGGGTTGCACAGATGCAAACCATGGGTACCCAAATATGGCCTTGTTGTCTCCTAAATCTGAGAGGAAGAAATGGTGGTTTGTGTGCTGATTCCCGGTCTGTAGAGATACATCTGTGTAGAATCAAAGTGCTCCCACCTTGTTCCTTGTCCCATCTATGTTGAACAATTGTCTGGGTTTCTCTAGATGTTTGATTGGTAGGCCGAGCCATTGGGTGTAATCTAGGCTTAGGAAGTTTTCGGTTGCACCACTGTCCACTAATGCGATTCCTTCCACTCATTTCTTAGCAGAGTGTGTGTAAAATCTGACCGTCATTGATTTTCGTGCTGACATGTACACTCAATCATCCATGATTGTTCATCAAAGTCTAGCTGTGTGGGCCAATTGCCAGTTGATATCTTTCAGTGCATCTTTGAGGAGATTCTGTAAGGCTCCTCGTATTTGTTCCTGGTCAAAGGTGTCCAGTCATGTGTGTCATACTAGTTCTGTTGCTATATCTTCTTCAGCTTCAAGGTCTAAGGTGTCATCGTCAATTTCCATCTTGTGGATGATTTGTGTAGGGGACAGTGTGTGAGCTCATTTATGGTTAGAGGATTCTAAGGTTTCCAGGGCTGGTCTTCCATATCTATGCAGCAATTGACCCTTGTTGGGTTTGGGGTACCTGAGGCCTCTATATATCCTTGGTGATTGGCTTCTAGCTCATTTAAAGACATTTCCTGCCAGTAGCAAGCTGTTTCCTTGTTTTTCAAACACTAGTGAGTCTGTTAGGTTAACATATCTAGTCAGTCTATATGCTGTCCTTCCTCGTTCCTCTGGTAGAATGGTAGGCACAGGATAATGTGGCAGTGGTTGATAAGTAGATGACAGTGTGTTGTCATCTTGATCTACAAGGAGTTCCTGAGGTCATCCATATGAACAGTCCTTAGCTTGGTGGCCTGTGCCCTTGCACTTATAACACCGTTTGGATCATAGTAAAGATTTGGCTGACTTGCTGTATCGTAGGGCTTTAGCGATTGTTGTTTTAACCGTGGAGACCATGTTGGGAGTCCTCTCCAGTGAAGCCTTGTTAGACTCAATGTCTTGGTCTAATGGTTCTGCTGGGCGACTAGCCTGTTTAAGGTATTGGTTTCATTTCAATGGTATGGCATTTGATCTGGTGGTGTATCGCTTCTGCTGCTTCTGAGGAACCGAGGCCTGTTCGGTTGGCATGATGATGATAGAGGTGAGCTTCTTGAGTTGGCTGTTTCTCCAGCACTGTATAGTTTCTGGGGCATGGCTGAGCACGGATGTAAGAGAAGAGGGGATAGTCAAATGCTATTGTCAAGATAGACAAGAGACTCGACTTAGTGTCCTAGAGACACTCAAGGAGTCCTTAAGTACAAGAGATCCTAATCCTACTAGTAGCAGTATTAGAAATGAGGCAAACACTAACACGCCCATAACATGAGGCAACAGTTAGTATACATGAGGGAAACATGAACTGGGGTGGCAACAATGAGAACATGAGTAGTGGCAGATGATCTTTACAGAACAGAGAGGAGGCGCAATAATAAACACAATAAAGGGGTGAGGCATGATGGGCCAGTTCCCATACTTACTCCAGTACACCAGTGAGAGTCTAGCTCTCTGGCTCTAGATGCTGGTCGATACTCCCCTATCTACGAAGGGGGTTGCCTTGCTCTCTTTGGTAAGGGTTTGATGGGACAGTTAGGGTACTTTGGCAACTGGGTCTTCCTTCAGCTTTGGTATAGGGATAGGGCTTGTCTGCCTCTGTGATGGTGATGACCATGCTCCTTGGATAATGATGGGGCATTTAGTAGGCGAGTGAGGAGGGCCTTGACAATAGGCACATTCTTCCATGATTTGGTCAGGGTTGTGTGGCCTTGTTTCCCCTTGTATAGTGATGAATCCTGTTCTGAATGTAGATCCAGTGACAGTAGCTGTGGCATGATAGTGGTGGTGATGGTTGTGTTACGGTGGCTGCATGGCATGGTAGTGGCAGGCAGTCACATGGCTTAGTGGTAGTGGTGGCAGTCATGTTGTGGTAGCAATGGCAGTGGTGTCATGTCATAGTAGCTGTGGCATTGTTACCGCCTGAGCAAGCGGCCGAACTGCTTCCGTGGTACATGCAGTGGTCTCGGGACTTGGCAGCCGAGATGCACCAAAGGTGCCTCATCAGGAACGAGGCACGTCGTACCGTTATCTCCCCTATCTCCCATCGCCCTTGTGACTGCGTCGCTGAGTGGTGCTGCGAGCCCCATGACGCCTGCTTTATCCATGACTCGTGCTTCTGCCCCAGTTCCGGTTCCTTTCCCCCAGTTAAGCCCCCACGTT
>WNFC01006437.1_pt1 | contig 12918 bp, 12 predicted proteins | sample 5400541 | NCBI WGS metagenome assembly WNFC01 (sample SAMN13153342, study PRJNA577476) | soil metagenome | isolation source: 120 cm saprolite under Douglas fir tree site 2 hole 2 replicate 1 | place: USA:California | collected 2015-04-18
TCGCGGCCGGTGCTCAGCCCACTCTCGCAGCGAGGCCGCTCGCCCGCCGCGACGGGGTCGAAGAGGTGCCGATTACCGGGCTGCGCCGCGCGATCGCCGAGCATCTGCAGCAGTCGAAACGGCACATCCCGCATTTCTCCTATATCGAGGAGGTCGACGTCACCGCGCTCGAGGAGTTGCGCGCCGAGCTCAATACGAGGCACGAGGCGCGCGGCCACCTGACCCTGCTGCCCTTCCTGATCCGCGCGATCGTCGGCGCCGTCGCCGAGCACCCGCAGGTCAATGCCCGGTTCGACGACGAGGCCGGCGTGCTGCATCGCCACGCCGCCGTGCATATCGGCGTCGCGACCCAGACCGATGGCGGGCTGATGGTGCCGGTGCTGCACCACGCCGAGGCGCTCGATCTGTGGCAGGCCGCCGCCGAATTACGCCGCCTCTCCGAAGCCGCGCGCGCCGGCAAGGCGACGCGCGAGGAGCTGACCGGCTCGACGATCACGATCACCAGCCTCGGCGCCCTCGGCGGCCTCGCCGCGACGCCGGTGATCAACTACCCGGAGGTCGCGATCGTCGGCGTCAACCGCATCGCCGAGCGCCCGGTGGTGCGCGACGGGCAGGTCGTGGTCCGCAGGATGATGAACCTGTCGTCCTCCTTCGACCACCGCATCGTCGACGGCTGGGAGGCGGCCTCGTTCATCCAGCGCGTCAAGCACGACCTCGAACGACCCGCCCTGCTGTTCATCGCCTGAGCCCAGCGGGCGGAATCCACAAATCAGGGGATTGCTTCGTCGCGGCGCTCCTCGCAATGACAATTCTTTTTTGGCTGTCATTGCGAGCGAAGCGAAGCAATCTCCATCAGACTGGTCGCAGCAAAAACTCGTAGGTGCTGACCGATGCCCGAAACCCTGCGCCCGCGCGTGCTGGTGGTCGGCGGCGGCCCGGGCGGCTATGTCGCCGCGATCCGCGCCGGCCAGCTCGGCCTCGACACCGTAATCGTCGAAAAGAGCCGGCTCGGCGGCACCTGCCTCGTCCGCGGCTGCATCCCGTCGAAGGCATTGATCCACGCCGCCGACCGCTTCGCCGGGATCACCGATGCGGTGGGCGGCAACGCGCTCGGCATCGCGCTCAGCGAGCCGCCGCGCCTCGATCTCGCCCGCATGGTCGGGTGGAAGGACGGCATCGTCGATCGCCTCGTCGGCGGCGTCGCCAGCCTGCTCGCCCGCGCCAGAGTGCGGGTCGTCGAGGGTTGGGCGACCTTCACCGATGCGAAGAACTGCACGGTCGAGACCGCGGAAGGGCCGGTCGAGATTGTTGCCGAGCATGTCGTGCTGGCGACCGGCTCCGAGCCGGTGCCGCTGCCTGCGCTGCCGTTCGGCGGCGACGTGATCTCCTCGACCGAGGCCCTGTCATTGCCGGAATTGCCGGAGCGCCTGGCGGTGATCGGCGCCGGCTATATCGGTCTCGAACTCGGCACCGCCTTCAGGAAGCTCGGCGCTGCCGTCACCGTGATCGAGGCCGCCGACCACATCCTGCCGCGCTATGACGCGGCATTGACCGCGCCGGTGCGGCGCTGGCTGACCCGCGCCGGGGTCGAACTCCATCTCGGCGCGCGGGTGGCCGGGCGCGACGGCAAAGGCAGGCTCATGGTCGAAACCACCGGCGGGAAACCCATCGCGATCGCCGCCGACAAGATCCTCGTCACGGTCGGCCGGCGACCGCTCACGGCGGGCTGGGGTCTGGAAGAAATGGGCCTCGACATGGCCGGGCCTTTCGTCAAGGTCGACGACCAGTGCCGCACCGCGATGCGCGATGTCTGGGCGATCGGCGATCTGGTCGGCGAGCCGATGCTGGCGCACAAGGGCTTCGCGCAAGGCGCGATGGTGGCCGAGATCATCGCCGGACAGCGCCGCCATTTCGACCCGGCCTCGATCGCGGCGATCTGCTTCACCGAACCGGAGATCGTCAGCGCCGGCCTGTCGCCGGACGAGGCTGCCGCGGCCGGCGTCGAGGTGACCACCGCGACCTTCCCCTTTGCCTCCAACGGACGCGCTCTGACTCTGGAAGCGGGCAGCGCCGGCGAATTCGTGCGGATCGTGGCGCGGCGCGATGACCAGCGCATCCTCGGCATCCAGGCGGTCGGGCGGCATGTCGCAGAGCTGGCCGGCGAATTCGCCCACGCGCTGGCCATAGGCGCCGCGCTTGAGGATGTCGCGCACACGATCCACGTCCACCCGACGCTCGGCGAGGCGGTCTGCGAGGCGGCCCTGATCGGCCTCGGCCACGGGCTGCATTTCTGAGCCGGCGCGCCGACTTCGGCAGCTTCGGCCAACTGCCCTATAGCTGCCGCACGATCTTCCAGCTGCGGACACCTGTCTCCGCGCCGCCGGTACTATTCGCAACCGGTCGGGCGAGCGTGAAATCTATGTCCTTGATCGCGTCGGCGCAGCGGGTGGCGATCGCCGCCAGCATTTCCGCGTCCAGGTCGGGCCGAGGACCCTGGCTGATCCGGTCGAGCGTATAGAGCAGGCTGATATGCGGCGGAATGAGCGCTGGTGCGCCGACGATATCGCGCAGCCGCTCGCGAAATTCACGCAGGTCGGGGCTGTTCTCGACCTCGATGAAGACGGCGCGGAATGGGGTGATCACCGCGCCGGTCACGGCCGTTTTCGCCACCGTCAGCGGCAATAGGCCGCATTCCTTGATGTAAGCCGCCGCAGCGTCGAGCACGGCGAGGTCACCGGGTACGCTGCACACCGTCAAATGCGGGCGAAACGACACGGTCCGGTGCTCGCCGGCGAGGCGGTCGACCAGGCTCTGGAGCGCCTGTTCCTGATGGCCCTGCGGTCGCAGCCAAATCGAGGTCATCGACCCAGGCCTCAGGCGGCGCTCGTCATCGCGCGGCGCAGCACGACGAAGCACCGAGGCTGTCGGTGATCATGCCGATCTTCATGGCTGTCCTCCGAGACCCACCCGCGCGACGGCCGCGCTCAAATGGGCGAAGCCGAGCCGGGCGTAGGCCAGCGGCGGCGCCTTTGCCGGATCCTGCTCGGCCTCGACGACGAGCCAGCCGCTATACTCGGTCGCCGCGAGCGCCTCGAACATCGAGGCAAAATCGATGATGCCGTCGCCCGGAACCGTGAACACGCCTGCCACAACCGCGTCGAGAAAGCTCACATCGGCGGTCCGGACCCAGGCCAGCACGTCGCCCCGAATATCCTTGCAATGGACATGGTTGATGCGGCGCCCGTGACGGCGGGCGAGAGCGGCCGGATCGGCGCCGGCAAAAGCCAGGTGTCCGGTGTCGAGCAGGAGGCCGACGCTGTCACCGGTCGTGGCCATCAGGCGGTCGATCTCGGCCTCGTTCTCGACCACCGTCCCCATGTGATGGTGGTAGGCGAGCCGGATGCCGCTGCACGCGAGACGGTCGGCGAGATCGGTCAGCCGACCGCCGAAATCGCGCCACTCCTTGTCGCGTAAGCGCGGCCGGGTCGACAACGGACGCCGGCGATCGCCGGCGACGCCGCCGCTCGTCTCGGCATAGACCAAGGCGGAGCAACCCATCGCGACCAGTAGCGCGCGATGGGCCTCGATCGCCGCGAGCTCCTCCTCGACCGAGCGGTCGAGCAGACGGCCGCTGTACCAGCCCGAGATCAGCGCGAGCCCGTGGCGTTCAAGGGTCGGCCGCAACACCATCGGATTGCGGGGGAATTTGTGGCCGAGCTCGATTCCGGCGAACCCCGCCTGGCGCGCTTCGGCCAGGCAGGTGTCGAGCGGCGTGTCGCCGCCCAATTCCGGCAGATCGTCGTTGCTCCAGCCGATCGGGCTAACGCCGAGGCGCACGGACATCGAGCGCAGCTCTCCCTGTTCGGTTGCCGCAAGCTTACTTGTGGGAACGCGGGATTGCGACCGGCGAACGACGCTTGTTATCGTGTCGCGGCAAACCGACGCGCCGAGATCACACGGATGACACAGCAAGATCGCAGCGTCGTGGTTTTCGACCTCGGTGGCGTGCTGATCGACTGGGACCCCCGGCACCTCTATCGCAAGCTCTTCGCCGAGGACGAGGCGGCGATGGAGCATTTCCTGGCGACGGTGTGCACCCATGACTGGAACCGCTGCCAGGATGCCGGCCGCAGCTTCGCCGAGGGGGCTCGCCTGCTGAAAGCCGAGCATCCCGACAAGGCCGAACTGATCGACGCCTACGGCGACCGCTTTGACGAGATGATGCCCGGGCCGATTGTCGGGGCGGTCGAGATCCTGGCCGAACTCAAGGATCGCGGCACGCCGCTGTACGGCCTGACCAACTTTTCCGCGGAGACCTACCCGCCGACCTTCGAGCGGTTCGAGTTCCTGCGCTGGTTTGACGGAATTCTCGTCTCGGGCGAGGTCAAGCTGATCAAACCCGACCCGCGCATTTTCGAATTGCTGATCGAGCGCTTCGCGATCGATCCCTATCGCGCCGTCTATATCGACGACGTGGCGGCGAATGTCGCGGCCGCCCGCCCCTTCGGCATTCACGCGATCCATTTCACGGATCCCCCTGCATTGCGCGCTGAGTTGGTCGCGCTCGGCCTCCTCCTGTGATGCAGGACACGATCGAGCGCCTCGAAGCCGCGCTTACGCAGAACCGGTCGCTTTCCGAACTCCTGGCGAGGTTCGATGAAATCGGCCTGCCTGATGGTTGGCTCGCCGCAGGCGCGGTCGCGCAGACCGTGTGGAACCTGGCTTTCGGGCAAGCTGCCGAGTTCGGTGTCAAAGACGTCGATCTCGCCTATTTCGATGCGCACGATCTGTCGCCGGAAGCCGAAGCCGCGCACGAGCACCGGCTGCGCGATCTGTTCCGGCATCTCCCGATCAAGCTCGATGTCAAGAACGAGGCGCGCGTGCACCTATGGTACGAGGCCCGCTTCGGCTATCCGATCGCGCCCTATTCGTCGACGGAGGAGGCGATCGCCAGCTTCCCGACGACAGCGACCGCCCTGGGCGTGCGCCGCCGGGCCGGCCACTTCGAGTGCTGCGCCCCGTTCGGGCTCGACGATCTGTTCGGCCTCGTCGTGCGGCCGAACAAGCGGCAGATCACCCGGGCTATTTACCAGGCGAAGACGGAGCGGTGGCAATCGGTCTGGCCGCAACTGGCTTTTGTGCCGTGGAGCGAGGCTGTACCGTCTGGGTGATCTCCGCCCGGGGCGCGGCAAAATCGATGATCACGCTTCCTTCCGCGACGCCGCTCGAGGTTTGCGAGGCCAGCGTCTTCTACGGCGCCAACCGGGTGCTCGACCGCGTGTCGCTGAGCGCCGGCGGCGGCGAGTTCATCGCCCTGTTGGGTGCCTCGGGCTGCGGAAAGACCACCTTGCTGCGGGCGATTTGCGGGTTTGTCCCGCTGGCGAGCGGCTCGATCGCGGTCGGCGGGCGCGACATCAGCCGGCTGCCGCCCGACAAGCGCGACATCGCAATGGTGTTCCAATCCTACGCCCTGTGGCCGCACATGACGGTCGCGCAGAATATCGGCTACGGCTTGAAGTTGCGCGGCGTCGGCCGCGCCAAGATCGCCGGGCGGATCGCCGAATTGCTCGCGATGCTGCGGCTCGATGGGCTCGGCGAACGCAAGGTGACCGCGCTCTCCGGCGGACAGCGCCAGCGCGTCGCGCTCGGCCGGGCCTTGGCCATCGATCCGCAGGTCCTGCTGCTGGACGAGCCGCTGTCGAACCTCGACGCGCGGATCCGCGAGGAGGTAAGGCACGAGATCAAGACGCTGCAGCAGAAGCTCGGCATCACCACCGTGCACGTCACCCATGACCGCCAGGAGGCGATGGTGATGGCCGACCGCATCGTCATCCTCGATGGCGGGCGCGTGGCGCAGATCGGCATGCCCGAAGAGATCTACAACCGGCCGAATTCGCCGTTTGTTGCCAGCTTCATGGGCGCCAGCAACATCGTGCCATTGCAGCTGCGCGACGCGGGCAGGCAAGTGACGATCGGCGATGGATCGTTCAGCGACGGCGTCGCGATCGACGGCTCTCTGCTGGATGTGCGCGGGATCGAGCGCCCGAGTGATGAAGTCTCCGTCAATGCTCATTTCCGCAGCGAGGACGCGCGGCTCTGTCCGCCAAATGAGGCCGCCGACGGCTGCCTGATCTTGCGCGGCGAGATCGTCCAGTGCTCCTATCCCGGCGGGTTCTACCGCTATGCCGTGCGCGTCGGGCCGCACAATTATCTGGTCGACGATGCGCGCCGGCTCGCGGTCGGCGAGGCGATCGGCATCGCCTTGCCGGCGACCGCACTGCACTTCTATCCGGCGCCGCAAGACGCGGAGCCGCAACACGCATAACGGGCAAGGGGGGCGCCATGAAACGGCTCAGCATCATCATCGCGACGTTGGCGGGGCTCGCGCTCGGCCTGCCGGCCGCGGCGCAGCAGCAAGTCACGCTGAACCTCGTCACTGCCGGCGACCAGAACATGGTCGATTACGTTAAGGACTATCTCGGCCCGATGTTCGAGAAGCAGCATCCCGGCGTCACGGTCCGCGCGGTCGGCACCGGACCGGGCGATGCCGGCTCGCAGAAAATTTACGAAAAGCTCGACGCCGAGAAAAGCAACAGCAGCTGGGACATCGACGTCGCCGTCATTCACCAGAAGGCGGCCGGCGAGATGGTGACAAAGGGCCTGCTCGCCCGCTATGTCGGCGAGGTGCCGACTGGGAAGCTGGTCACCTCCGAGGCGGCAAAGCGCGCGCTCGGCACCGATGTCGACGGTTTTGTCCTGCCGATGTTCAACAGCCAGACCGCGATCGCCTACAACACGACGATGGTCAAGGAGCCGCCCAAAACCTACGCCGAGCTCGCAAAATGGGTCGAGCAGAACCCGAAAAAATTCGGCTACAACGGCATCAAGGGCGGCATGTCCGGGGTCAGCTTTATCGTCGGCTGGGTCTATGCCCACACTCCGGACGCTGATCGGCTGATCAAGGGACCCTATGATCCCGACAGCAAGAAAGGCTGGGACCAGGCGCTCGCCCGCCTGGCGGCGTTCAACAAGAATGTCGTGCTGACCCCGGGCAACGCCGGCACCCTCGACATGCTCAATCGCGGCGAGATCGCGATGGGGCCGGTCTGGGTCGACATGTTCTACACCTGGCAGGCCGACGGCAAGATCCCGCCGACCGTCAAGCTGAAGCTGATCGGGCCGGGCATGCCGGGCCAGCCGATGTATTACGTGGTGCCGGCGAAAGCGGCCAATGCCAAGCTCGGCGAGGAGTTCATCGCACTGGCGACCAGCCCGAAGGTGCAGGCCGACGGCATTGTCAAACGCTTCAACTGGTATCCCGGCATCGACGCCGCTGCGGTCAAGGCGCAGCTCGACGAGGCGACCTGGCAGAAATTGTTTGTCGACGTGACACCGGAGGATCTCGCGACCAAGGGCAAGCCCTTCCCGATCGCGCCCTACTTCAACGACATCCTGGAAAGCTACGAGCGCAAGGTTCAATAACTGGAAGGATGTTGACCCGATGATCGCAAGCGATGCCTGGGATGTCGTCATTCTCGGCTCCGGCATCGCCGGCCTGGCCGGGGCGGTGGCTGCCCACGAATTGGGCCTGCGGCCGCTCGTCCTCGAAAAGGCGAGCACCCTGGGCGGCGGCACGGTCAATTCCTACGGGCTGATCTGGGTCGGCCAGAACCATCTGGCGCGGGCCGCCGGCTACCGCGACCCGCGGGATGAGGTCATCGCCTATCTGCGGTTTCTCGCCGGCGGCAGTTTCGACGACGACCGGATGGCCGCCTTCGTCGACCGCTCACCGGAAGCGTTGAAATTTTTCGAGAACTGCGGCGTCCGCTTTCGCATCGTCCGCGGCTTGACCGACCATTATTACGGCACCGCTCCCGGCTCCCACGCAGTCGGGCGGTCGGTGGAGGCCGAGCTGATCTTGGGCTTCGATCTCGGCGACTGGCGCGAACGCGTCGCGGTGCCCGATGACGTACCCTGTTTTGTCACCGCCGAAGAGCAAGTCGCCTGGGGCGGCGTCAACAGCTTCTCGCGGTGGGCCCAGGCCCTCGTCCGCGAGCGCCAGCGGCACGACATGCGCGGCAAGGGGCTGGGCCTGATCTGCCATTTCCTCAAGGTGCTGCACGCCCGCCATGTGACAGTCCTGACCGATCAGCACGTCGAAAGCCTGGTGGTCGAAGACAAGCGGGTGACCGGCGTCGTGCTGCGCTCGGGCGAATGCATCGGGGCTCGCAAGGGCGTCATCCTCGCGACCGGCGGCTACGGCGCAAACCCGCAAATGAGCGGGCAATTCGAGCAGCTTCCCGGCTTCGCCTCGGAGGCGTCGGGCCTGATGCCGGCCTCACTGACCGGCGACGGCCTCGTCCTCGGCGCGGAGATCGGCGGCGTATTGCACAAAATCGAAAACAGCCTGAGGGTGATGCTGTCCTACACCATTCCGCCGGAGACGTCGGGCGGCACGCCGACCTGCGTCTATGCCGGGATCGTCGAATTGTGCAGCCCGCATACGATGCTGGTGAACAGATACGGCCTGCGCTTTGCCGACGAGACCTTCTTCCAGGGGATCGTGCCGCAGCTTCGCCTGTTCGACCCGGTGCGGCATGAATATCCCAATCTGCCGGCCTATCTGATTTTCGATGCGCAATATCTGGAGAACTATTCCTTCGCCAACCGGCCGGTCGGCAGCGCGGTGCCGAAGACGGTGGCGCGCGCCGCGACTTGGCCGGAACTCGCCGAGAAACTCGGGATCGATCGCTACCAGCTGGAGAATACCGTCCGCCGCTTCAACGGTTTTGTGGCACGAGGGACGGACGGTGATTTTCACCGCGGCGAGAACCAGTGGAAACTCGCGTCGGCAAAAGCCGCGCCGGGCATCAACAGCAGCCTCGGCACCATCGAAGAGCCGCCCTTCTATGGCGTCGAGTTGCACCCGGCCGGCGGCTCGTCGGTCGGCCTGCTGGCCGATGCCCGAGGACGGGTGATCCACCAGCGAGGCCACCCCATCCCGGGCCTCTACGCCTCCGGCAATGTCGCCGCCGCCACCGAGCACGGCATCGGCTACCAGGCCGGCTTGTCGCTCGCCTCCTCGATGACCTTCAGCTATCTCGCCGTCCGGCATATGACCGACGGCCGATGAATTCCGCTGCCTCTGGTGTGCAGGGCGGAAGGCGGCCAGTGGAAAAACATCCATCAAGCGACCGCGCGCTTTCGCTGCTGCTCGTCGGGCCGGCCGTCGCGGTGGTGCTGGCGCTGTTTGTCTATCCGCTCGGCTATTCGCTCATCTCCGCTTTCACTACCCGCGACGGTCAGCCGAGCCTCGACAATTTCATCAAGACCTTCGAGCTCTACGGCACCGACATCCTGTTCACGCTGGTCATCGTCACCGTCTCAACGGTGCTGATCGGGCTGTTGGCGGCGGCAATCGGCGGCTACCTCGTGCTCGGCACGCATCCCGCCGCGGTGACCATGCTGAGATGGCTCTATCGCTGGCCGCTGTTCATCCCGTTCATCGTTGCCGCGCAATGCATGCGCACCTTCCTCGCCAAGAACGGCATGCTCAACAACACGCTCGACAGCCTCGGCCTGGTCGATGTGACGGCGCTGTCCGGGCTGCTCGACTGGCGCGGCATCATCGTGACCTTCGTATGGAAGGAGACGCCGTTCGTCGCGCTGCTGGTCTCCGGCGCGATGGCGGCGCTCGACCGGGCGAGCATCGAGGCGGCCCGCAACCTCGGCGCCGGCGGTCTGCGCATCTTGTTCGAGATCCTGTTGCCGCAGGTCGGCGGGGTGATGACGGTCGGCCTCGTCCTCGCCTTTGTCACGATGCTGTCGGTGCTGTCGGTGCCGATCATGATCAGCGGCGGCGCGCCGACGATGATCACCGTCGACATGGCGTTCCGCGTCAATTCCTACAGCGATTACGGCGTCGCCAACGCGCTCGGCTTTGTCTCCTACCTGATCGCCGGGCTGGCGGCCTGGGTCTATATTCGGCGCAATGTGGCCGGCGAGGGCGCGCCGTGAAGCCGGCGCTCGGCTGGCTATTGCACGGCGGTCTACTCGGCCTCCTCGCCTTCGCGATCTTCGGGCCGCTTGCCAACCTCGTGCTGTGGGCGGTGGCGATCCAGTGGTATTTCCCGCACAAACTGCCGCTGACCTATGGGTTCCGCTACTGGTACGACGTGTTCAAGCCGACCAGCGACGCCCTTGCCTCGCTCGGCACCAGCATCGAGATCGCTACGATCACCGTGATCGTCTGCCTGCTGCTGGCCATTCCGGCCGGCTACGCGCTCGGCCGCCGGTTATTGCCGGGACGCGGCGTGATCCTGTTGATCCTTTTATTGCCGCAGGCGTTTCCCAGCGTCGCGATCTACTTCAACATCGCCCGGCTGTTCTACCTGGTCGGGCTGAACGGCACGATCGCCGGCGTCGTGCTGGTGCACGCGGTGCACGGTCTGGTGATCGCGGTATGGATCGCCGCGGCGGCCTTCGCCGCGGTCGACGCCGAGCTCGAACTCGCCGCCCGCAACCTCGGCGCCTCGGGGCTGCGCACCGCACTGACCGTGACATTACCGTTGGCCGCGCCCGGGCTGATGGCGGCGGCGATCTTTGTCTTCCTCGAATCGCTCGACGAGTTCACCGGCACCTATTTTGTCGGCGTGCCGGACGTGACGACATTGCCCTTGATCATGTTCACCGCGAGCCTTGCCGGCAACTACCAGATCGCGGCGATTACCGCCTTGATCCTTCTGGTCCCCTCGATCGCCTTCATGCTGCTGATCGAACGGTTTCTGAACACCGAGATGCTGGCCAAGGTCGGCTGATCACATTTTGACCGGACGCCCGATCCGATGCGATTCCACCGCGGCGTCGGCGAGCGCCAAAGCCCGGACGCCGTCGCCGCCGCCGACCAGCGGCGGGGTGCCATCCGCGACCGCGCGGATGAAATGGTCGAGCTCGCGGCGGTAGGCCTCGGCATAGCGCTCGAGAAAGAAGGGCAACGGCTTGTCGGTGACGATGCCGTCGGCCCCGGCGAAGGCGACCGTGCTTTCGACGACGTTTTCGGCCCGCAACGCGCCCTTCGACCCGAATGCCTCGATGCGCTGATCGTAGCCGTAGACGGCGCGCCGGCTGTTCGAGATCTGGCACAGCGCGCCCGACGGCATGCGCAACGTCACGACCGCGGTATCGACGTCGCCGGCTTCGCCGATCGCCGGATCGACGAGCACGCTCGCCGCGGCGAAGATCTCGGCCGGCGCCTCGCCCGACAGCCAGCATGCCATGTCGAGATCGTGGATCATCATGTCACGGAACAACCCGCCCGAGCGGCGCACGAAGTCGAGCGGCGGCGGCGCCGGATCGCGGCTGGTGATCGTCAGCGGTTCGAGACCGCCGATCCGGCCGTCGCGGATCTCCCTTTCGAGCCGCGTTAAATTCGGGTCGAAGCGGCGGTTGAAGCCGACCATCAGCGGCACGGCGCATTCCTTGGCGACCGCGAGGCACGCTTCGGCGCGGCGACGGTCGAGGTCGAGCGGCTTCTCGCAGAAAATGCGTTTTTGGCGGAATTCTGCGGATTTTCCGTCGTTTTTGCCTGATTTTGGGTCAAGGCATTCCGCGTGGATCGGGCCGACGACGGAAAGAATCACGGCTCCTTCGGCTTATTCCGATGCGTCTCAAGCTTCGCAATCGCGTTCGTTGCCATCGCGGTATTCGGTCGGACATATCGTGCCACGACAGCGCGGTCGGCATGGCCCGTAATGGCGCGGATCTCTTCGTCGGTGCAGCCGGCCTCGCCGAGCATGGTCGCCATAGTGTGCCGCAGGTCGCGGAATTGACGATCATCGGGCAACCCGGCGCCGCGGCGGATCTTTCGGAACATCTGCGCGAACGATCCAGCCCGATAGGGCGCGCCGGTCGCCTCCGATATGAGGAACACCGGCGAGGTCGCCGGCGCGGCGTCGAGCGCGGCGCGCAGCTCGATCGTTGCCGGTATCCCGATTCGATGCTTCGTCTTTTGCTGAGTTATATCGAACATCCCGGCCGCGGCATCATAGCGGGACCGAGATAGCTTCAAAATGTCCGCCTCGCGCTGACCGAGGTTGGCCGCGAGCAGTACGGCGAGCGCGATGGAGGGCCGACCTTGCTCGATCGCCGCGTCGCATATCGCATCGATTTCATCGCGAGTCCAGGGGTCGCGCGTTCCGCCGATCTTGCGGAGGCCTAATCGGGTCGCCGGATTAACCTCGATCAGCCCTTCGTCGCGGGCCATTTCCATGATCCGGTGGAGCTGAGTTAAGACGATGTTGGCGACGGATTGGCTTCGGTGCTCGATCAAGCCGCGCTGCCAAGCTTTGATCGCCTTGCGCGTCACGGCGCGCGGCGGATACTCGCCACACCACGCCTCGATGGCCCGGTACGCCATGCCGTAATTCTTCCGCGTATGCGGCGATAGTTCGGTCCAGCCAGGCGAGTCCTGCCGCTGCCGGATGAGCCATGTTACTGTGCCGGGCCTAACCGTTTGGTCGGCGCCTGGGCGCCCTGCCGCGGCCTCAGCGTTTAGCGTCTTGGCTCTGACCACAGCCTGGCCGAGATCCTTGCCGAGCGGTTCGGGGGTGCAACCCAGGCGCTTCAACCGGATGCTCGGCTCCCAATAGTAGCCGCTCGGTGTGACGCGGAAATAGGGGATGCTCACGGTTCCCATTGTTCTATCTCAAGCCGACCGGAGGCAGCCTAACACTCAATCGCCATGCCAGTCGTTAACCCGGCCATTCCCCTCGCTCGAAGATGACCACGCCAAGATCGCGGCCGGCGAGTTGGCGGTTGTCGGATAGCCCGCGGTCAGCCCGGAGCGCGCGCTGCGCCGCGATGGCCTCCCAGGACAGTCGCGGTCAACGGTCGGCAGAATAACCCGGCCTTGATCGATCA
>WNFC01009801.1_pt1 | contig 12915 bp, 12 predicted proteins | sample 5400541 | NCBI WGS metagenome assembly WNFC01 (sample SAMN13153342, study PRJNA577476) | soil metagenome | isolation source: 120 cm saprolite under Douglas fir tree site 2 hole 2 replicate 1 | place: USA:California | collected 2015-04-18
CGCGCTTGAAGGTGCGCGCCCGGTCCCGATATCGGTGCGGAAGCCAGCGGGAGAACCATCCCTGCGAGAACCGCAGCCCGAGCAGTCCCACCACCAGGGCCAGCGCGATGACGACCCCGGCGACCACCGCCGGCACAAACCGGGACGGGATTACCGCGTGGAAGCTGATCAGGCCGCTGATGATCAGGAGCGTCATCAGCACCAGGAAGTCGATCACGCGTTCACTGACGATGGTGCCCAGCGCCTTGCTGCCCGAGATGGGGGTGCGCTGGCGTACCAGGTAGGCGCGGTAGAAGTCACCCATCTTGGCCGGCAGCAGGCAGTTGGCGAAGAAGGCCAGGATGATGATGTGGAACAGGCCGGGCAGCCGGCTTTCCTCGCCGGTGTTGCGGAGCAGGAGCTGCCAGCGGACGGCGCGCACGGCCATGGACAGGTAGAAGGCCAGGAAGGCCGCCGCGTAGAGCACCAGGTTGGTCTGGCGGATGGCCGTCAGGCTCTGGCGGTAGTCCAGCCGGACATGGGTCAGGACCACCCACAGGACCAGCGCCAGGATGGCGAACGAGATCAGGGTTCGAGGGTCGAGGATGCGGTTGCGAAGGCTTTCGGGGCGCGGGGCGGCCGGCACCGGCGCGGCCGCAGGCTCCATATTCATCGGGAGCATAACAATTCGCGTCGAATTATTCGGCGATCCGGCGGCGCCGCAGGATGCGCTCCAGCAACGGCATCTTGTGCCGGATCCGCCCCGGGCCGCCGTACTGATACCGGCGCTGCTCGCGTTCCCGGCTCTCCAGGATCTTGGGAACCCAGTCCGATTCCACGATCGGCGATTCCCCGCCCTCCCAGGTCTTTAGATAGAAGATGCCTTTGAGGGCGGTGAAGGGGATGCCCAGCTCCTTGAGCTCGGACCGGTCCGGGGAGATCAGGGTGAGGTTCACCCCGTACCGCGACGAACGGAACTGGCGCTCGCTGTACCCCCGCAGGACCTCGTTGTCCACGAAATGGATGGCGATCCGCTGATAGCGGTTGAGGTCCAGGTTCTCAGCGGGCGCCCGGGAGTCGAGCAGGACGTACTTCAGGCTGCTGAGCGGCACGAACGCGCCCCGGTTATTGGTGCCCAGGTTGTGGATCCGTGTTTCCAGGACGGGCGCGTCGAGATCGCGCGGCGGATCCCCGTGCAGGGTCTCGCCGTCCAGAAAGCAGTAGATCGCGTGGTCCACGTCGGGCGGATCTCCCTGAGTGCGTTTGGTGTGTCCCGAATTGTAGGGCGAACCCGCTCGTTACGCGGCATCGGGTTGACTACTTGACCAGATAGGCGAGGCCCTTGAAATGGGGGGCGAAGTTGGGGTTGTACTGGACCAGCAGTCCCGCCGGGTTGGGGTTGTAGCTACATGGTAAGGCCGGCCAATTCTGCGCCGAACTGGGCATGTAACTGGTGCTGGTGGTGCCCGGCAGGCCGCCGTTGTCCAGGTCGACCTGGGGCGCGATCAGGCTCCCCGTGACCGCATACAGCGGCCGCGGCGAGAGCTGGCTGCTGACGCCCGTGACCAGGACCTGCGTGCCGTGCGAGCCGTTGTTGTCCTGGTCGAAGACCGTGCCCCAGACCTGGAAGAAGCCTCCAGGGTTGACCGTCTCCGACCAGACGATTCCGCTCGGCCCCGAAATGGTATCGCTCGACTTGATGAAGAAGGCGATGCTGTCGGCCACGCCCTGCGGCACCACGCTGGAGGCCACGAAGAAGACGCTGGCATTGCCCGAGGCGCTGAACGAGGAGTTCCCGTCGAAGACGAACTCCACGCCATTCATGCCGGTGCTGTGGGTGTCGACCGGCAGGTCACTGTAGCCACCCAGGCGATTGTAGAGCGGGCCGCCGGTCGAGGTGTTGGACGCGGTCCCGCCGGTGATGGTGAAGTTGGAATCCTGCAGGTAGTAGATGCCGTTGGCGAAGATGTTGGTGCCGCCGCTAATCGTGATGTTCTTACGCGCGAAGGTGCCTGGGGTCCAGTACCGGATGCCGTTGGCAAATGTCGAGTCGCCTGTGTAGTTTGGCATGGCCGGCGGCTCGTAATTGGGCGCTGGGTCGATGGTGGAGGTTGTCGGGGAGACCGGGCCGTACCAGTACAGAATCACCGCGTGCGTGTCGCTGGCCTGGGCGTAGTAGAAGGATCCGTTGAGGTTGATCCCCTGCCCCGTTGGGTTGGGCGCGTGCCACTTGGCGTTGGAGACCAGCTTGCCCTGGTTCGGGTTGACCCGGCACATATCGGTGCCGTTGAGGCCGTTGTCGATCTGGCCCCAGCCGTTCTGGTCGTCGTTCACACTGTTGCCCGACCCGGTGGAATCGAAGCCGAAGACGGTGTAGGTCTTGTTGTAGAAGCCGCCATGGGCGATCGCCACCGCGGTCACGGGCTGCGACTGGAAGCCCAGGATGGAGGCAAAGGTCATGGGCACGTTGTAGGTCACCTGGACGATGATTTCGTTGGGGTTGTTGTTCCTCCCCGGGGTGGTGATGGTGGCCTCGGCGGGCACCTGCTGCGCCGTCACGGTGGTGGGAGAGGTGTTGTAATTGCCGCCGGCCGGCGTGTCGTTAAACGTCTTGAAGGCATACAGGGCGGCCTGGGTGCGGGCGCTCTGCTGCATGAAGGGCGACTGCCCGGGGTTGGCTCCGGTCGGAATCAATTCCTGGGCCCCGGCCAGGGCGGCGGCATCGGCCGCATTCTGCACGTCGCGCCGCTCGAAATAGAGGCGGCCGGCGTCGAGGCCGAGGGCAATGATTCCGAAGAGAGCAGTGGCCGACAGGGCGATGATCACGAGGCTTTGCCCGCGCTTAGTCCGCAGTGAATTCATCATCAGTACTCCGTCACCATGGTGGTTTCCGCGAGGAGGATGACCCCGTTTCCAGCCGCGTCACGGACGACCGGGATCCAGGGCTGGAAGAGGAAAGAGATCTTGATCGTGACCGGGCAGTGGCAGGGCTGCGCCGGGTACTGGCTCGGATCATTCGGGATGACCGGGCTGTACCAGATGTAGCCGGTATTCGACGGCATGGTCGTCGACGCCGTGTCGGGAGTCGGGCAGGCATTGTTCACGGCAGACCGCTGCGCGATGCAGGGATCCGCCAGCAGGTAGAAGCCGCCGCCGAGCTTGCTCTGGACCGCGGTCACCAGCGTGGCGCTTGTGGGGAGCGGGTAGTCGTAGGGAACGGTCGCCCGCGCGCCCTCCCGGGCGGCGTCCGAGATGCTGTTGTAGATGTAGACGGCCCGCCCCAGGTCGATGGTGCCCAGGAGGAGCAGGAAGAACACGGGTGCCAACACGGCGAATTCCACCATGGACTGGGCCCGGGACCGCTGCCGCTGCTGGCGGGCCATCAGTAGTCCGTCCTCATCGTGGCGAAGCTCCGCAGGGTGATCGAGCCGCCGAAAAGGCTGCCGATGAACGGCGTGATGAAGGTGAATTGATAGGTCGCCGTCACCGTGATCGGGTACTGGGTCGGAGGGCTGCACTGCGACGGGATGTTGAAGCAGGTCATCCGTCCGCCGGCGTCGGGAGAGACCGTCACGGTACTCACCGGGGTGGCCGATGGGATGGTGACCCCGATTCCCTGCAGCTCCTGGTTGAGCCGGACGAAGATGGCGCTATCGCCGGGGACCGGGCACGACGCCGACCCGGCACCGCCGCTACAGTCGGGGGCGATCCCGTAGTAGTGGCTCTGGGCCGCGTAGCGGGCGGCCTCGCGTACCGCGTTGGTGATGGAGATCTGGTAATAGAAGGCGCGGCCCAGGTCCAGGAAGCCCATCATCCCGATCACGAGGAATGGGACCATCACCGCCATCTCGGCGAGGGCCTGGCCGCGGCGTCGGCGATGATTTCCGTTCAATTTCATCTTTCCTGGCGGTCCCCAGCCGTGCCGCGCCGGGTCTGGCGCGCTACACTCCGCGGATGCGCGCCGACATGGCGAAGCAAGACTCAACAATGAATCCCGCCCAATTCAACGCCAGCCTAGGTCAAATCTGTTCCCCGACCAAGAGGGGACGCGTATCGTGACGGAGCCGTCGCGCCCCTGTTTCGATACTCTTTCGAGCGGCGTTACAGGCCCGTCGTAATGGCCGTCTTAAAGGTCGTTGTGCTCGGTACGGCCATGGTGCTGGCGGCGGAGCCGTTTACGGTGCCGGCGGTGGCCGGGAACCTCACCCTGCCCTTCGCCAATCCCAATCCGGTGGTCACTTCATGGATGGACCATCACTATCCCACCCGCCAGCAGGACGGCATCATGATCCGTTTCGACGGCGCCACCGGGTACCCGTATGACGGCCACCGGGGCACGGACTACGCCATCCCGGCCAACACGCCGGTGGTGGCCGCCGACGATGGCACCGTCATCTACGCCGAATGGAGCGACACGGGGGGATGGGGGGTGGTCATCGACCACGCGCTGGACCGCACCGCTTATTTCCACAACAACGTCCTTTTCGTGTACCCCGGCCAGCGGGTCGCGCACGGGCAGCTGATCGCGCTCAGTGGCAGCACCGGCAACTCGACCGGCCCGCACGTGCACTTCGAGGTGCGCGACCTGCTCTCCCCCTGGCACTCTATCGACCCCTACGGCTGGACTGGACCGGGGCAGGATCCCTGGCGCTGGGACCAGGGCTTCCTCTGGACCTCGAACCCTCCGGTCCCGTATCTGCTGCCGCTGGCTTTCCTCTCGGGCGCCCGCTGGGATCACTGGTACGGGCTGGACGGCCTCCCGCCACCCGCCAGCTGGCGCATCCAGGACAGCGGTCGTGGATTTCTCGGGTACGCCGCGCAGTGGGACGCCGACCCGGGTCCGGCGGCGCCCCGCACCGCCTCGGCGGTGGGCTCCCTCCCATTGCCCGGACCCGGTCGCCACACTTTGCACCTGCGCGTTTTCGATGGGCACGGCACCTCCACCGATATCGCCTACCTATATCTGTATGACACGGGGCAGCCCACCGCCGCCCTGGCCGAGGGCCAGGTGCAAGCGGCCGGCGTCCCCGTCAACTGGACCGCCGCCGACGGGCTGTCCGGGGTGCAAACCGTCCGGATCGAGATGGCCGCCGGGTCGCAGGCCTTCCGGCCGTGGGTCACCGCGACCCTGGCCGAGCCGCAGCCGGGGACCATCCAGGGCGGCTTCCGGCTGTTTGCCGAACCCGGCCTCCAGTACCGCCTTCGGCTGACGGTCGTCAACCAGGCTCGCACCGCGTCATTGCCCGAAACGCGGATGATCACCGTTCCGGCCAATGCGCCCGCGCCGCCGACGGCTGCTGATCAGGGGCTGCTGGGTGGCCTGCCGGACGTGCCGCCTGGGACCGTCTCGGCGGAGGGGCTGGCAGCCGAGCATCGACTCGGATCGGGCGACCTGCTGCTCAGCCGGGACGGGGTTCTGCACGGGCTGGCGACCGCCGCGCCCGCTTCACCAACCCCTGATGCCGCGCCCGTTGCGGTGGACGTGGCTGGCGGATTGCGCCTCTTCGCCGACGGCTCGACGCTTGACTCGGCGGCGACGGCCGGCCCGCGCTTTTCGGTAGGCCAGCCGGTTCGGTTGCTGGCCCTGGGGGATGGAAGCTGGGCGGCGGTGGGCGCCGGCGGGGCAATCGCGGGCACCGGCTGGAGTGGCTCGGTCATACCCGACGAGGCCAGCACCATTCAGGATGCCGGCCTGTTTCCCGGCACCCACACCGGCCTGGCGCTGGACACGGCCGGCAGCCTGCATGCCGTTGGCGATGTTGGCGACCTCCTGCAGCGGCTGCCGGACCAGTGGACGCTGCCGGCCGACCCGGCTGGGATCGCGCTGGCCGGCTCACCCCAGGCGCCGGCGGGATTGCTCCTCGACCAGCATGGCGATCGCCTGGCGTTTGGCAGCCTGCTGCTGCTCCCGGCCGGCCTCTTCGCCGGACCGACGTTCGATCCCGAGACGGGGCTGGTCGTGCGTTAAGCCCGAATCTACCGGGCTTTAAGAAACGGCGGCCAGGGCCTCGGCGCGGAGCGCCTCGCCGATGGCCTTGACCGCGTACGCAATCTCCTGCCGCGAGACATTGCGGTGGGTCACCATCCGCACCGTGCCCGGGCTGCTGGCGTCCACTTTGATGCCGCGTTCCAGGCAGAGGGCCACGAACCGCTCGCGGGTCAGGGGCGGCAAACAGTGGGCGTAGACCATGTTGGTCTCCACCCGGCCGAGGTCGACGGCGATGGCCGGCAGCCCCTGCAGGCCGCGCGCCAGCTCCAGCGCGTTGGCGTGATCCTCGGCCAGCCGCTCGACGTTCTCGGTGAGGGCGCAGATACCCGCCGCCGCCAGCACCCCGGCCTGGCGCATGCCGCCGCCCAGCATCTTCCGCATCCGGCGCGCCCGCTCGACGAAGGCGCGCGGCCCGGCCAGCATCGACCCCACCGGGGCGCTCAACCCCTTGGAGAGGCAGAACATGACCGAGTCGACGGGCCCGGTCAGCTCGCGCACGTCGAGCGCCTGCGCCACCGCCGCATTGAAGATGCGGGCACCGTCGAGATGGATGGGCAATCCGGCCCGGTGAGCCACTTCGGCAAGGGCTTCGGTCTGTCGCGGGTTCAAGCAGGTCCCGCCCTTCAGGTTATGCGTGTTCTCCAGGCAGAGTAATCCGGTGTGCGGGTTGTGGATATCCGGCTCGCGGATGGCCGCCTGCACCTGGGCCGGATCGAGCCGGCCATCCTGGGTATCGAGCGGCCGCATCTGCACGCCGGCGACGACAGCGCCACTGGCTACCTCGTGGGTATAGATGTGGCTGTCGAGTTCGACGATCACCTCGTCGCCCGGGTGGGTATGGGTGAGGACGGCGCACAGGTTCCCCATCGAGCCGCTGGGCAGAAACAGGGACGCTTCCATACCGACCATCTCGGCCGCCAGCTCCTGGAGCCGGTTGACCGTCGGGTCCTCCTCCCAGACGTCGTCCCCGACCTCGGCTGCCGCCATTGCCCGGCGCATGGAGTCGGTGGGGAGGGTGAACGTGTCGCTGCGAAGCTCCACGGTGGCCATCCCGGCTATCTTACGGACCGAGCTGGGAATAGAGCAGCGGGCGTGCCTCCACCACCTCAGTGATTGCCAGGTCGCTCCGGCGGGTGATGGTGACCTGCACCCGGGTCTGCAGGCTGCTGGCCGAGATATCGGCGGCGGTTTCCAGCTGCTCCGGATCGCCGACCACGCTCAAGACATAAGGTGAGGACACGGGATGCCCGGCCACCCGGAGAGCCGAGCCATGGCTGATGATCGGGGTGCCGTCGACGATCCGGTACCCGTTCAGGGCGGCGGCTTCGGCTCCGGCGTTGCGAAGGTTGTTGAGGGCGTCCTGGAGCTCGAAATCCATGACCGGTCCCTCGATCCGGATTTCGAGCCCGGGCCCGTGCACAGGCAGCAGCCCCGCCGCCACCCGCAGGATCGTGAGCTCCTTCTCGATCGCCTGGGTGTCCGCGCCGCCGGTGACCAGGCCTTGCTGCAGCGCCCGCTGGCGCTCCACGAGAGCCAGGCTCTGCTGCAACAGCTGGCCATTGGCATGGTTCAGGTCGTTGATCAGCAGGGCGATGCTGGTGTTGTCCTGGTTGGCCAGGCTGCGTGCCACCAGGGCCTGCGACCGGAGCTGCACGACCACCAGGAACCCGAGCAGCACGGCAATCAAGCTCACCACGAAGAGCCGCTGGCCGCGAGCCGTGCGCTCAGCTGATCGGTTGCGCATTCTTGAGCACGAACGTGGCATCGTAGGCCGGCGCCGTCAGGCGGCTGCCGCGCCGCCAGCTCAGCCCGAGGTCGTAATTGCGACTGCGGCTCTTGAGCTCGGTCAGCTGGCTGGGATCATTCAGGCCGGCAATCAGGGACGGCGGATCGCCGAGCGCGGTGATCAGGTAGGGGCTGGACAGCCGGTTGGCGTTGTTGATCAGGATGTTGACCCCCGCGTAAAAGAAGGAGGTGGTGGGCACCACCCGCTGCTGGTTGATGGTGATGGCCTCGGCACCGGCGGCCCAGAGCAGGTTGACGATGTCCTGGATGTCCTGGTAATGGACGATCCAGCCCAGCGAGCGATCGGAGGGGTCGTTGGGGTTGCGGCCGTCGTGCAGGCTGATGGTCAGGCCCGGCCCATGCAGCGGCACCAGCCCAACCGCGATTCTCTGGCTGGCCACCATATCGGTGAGCCGCTGGGCGGCGCTGGAGCGCTGGGCGCTCTGGTCTTCCAACTCGCGGATGGCGGCCTGCAGGGAGCCCACCTGGTCCCGCAGGTGCCGGTTCTCGGCTTCGAGGTCGTTGACACTGGTGCGCAGCGCCTCGTTGCGGGCGACCCGGTTGGAGGGCGGCAGCGGCTGGCTTCGGAACTGGGCCGCCGCCAGGGCCGAGACCAGGAAGGTCGCCAGGCAGACGCTGACGACAAGAGGCACACGAACCCGCACGCTTGGCTGTAGTGTAAGGAAAGCGGACGTTCAGCCTTACCTGAGAAGGAGGGACCGATGGCGCAAAAGGTGGAAATCCCGCAGCGGGAGAGCACCATCCCCGACCAGCCGGGGCGCGCGAATCCATTCACGAATGCCCAGACCCAGTTCGACATCGCGGCGGATGTTCTCGGTCTGGACCCCAACATGCGCCGGGTCCTCCGGGAGTGCAAGCGGGAGCTGATCGTCACCTTCCCGGTGCTGATGGACGATCACACCATCCAGATGTTCACCGGCTTCCGCGTGCAGCACAACATCGACCGGGGTCCGGCCAAGGGTGGCATCCGGTACCACCAGGACGTCAACCTCGACGAGGTGAAAGCCCTGGCGATGTGGATGACCTGGAAGTGCGCCGTGGTCGGCATCCCCTACGGTGGGGCTAAGGGCGGGGTGATCGTGGACCCCAAGAAGCTCAGCCGCAACGAGTTGGAGAACCTGACCCGCCGCTACACCAGTGAGATCAGCATCCTGATCGGACCTGATCGGGACATTCCCGCGCCCGACGTCAACACCAATGCCCAGATCATGGCCTGGATGATGGACACCATCAGCATGCAGGTGGGCCACTCCGTGCCCGCCGTGGTCACCGGGAAACCGCTCGGCATCGGTGGATCGGAGGGGCGCGCCGAGGCGACCGGCCGCGGCTGCATGCTGACCACCCTGGCCGCCCTCAAGCACCTCGGCATCCGCCCCCAGGAGGCCACGGTCGCGGTGCAGGGAGTCGGCAACGTCGGCTACACCACCGCCAAGCTGCTGCAGCAAGCCGGCTGCAAGGTGATCGCGGTCAGCGACTCGAACGGGGCGTGCTACAACGAGGACGGCATCCAGCTGGACGAGGTGGTCCGGGAAAAGGAACTCACCGGACGGCTGCGCCAGAAAGTCTGCACGATGCTGACCAACGCTGAGCTGCTGGAGCTGCCGGTGACCGTGCTGGTGCCGGCGGCGCTGGAAAACCAGATCCATCGGGGCAACGCGCACCGAGTCAAGGCCAAGGTCGTCTGCGAGGGCGCCAACGGCCCGACCACGCCGGAGGCCGACCTGATCCTGGCGGACAAGGGTGTCTTCTTGATTCCCGACATCCTGGCCAACGCCGGGGGTGTGACCGTTTCCTATTTCGAGTGGGTCCAGGACCTCCAGGAGTTCTTCTGGGACGAGTCCGACATCAACCAGCGGCTGGAGCGGATCATGATGAAGGCCTTCGACAACGTGCTGCGCGTCAGCCAGGAGAAAAAGGTCAACATGCGGGTGGCCGCCTACGTGGTCGCGGTCGACCGGGTCGCCCAGGCCACCACGATTCGCGGGATCTACCCCTAAGCCGGAATCGGGCGAGCCCATGGTCCGAAGGATTGTGCCCACCAGCGTCGATGAGCGGGAGACCACCCTCCGGGCGCTGGAGGCGACGCCCACCACGCTACCGGCGCTCCTGCGAAACGTGACGGAGGCCCAGGTGCGGATCCAGGGCCAGGCGCCCGATTCCTGGGCAATCGTCGAGGTGGTCTCTCACCTGATTGATGGCGAGCACCGGACCTTCGAGCGGACCCGCCGAATGGTAGACGAGACGAATCCCTTCTTGCCGGTCTATCCCGATGACGATTACTCCAAGCTGCCGCTGGGAGAGCTCATCGAGAAGTTCCGTGTTCTGCGGGCCGCCCACACCGAGTTTCTGCGAGGACTCAGCGAGTCGGACTGGGCCCACCCCGGCCGGCACGAACTCTACGGAGACGTCAGCATCGGGTTCCTGGTGCGCTCGACCGTCAGCCACGACGCGGAGCACCTGGCGCAGATCTCTCGAAAACTTGTTTCAGGAGGCTAGGCGAAGCTACTCCTTCAGGTCGGCGACGGTAGCGCCGCTGATCCGGACCAGGTCGGTCGGCGCGATCGGAAAGACGTGGTGGGGTGTGCCGGCCGCCGCCCATACCGTGTCGTACTGGAGCAGGTCGCGGTCGAGGTAGGTGGGGATGGGGGCCGGAAAGCCCACCGGCGGGACGCCGCCAATCGCGTACCCGGTGGCGCGGCGCACGGCGTCGGCATCCGCCTTGCCCACCGCCGATCCCGTCAGCCGGCTCAGGTGGGGCAGGGCCAGCCGGTTCGCGCCCGAAACCAGGGCCAGCACCGGCTCCGTCCCGGACAGGAAGACCAGCGATTTCACGATCTGCAGCGCGTCGAGTCCGGAAACTGGCGGACCTCGGCGGTGACGCCGCGCGCCCGGAGGGCGGCCTGCACCCGCGACGGCGGCGACAAATTTTCGGTCGAGCCCTCCACCACGTTGGTATAATGCCGAAAAGCCAACAGTCCTGAGGTACACGCATACCCGTTGAGGAGTCCACTTCGACCGACCCGGGAGCCGCAGGCGTGAGCTTGCGAGCGCCGGTCGCGCCGAAAGTCCGGGACTGGCCCCCCGAGACCCAGGAGCTGGGTCGCTTCAAGCGGGCGCGCCGCGCGTACGGTTTCGACGAGGTGGCGCTGGTCCCCGGTGGGGTCACCATCAATCCCGCCGACGTCGACATCAGTACCAATCTCGGCACCCTGCGGCTCCCCGTTCCGATCCTGGCGGCGGCCATGGACGGCGTGGTGAACGTGCCCTTCGCCATCGCCATGGGCCGGCTGGGCGGCCTGGCCGTCCTGAATCTGGATGGGCTGCAGACCCGGTACGACGATCCGGACCGCGTCCTGGCGGAGATCGCCGCCACACCGGCCGATCGGGTCAACGGCCGGCTGCAGGCCGTCTACCAGACGCCTGTGCAGGAGCGGCTGATCGACGAACGCATCCGGGCCGTGAAACGGGAGGGGGTCCTGGTCGCGGTCTCGACGGTGCCGGCCTTCGCCGCCCGCCGGGCTCGCCTGGTCCAGGAAGCGGGGGCCGATTGCCTCGTGGTGCAGGGCACGGTCCTGACCGCGCGCCACCTCTCCCGGTCCTACGAGCAGCTGTCGTTTGAGCGGCTGACCGCCGACCTGGCGATCCCGGTGGTAGCCGGGAACTGCGTGGAGTTCAACACGGCGCTGGAACTGATGCGCACCGGCATTGCCGGCATCCTGGTCGGGGTCGGTCCGGGCGCGGCCTGCACCACCCGGGGCGTGCTGGGAGTCGGCGTGCCGCAGGTGACCGCCACCAGCGACGTGGCGGCCGCCCGGGAGGCATACCTGGAAGAGAGCGGCCGCCGGGTGGCCGTGATCACCGACGGCGGAATGCGGGTGGGCGGTGATGTCTGCAAAGCCTTTGCCGCCGGCGCCGACGCGGTCATGATCGGCTCCATCTTTGCCGGGGCGCACGAGGCCGCCGGCCAGGGCTTCCACTGGGGCATGGCCACGCCCGACGCCAGCCTGCCGCGCGGCACCCGGATCGAGGTCCGTCGCCGGGCCGGCCTCAAAGAGATCCTGGTCGGGCCGGCCACCGTCGACGACGGTAGCCAGAACCTGGTGGGGGCGCTGCGCGCCTCGATGGGCGTGTGCGGCGCGCGGACCCTCCGCGAATTCCAGGAGACCGAGATGGTGATCGCCCCCGCGATTCAAAACGAGGGCAAGCTGGACCAGCAGGCGCAGCGCGTGGGGATGGGGAGATAGTCGAGGCGAAGACCGTTGCGCCGGCGCCGGCTACCACGCAGGAGTTGGTGCTGGTGCTCGACTTCGGATCGCAGTACAGCCAGCTGATTGCCCGCCGGATCCGCGAGGCCGGCGTCTATTCCGAGCTGATCCCGGGAACGACGCCGTGGGCCGCCATCGAGGCCCGCCGGCCAAAGGCCCTGGTGCTCTCCGGCGGCCCGAGCAGCGTCTATGAGCCGGGCGCTCCGCTGTGCGATCCTGCCGTCTTCTCCGCCGGCGTTCCCCTGCTCGGCATCTGCTACGGGATGCAGCTGCTCGTCCACCAGCTGGGCGGCCGGGTGGCCGCCGGCGCGCGGCGCGAGTATGGCGCCGCCCGGATCAACGTCGACGACCCCATGCTCCTCTTCCAGGGACTGGCTACCGACCTGCCGGTGTGGATGAGCCACGGCGATCGGGTCACCGAGATCCCCGCCGGCTTTCGCTCGCTTGCCCACTCGGCCAACTCGCCCATCGCGGCCATGGGCGACGGGGCGGGTCGCTTCGGCATCCAGTTCCACCCGGAGGTGATTCACACCCCTCCGGGGCGCGAGATCCTGCGCAATTTTCTCTACCGGGTGGCGGGCTGCCGGGGTGACTGGAAACCGGCCACCTTCATCGAACAGGCGGTGGCAGCCATCCGGGCCGAAGTCGGCTCGCGGCGAGTCCTGTGTGCGCTGTCGGGAGGGGTGGACTCGGCGGTGGCCGCCACCCTGGTGCACCGGGCGGTGCCCGGCCAGCTGACCTGCCTGTTCGTGGAGAACGGCTTGCTCCGGCGCGATGAAGGCCGCCGGGTTATCGATGTCATGAGCCGGCACCTGGGCATCGAGCTCTCCAGCGTCGACGCCTCGGCCGACTTCCTCCAGGCGCTGGCGGGCGTGA
>WNFC01006442.1_pt1 | contig 12912 bp, 10 predicted proteins | sample 5400541 | NCBI WGS metagenome assembly WNFC01 (sample SAMN13153342, study PRJNA577476) | soil metagenome | isolation source: 120 cm saprolite under Douglas fir tree site 2 hole 2 replicate 1 | place: USA:California | collected 2015-04-18
AAACATTGGGGGCTCGCGAACCACATCGTGCATAAGGGTCAAGCCATCGTTAAGGCACGCGAAATTGCCCGGCAGCTGGCGGATGGACGCTTGTGACACCCGCTGACAACCATACGCGTCCGTCGCGGACAAAAATCACGTCGGGGTCTGCGCAGTCCAATGCGGTCCTTCGTGGCGTTTAGCCATCGAAGGCGAATGCCGGAATACCCGTCGCCAATCCTTCGCACGCGAAGAGTCCGCCCGCGAGCGGTGCTTCGCGCAGTTGAGCTTCCGTCATCCACGTCCGCGACGTGGTAATAAATAGCGTGGTGCCTTTCGAACCGCCGAATGCGCAAGTCGTGACGTTAGGGACCGGTACGTGCAGGACAGCATCGATCTTGCCACTCGGTCCAAACGCCGTGACTTGTCCGCCACCGAAATGTGCAACCCAGAGCCGCCCGTCACAGTCGACCGTCATGCCATCGGGGAGCCCCGCGTGCTCGTCAAACTGTATGAAGACTCGCTTGTTACTGATTTCGCCGTTGTCCAGGTCAAGATCGAACTTGTGAATGGTCCGCCTCATCGAGTCGGTGTGGTAGAGGATACGGCCATCGGGGGAGAACGCTGGGCCGTTCGGACACAGGTAGCCGTGATCAACCGCCTTCCAGGTGAGGTCCCTCTCGACGTGATAGAGGGATCCCACGGGCTGCGCGCAGTCCCGATCCAGCGTGCCAGCCCAGAGACAACCGCGTGGATCAACTTTGCCGTCGTTGAACTGATTGTTTGGCAGCTGCGGCTCGGGACATGTCACTTCTGCCGCAATGCCGAGGAGCGTGTCCAACTTGTACAGCTTGTTGTCCATCCCGGCGATAAAGCCTCCGCCAACTCGCTGCGCAATGAACCCGATCACCCCATCGTGTCGATAAACCTCGCTGGTGCCCTCAGACTCGCTGTAACGAAGGAGTCTTCCCTCGAGGCCATCGACAAAATAGAGCGCTTGCTCGTCGTCAACCCAGATAGCGCTCTCCCCCAACTCTGTGCGGGCCTCCCAGATGCATTCAAGCTTCGGATTGCCGGCCAACTCGCACACTTCGTATTTGCCACTCCGCCTCATAGTGGGAGCGCATCCATAAGGTCATCGACGTTTGTGACCACGCCCAAGAAGTGCGCTATCTCGTCTAGCGCGGTAGACCGGCTTGCTGCGCAGTTAAGTCTCATTTTCCCAAGGTCTTCCTTCATGCTGCGGACCTCGCGCGCGAGCTTGCAGAAAGACTGCGGAGAGAAGACAACGCGAGACCGAGGCTAATAGAGAGCATGATCGCCGACGTAACGCCGAGGGGGGCTACTGTCTGGGCGACAAGCATGGCTCCAAGCGCGGGTCCCACAGCGGCTCCGAAGTTCGCTGCAGCGCCGCTGAGCGCGGTAGCACGTCCTGTACCGTCAAGCGATGCGAGCACGCCTTGCAGATACGGTGTGGTGAACGTCGTCGTCATGTTGGAAACGAGTGCGCCTGCAATGAAAAAAGGGCGAGAGAATGAACAGTACATCGCGAGCGCTACCAGAATCTGGACAGCGAAGCCTAAGATGAGCGGAGCGGTATAACCGCGGCGCTCGCCCAAAGCGGCTGCGGCCACAGCTCCAAATGGCGTGGTGAAGCCCGCGATAGACAACCAGCGCACCAGTGAATCGGGGTCCATCCCAGCTGCGGCCCCGGCTGTGCTCGCAAAAGCCCAAAGCGCACCTTGGGCTATCCACATCAAGGCCAGTGCCGCAAGCGAACTCGCAGCGCCCTCGGGGAGTCGCAGCTTCATGCGTGCGCCTAACGAAGGAAGGTCGGACACGACTCCCTTCGGCAGGAGGAAGGCCGCGGACCCGAGGGTCAGTAAAAATATGAGATCGACAAAAAAGACAGCATCTCGGCCAGCGAAAGACTGTACAGCGCCCACCACAAAGATCGCCAAGCCGAAAACCACTCCCAACGCGAGCTGCATGTACGCGAACAGCTTCTTAGGGGACTCATGTAATGCAGGAAGAGCGTTGGTAGCGGCGGCGACGATGCCTGTGCCGACACCGAACAGCAGCCGGAGGGCGACGATGGGCACGATATGATCGGTCAACAGACAGCCGAGCGTGGCCGCGAGCGCAATTGCGATACCCAGAATCGTCAGCCGACGTTTGTCGCGGAATGCAATCGTTTGCCCCAAGCAGCTTGCCGCACAGGCGAGCGCAAGGAGCTCGGCCGCGGTGATCCAGCCAGCTCCAACGGGTCCGGCGCGGTAACCGTCAGAGAGCGTTGAGACCTCATAAGGCAGTAACGTGATAGTCAGCCAGGCAACGGTGCTGACCACGGCGAGGGCGGCGACGCGGACGCCCCCAAAGTGCTCCGCGCGAGCTACAGGCATGGGATCTGCACTATTCCACGGCGCGGGCATCGCATGGTTTGCACTGTCCTGGAACGCATGTATGTATGCTCCAATCGGCTCTTCGGCGACCCTAGTATGAGTTGTACCCAAGAAGTGATCCGCTGCAGGTTGCCACGACGCCTGCTCCATAGCCTGACGCACTCTGTGCGCTTTTCGCAATTGGATCTCATGCAGAGCTTTCCCACGGGTCCTCACCGAATGAAACGGGCGACGCTACAAACTCGCCCGTTACTGCTGAGCCGAATCCTAGGCTCGCAGGGCGAAGGTCGACAAGGCTAGAGGAGGAGTGGCCAAAATCCACACCCCATCCCCGCATCGCGATCGGCGACGTGGAGCGCAAGGCGTCCAGCGAAGTTGGCCATTGCGCACCTCCCTTTCGGTCGCGCGTGCACCTGATGATAAGCCATCAGTAAAAGGGGAGAAAGCGATGCAAGTCGGCCTGATGCCATTGTTCCAAGGCCACCCAGGAACTTCGGATGTCGAGATCTATAGACAAGAGCTCAGCTTGGCGCTCGAGGCGGAGGCAATGGGATTCGACCTGCTGATGCCGGTCGAGCACCACTTTTTCGATTACGCGATGATTCCGGACAACATCGTTCTTTTGAGTTATGTCGCAGCGCGCACCAAGACGATTAAGCTCATGCCCTGCGCCTTCATCCTTCCATGGAACGATCCGCTCCGCGTGACTGAGAAGGCGATTCTTTTGGATCATTTGTCCGAGGGGAGAGTAGTCGTCGGATTCGGCCGCGGTCTCGCGAAACGGGAGTTCGATGCCTTCCGTGTCAAATTCAGCGAGTCGCGCGAGCGCTTCGAGCAAGCCGCAGGAATCATTTTGCGCGGCCTGGAGACGGGTTTCGTTGAGGGAGATACGCCCCACTATCAGCAGCCGCGGATCGAAGTTCGGCCACGGCCATTCAAGAGTTTTCGCGACCGCACCTACATGGTCGGGATGTCTCCGCAGTCTGTGGAGACCGCCGGGAGGCTCGGACTTGGCTGCATGAAGTTCGCCCAAGGACCGTGGGAGGAAGCGAAGGTCGAAATCGACCGTCACCGCTCAATATTTAGGCAATCATGTGGTTTTGAGGCGCCGCCACCGATCGCTGCAGACTGTATGTTCTGCGATCCGGACGTAAAGCGAGCAGAAGCGCTCGCGCGCGAGCACATTACCCGATATTGGGCTCAATTGATGGATCACTACGAGTTGCTCAGTGACAACTTCGCGAAGGCGGGCGCTGCGTATGCCTCATACGCCGAGATGACAAAACACTACCGATCAACCAGTCAGCAGGCTCTCATCGACTCCTACCTGGAGGCCAACATCTGGGGAGACCCCGCGCGCATTATTGACAAGCTGCAAGAGCGCCGCGAGTTGCTCGGCGATTTCATCTTGGGCGTCTCTCCGAGCTTTGGTGGCATGTCGTTTGATGACGTCCGGCGATCGCTGCGGTGTTTCGTGGATCGAGTGATGCCGCAAATCAAGACCTGGTAACCATCAAGTCTCAATGAGGGGCTGTGGATGGCGGCTTCATCGACGTAGTTGATTCGAAACCTGGAACAAGAGGGGATGAGAGCAGATGGTCCCGCAAATGCTTCGTCGTGCGACGCCGAGCCTTGATTACATTGCCGCACTATCCGGGTCGACTGCCTGTCCTACCGCACGAGTACCAAGCGATTGGGCCTCGTTAGTCGGCCTGCTCGCCGCGCTTACGATGCTTGCGCCGCCTTTGACCGCTAAGGCGGACTCTGATAGCGCGGGCTCTGTGCTCAACGAGGTTGTCGTGACCGCGCAGCGCCAGAGCGAGCGCAGTCAGGACGTACCCATCGCTGTCACAGCGGTTTCGGCGGACGAGCTGCGCGATCGGGGGATTCGCCAAGCCGCAGATCTCGCGTCGGTCGTACCCAACATGCTGTTGAACCTGCCGTGGGGGCCCGAAGCCCAGCCAACCTTCACGCTGCGCGGGGTGACGACAACGGATTACAGTCAGAACCAAAGTAGTCCCATCGCCATGTATGTCGACGAGGTCTACAAGGCCGTGGGAGCGGTGCAGGCTCTGCAAGTCTTCGACATGGACCGGGTCGAGGTGTTGCGGGGACCGCAGGGCACTCTCTACGGCAAGAATGCCACCGGCGGCGCCGTTAGCCTCTATTCCGCCAATCCCAGTCTCACGACGACCCAGGGCTACGTCGAGGCGGGGTACGGTAACTACAATGACCGCTCCGTGCGGGCGGCCGTGGGTGTGCCGCTGATCGACAACGTCTTGGCCGCGCGCGTGGCCGTCTATTACGAGGACCGGAATGGCTGGACTCAGAGCATCGTGCCCGGAGTCAATCCTCTAAACGGTGTGGACGCGCTGGCGGGTCGTGCCACCATCCTCGCGCAGCCGATGGACGACCTCAAGGTCACCTTGAAGTTCTCCTCGACACGCTCGAACGGCACGCCCTATGGCCCGCACGCGCTCAACAACGAGCCGGCCGTGACCGGGTTCTCGGGGAATATCCCGTGGTTCGATACCGGCTCCAAGTATTCCGTTCCCAAACAGATTCGTAGCGACAGTGCCTCCCTGAAACTGGAAGCAGGGCTCGCCGAGCATCTCCTGTTGACCTCCATCTCAGGCTACGACTATGGGCGCTGGTACACATTGAGCGATGATGGCGGGCTTCCGATCACGGCCCGCCTCGATGATCCCAACTCCTACTTCTCGAGCGTCAACACCTTCTCGCAGGAACTACGCCTGTCCTCCCGAGACACCCATATGCTACGGTGGCTCGCAGGGTTGTACTATGGGCGCGAAAGCGTGCACGCAATCGTGCAGTATCACTTCTTCGACGGCTATCCAGGGTCATTCGTGACGCCCGGTGGGCAGACACTCTATGGCTTCGATGAATGGAACAATTTCGATCAGCTGAAAGACAGCCGTGCCGCGTTCCTGAATGCGACCTTCGCAGTAACGCCCACGGTCAGCATTCGAGCCGGCCTGCGGTACACCAAAGACAAGATCGAAATCACCAACTTCTACGCGCTGGAGGGCGGACTCGAGGCGCCCTCGGCAGGGTATGGGCCCAGTCCCGGCACGACGCTCTGGACTCAGACGATTCCGTACGTTACCGGGGTTTCCTACACACAGTATTCGAGCCTCTATGGTCCGCCTGGCGGCGTCAATGCGCCGCTCAAGTACGACAACAACAACACCAGCGGCAAAGTGGGCGTCGACTGGAAGCCTAACGATCAGACGCTGCTCTACGCAAGCTTCTCCCAGGGGTACCGCGGAGCAGCCTTCAACGGACAGGCCTTCAATGCGCCGGCAGAGCTCACCTTCGCCCAACCGGAGAAGCTCGATGCGTACGAGGTCGGCTCCAAGCTGGAGTTCTGGCAGCGGCGAGCCTCCCTTGATCTCGCGGTCTTTCATTACAGCTACCGCAACCAGCAGTTCCTCGACACCTTTGCGCTGCCCGGCGGCCAAGGGACCGGCCTGCGCACCTCGAACGCGCCCCGGTCGCGGGTCGATGGCGCCGAGATGGAGTTCCGGGCCAAGGTTACCGCAGATGTCGAGCTCTCGGGCAGTCTCGGGCTCCTCAACACCAAGTATCAGGAACTCACCCTGCATGGTGTCGATCTGTCCGGTGACCAACTCATCCAGGCACCCCATGCCAGTGGGAGCCTGGCGCTCAACTGGCGCTTCTTGCAGCTGGACGCGGGCGACCTGCACCTGATGCTGGACGGCAACGGCTACAGCAGGCAGTTCTTCGAAGCCCGGAACACGCTACGCGTCTCCCAGCCCTCCTACGCCATCGCGAATGGCCGGCTGTCATTTACGGGCGGCAGAGGATCCACGAGCGGCTTTGACGTCGGAGTGTGGGTGAAAAATCTGGCTGATCGGCACTATCTTCAGTACGCCCTCGCGCAGCGGGACCCCAGTGAGGGTGGCTTGGGATTCGATTATGGACTCGTCGGTGAGCCGAGGACCTATGGAGCGGATATCCGATACCGCTTCTGAGCTGTTGCCACCCTTTCCGCCTATCCGGATAAGTCATGATGCTTGATCGTGATGCGCTACTACTCGCCTACAGGACGATGCGTCGTATCCGCGACTTCGAAGAGCGCGTCAATACCGAGTTCGTCGCCGGTCACGTTCCAGGATTCGTACACCTCTACTCGGGCGAGGAAGCCATCGCGGTCGGCGTCTGCATGCATTTGGACGCGGCCGACTACATCGGGTCCACCCACCGTGGGCATGGGCATAGCCTCGCGAAGGGTTGTGACCCGAAGGGCATGATGCTCGAGATCTTGGGTAAGGCGGAGGGCTTGTGCGCGGGCAAGGGCGGATCCATGCACATCGCAGACCTGCAGCGCGGGATGTTGGGTGCGAACGCTATCGTGGGTGGCAGTCCGCCTCTCGTCATCGGCGCGGCGCTGACGGCGAAAACACTGAAGTCGGATCGCGTCGCGGTGGCTTTCACCGGCGATGGCGGCAGCAATCAGGGCACGATCTTCGAGGCGATGAATATGGCGGTGGTCCTGCAGCTGCCGGCCATCTTCGTCATCGAAAACAACGGCTACGGGGAAGGCACGGCCGCGGAGTATGCCGTGGGGGCCAAGGACGCGGCGCGGCGCGCAGCCGGATTCGGCATGCCTGCCGTGAAGGTGGACGGCAGAGATTTCTTCCCGGTTTACGAGGCAATGGCCGATGCAGTGACTCGTGCGCGAGCCGGCGGCGGCCCGAGCTTCATCGAGGCGCGCTGCGCCCGCATCCACGGACACTATTGCGGCGATCCGCAGACCTACCGCTCCAAAGAGGAGTTGACGCAGGCCCGAGAAGTGCACGATCCGATCGTGGGATTCCGTCGTCGTGTGCTCGCGTCGGGGGAATTGACGGCAAGTGAGCTCGATTCGATCGATCGGTTGTCCGCCGAGGAGATGGATGCGGCCGTGACCGCTGCCCATGCGGGCACCGCGCCACCGCTAGAGGCGTTGTACACAGATGTCTACGCGACCTACTGACGAAGACCCACATGGCAAGAACGTCATTCCGGCAGGCCCTCAACGATGCGTTGCGTTCGGAGATGAGACGCGATTCGAGGGTGGTGGTCATCGGTGAGGATGTCGCGGGCGGGGCCGGCGGTACCGGAGTCGACGATGCCTATGGTGGAATCATGGGTGTCACGCGCGGACTCGTGGGCGAATTCGGCCGCGCTCGCGTCATCGACACCCCCATCACCGAAAGCGCCATTGTCGGGATGGCAGCCGGAGCGGCCATGACCGGATTGAGGCCCGTGGCAGAACTGATGTTCGTCGATTTTTTGGGCGTCTGTCTGGATCAAATCCTCAATCAAGCGGCCAAGTTTCGTTACATGTTCGGCGGCAAGGCGCGCACGCCACTGGTCATACGGGCCATGTTCGGCGCGGGATTCAGCGCCGGCGCGCAACACTCGCAGTGCCTGTACTCGATCTTTACTCACATTCCCGGCCTGAAGGTCGTCATTCCTTCATCGCCTTACGATGCCAAGGGCCTGCTCATCCAGGCGATCCGCGACGACGACCCCGTCATATTTCTCGAACACACGAAGCTCTACGACCTCGAGGGGGAGGTCCCTGCCGAGAGTTATACCGTGCCCTTCGGCGAGGCTCATGTACTGCGCGAGGGCGGGGATCTCACCATCGTCGCGCTCGCGCGCATGACCCATGTCGCGCTCGAAGCAGCGTCTGCATTGGCCGAGAAAGGTATCGAGGCGACCGTCATCGATCCGCGCACCACCTCGCCGCTCGATGAGGCAACAATTCTGGAGAGCATCGGGGTGACAGGCCGCTTGTTGGTGGTCGATGAGTCCAATCCCCGTTGCAGCGTCGCGAGTGAGATCGCTGCGGTTGTAGCAGAGCGGGCCTTCCGCGATCTAAAGGCGCCGATTCGGCGCATCACCGCTCCCCATACGCCCGTACCGTTCTCTCCGGTACTGGAAAACGCGTATATCCCGAGCAGCCCGGCTATTGAGGCAGCGGCAATGGAGCTTGCGAAATGGTCATGAGGGCGCCGTTTCTGTCCACGGCCGCCCAGATTTCGAGTCCCGAGAACGTATCAAGATGATTTGGGCCATCACCATGCCCACCTGGGGGCTGTCGATGCAGGAAGGCACCATCGTCGGCTGGCGGGTTGCCGAGGGGAGCCCGACGGCGGCCGGCGCGGAACTGGTCGAGATCGAGACGTCCAAGATTGCCAATAGTCTCGAAGCACGAGAAGCGGGCGTGCTGCGGCGACAGTTGGTCAAAGCCGGACAGACAGTGGCCTGCGGTGAGTTGATCGGCATCATCGCCACAGACGAGGTCTCCGAGTCCGCAATCGATGCCTTCATTGCGAAGTTCCCACGGCCGCGGCCGGCGGCGTCTCAGGCCGGGGAGAATGCGCCATCTGATCCGAGCTTGTTTCTCGAGCTTCCATCGGGGAGGCGGCTGTGCTGCACGATGAGGGGCAACCTCGGCTCGGCTGTCGTGTTCCTGCATGGCTTCGGCGGAGACTCGCATACGTGGTTGTTCAATCAAGGGGGCGTCGCCGAACATCATTTGACCGTCGCTTTTGATCTTCCCGGGCACGGTGCTTCAACCAAGCAGGTTGACTCAGGATCAATCGAGGAGTTGGCGAGCAGCGTTGCCTACGGAATCGACCAACTGGAATTCAATCGCATCCATCTCGTCGGTCACTCGTTGGGCGCAGGAATCGCGCTTGCAGTTTGGGAGGGGCGGCCCGAGAGGGTCGCCTCAGTTTCCCTGCTGGCTCCATTTGCTTTCGGAAGTCATGCAAATCAGCGTTACATATCCGACTTCATCTCAGCGCAACGCAGTCGCGACGTGCAACGGTGCCTTGCGCTGCTCTTCGCCGACCCGAAGGCAATCCGCCGCGACATGGTCGAAGCGGTCGTGCGGTACAAACGGCTCGACGGGGTGACCGAAGCGTTGGCCAAGATCGCCGCGAGTGCGTTACGCGAACCCGCGCCTATCAACATATCGCCGGCGTTGAAGACTCTGATGAGTGGTGTGCTCGTGATACGAGGTGTGCACGACAACATCGTATCGGCGGGAGAAGTTCCTTTCGGCGTGAAATTGCAGGCTATGACTCATAGCGGCCACATGCCGCATATGGAGGAGCCTGATCGAGTCAATGAGTTGCTTCTGAAACATTTCGCAGAGGCGGACAGCGCAGATATGGGGGTCCGGTGAAGCTTCAAGGAAAGGTCGCATACGTGACTGGAGGCGGACACGGTATCGGGCGAGGCATCGCAGTGACCTTAGCGCGCGAAGGTGTCCACGTGTTAGTTGCGGATGTCGACGCCGCGGCGGCGCGCGCGGTTGCTGACGAGGTGTCTGCCGTCGGTGTTCAAAGCCACGCGATGCCAATGGATGTCACCCGATGGGACGACGCCCAGAGGTTGCGCGGCACGATCGAAGAGAGGTTCGGCAAGCTCGATATCGCGGTCAACTCAGCGGGGGTGATCAGCGTGCAGCGTGTCGAGGACATGAGCGAGGCAGAGTGGGATCGCATCATGAATGTCAACGCAAAGGGAACCTTTCTGTGCTGCCGGGCAGCCATCCCTTTGCTGCGGCGTACCGGAGCCGGAACAATCATCAACATCTCCTCGGTATCGGGAAAGGATGGCTTTCCCGGGTTGGCGCACTACTCGGCGTCCAAATACGCGGTCATTGGTTTCACCAATTCGCTGGCAAAGGAGCTGGCGCGAGAGGAGATTACCGTCAATGCCATCTGTCCCGGCGTGGTGCGCACGGCGATGTGGGACCTACTTGTTGAGCAGTGGCGCCATGGGCAAGAGACGGCCGAGGAGTCCTGGCAACGACAGGTGCTGGCCTTTGTTCCGCAGGGGCGCCCCCAAACCGTGGAGGACATCGGCGATCTCGTGGTGTACCTGGCATTGGCGCGCAATCTGACTGGCCAGGCGATCAACGTCGATGGCGGTCTGACATCACACTGAGCGAGGCTAGACCCGTGGAAATCGAAACACGATCGATCGACTATATCCCCTTGGCGGAGCGTCACGGGAAGGTACGCGACGTGTGGCCCGTATGGTTCAGCGGCGGCGCGCAGCTAGGCACGCTTGCCACCGGTATGGTGAGTGTCGAGCTCGGGTTGAACCTCGCTTGGAGCGCCGTTGCGATTCTCCTAGGCTCGGCGTTTGGGACGATCTTCATGGCCCTGCACTCGACTCAAGGTCCGCAACTCGGGCTGCCGCAAATGATTCAGTCTCGCCCCCAGTTTGGGCGACGTGGCGCGCTCTTGGTGTGGGCGGTAGCACTCGTTACCTACATCGGCTTCAATGCTTTTGGGCCGGTGCTGGCTGCACAGACCGTGCGGCAGATAGTCGGGCTTGAGCCCACGGCGACCATACTTCTGTTCACGGCCGGCTCCCTGGCCCTGGCCGTCGTTGGTTACGATGCCATCCATTCTGCGCAGCGTTTGCTCGCATATGCGGTCATTGCCTGCATGGTCGTGTTTTGCCTCGGCGTGGGAGTCATCAAAGTTCCCTTGGGCGACCTGCGGGCCACGAACTTTCAAATGGTGCCGTTTTTGGTTCAGCTCTTCGCATCGACGGCTTACCAGCTGAGCTGGTCCATTTATGTCTCAGATTATTCCCGTTACCTGCCGCCCGATGTGAGCCCCCTTCAGTCGTTCATGTCGACCTACTTAGGGGCTTGGGCGGGTGGCGCTTGGATGATGGTGGTCGGGGCCGTGGTCGCCGCAATGAATCCACACGCGGAAGTGGCCTTGGCGGTACAGCGTAGCGGCGACAGCATGTTTAGCGGATTCGGTACGGTGTTGCTGATTGCATCCTTCGGCGGATTGTTAACCACCACGGCGATCAACTTCTATGGCGCATCGCTGACTTTGCTGAGCGCGATCGACACCGTGAAACCCATTCAATGTACGCGTCGAGCGCGCATTCTGAGTCTGCTGGTGACCGGCGCCGCTGCGAGTGCCGCTGCGCTGTCACTGAAGGGAGATTACGTGTCCAGCTTCAAAGACTTGCTGACGATCCTACTGTATCTGTTTACCCCTTGGACCGCGATCAATCTGGCCGATTTTTTCCTGGTCCGCCATGGCCGGTATTCGATCCGAGAGATATTCAACGCCAACGGGATCTACGGCCAATGGAATTGGCGAGGCCTCACCGCCTATGCCGTGGGGTTTGGCGCCATGATCCCGTTCTTCAGTACGGGATTTTACATGGGGCCCGTGGCCAAGCGATTGCAGGGAGCGGATCTGGCCATGCTGGTTGGCTTACCCGTAGCGGCGGTGATGTATTTGTGGGCCTGTCGTTCCATGGACCTTGCGGCAGAGTTGCGGCAGGTGGCTATTGCGGATCGGGATCTTGAGCCTGGGCTAGTGGTTCACGCGATTCCTTCCGATCCGCCGCATGAGCGATTCCGGTTCTCGCAGAAGAGCACATCGTGAGAGGCGTTCACCTGAGGCACCTCTTGGTGGTGCTTGCCCTGAGTCGAGGACTGCTCCCAGAAGTTGCTCACGCACGGGAGGCAGCCAAAGCTTCGAATCCGACCACCACCGAGTGGTCCTCCTACGGAGGAGATGCTACGCAGGACCGTTTCAGTCCGCCGAGCGCAATCAACCAGAGATCGATACGGCGCCTGGGCCTCGAGTGGGCTTTGGACCTGCCAAATGAGACCAATCTCGTCGCCACTCCGTTGATGGTCAATGGTCTTTTGTATTTCACCGGGAAGTTCAGCATCGTTTATGCGGTCGACGCACGGACCGGCAAGGTTGCGTGGTCGTTCGACCCAAAAGCTCGCGAAGAGCTTGCCAAGACTCCACGGCGGATGACTTACAATTGGGGAACTAGTCGCGGCGTCGCTTACTGGAAGGGCACGATCATCGTTGCTACCGCTGACGGCCGGCTGATTTCTCTGGCCTCGAAGACCGGTAAACCCTTGTGGTCGATCCAAACGCTCGACACGTCGGTCCCGTACCTCTACATCACGGGAGCACCGCTGGTCTTTGGTGATCGTGTTCTGATTGGAAATGCGGGTGGCGATTTTGGTGCGAGCCGCGGCTACGTGACTGCGTACTCCACAGTGGACGGCAGAGAGCTATGGCGCACTTTCACCGTGCCCGGAGACCCCGCCCGCGGATACGAGAGCGAGGCGATGAAGATGGCAGCCAGCACGTGGGGCCCGGAGTGGTGGAAGACGACCGGAGGAGGGAACGTTTGGAATGCGATGACGTTCGATCCGGAGTTCAAGCGCATCTATATCGGCACGGGGAATGGCTCGCCGTGGAATCAGAGAATTCGCGGCCGGGCAGGAGGTGATAATCTCTTCGTTGCATCAATAGTGGCGCTTGATGCCGACACGGGGAAGTACGTCTGGCACTATCAGGCAGTGCCGGGGGATAACTGGGATTACGATGCGACAGAAGACCTCGTGCTGGCCGATGTAAGAATTGGTGGAACGAGCAAAAAGGTGTTGATGCAGGCAAATAAGAATGGATTCTTTTAT
>WNFC01008797.1_pt1 | contig 12912 bp, 10 predicted proteins | sample 5400541 | NCBI WGS metagenome assembly WNFC01 (sample SAMN13153342, study PRJNA577476) | soil metagenome | isolation source: 120 cm saprolite under Douglas fir tree site 2 hole 2 replicate 1 | place: USA:California | collected 2015-04-18
CTTCAATGATCTCAACCGTAGTGTCAGTCGAACCTCCATCCGTAATTACAATCTCCTCCGGCTTCAACGTTTGTTCCAGCAATCGATCCAGCAACGAACGTATTGAGGTTGCCTCGTTGCGAACCGGAATAACGACACTGATTTTCATTTGGAGCTTCGACCGGCAGGTGTCATTAGGATAAGAAGATGCTTCAAGTCTTAGCGGATATTGCCAACCATTTGGAATCCGCGGTTATTCTTAAAAGTGTTATTGTTCGAGTTAACTGAGACTAATATTCTTCCATCAGCCGGTCCGTTGCCGCTGTAAGTGTAAGTGTTGTTAACGATTTGGCAATCGGTTGCATTGACGGTAAAACCCGGGGTACCGCCGCCACCAACGTCGTGCAGTTCATTGTTGGTCACAGTGATGCGAGTGCCTTCGATACTTATTCCGCTCTGCCCGGTACGCGTAATCACATTATTCCTTATGGTTACGTTGCGCATAGTACCGCCAAAAACGTAGATGCCGTTACTCAAGTGGTTGGTAATTAATCCTTGGATGGAACCACCGATAATCCTATTATTCTCAACCAGAATGGGACCAACATATGGAGTGCCTGTAGTCGCTTGCACAACAATGCCGTTACCAGTTGTCGGCATTTCTGAGTCGCGGACATCAATGAGGTTATTTCTGATAATTACATTTTCGAGATGATCGGTAGTTTCATTTGGCTCAAGATCGATGTTCGTATTTCCGGGTCCGCCCGTTTGCCCGGACGCGATAAACCGATTTCCCTCGAAGATAATGTTTCTGCCGTTAACGAGCGCAAGATTTTGCGAGGCTACGCGCGTGAATAGGCAGTTTGTGACTTTCGAATTCTCCGCGAGATTGCCATTTGAAGATGAACCTCCAAGTGCTATACCGATCGATCGCGTGCCATTAACCCAGACCTTATCCACAAGACATCCGGTACAGTTCCCAAGGGAGATGGCTTGAGGCGCGGAGTTAAAGCCCGGATTCGCGCCTTTGATCTGCACATTACGAATCACCAAATCGGCATCCGCTGAACCATTAACGACGGAGTTGTTGTATGCACTGATGACCGTAAACTGGCCCGGTGCGGTTGACTCGCTTATGATCGAATCCCATCCAGAACCGATCACAGAAGAACGCGGTTTCAATAGAATCGGAATATTTGGAGTGGTGGCGGCATATGTACCCGGCATGAGCCGCAATATGTGATCTGAAGAGATGACAACCTGTGTGGAGATCATGCCACCACCTCTTACTACTATCTCCCCGGGCTTTAGGCCGAGAGCTTTATCAGCCGCGTTGATTTTTGCACCAATATCCTGGCCTGGGTAGTCGTTCGCATAGACAACCTGGGTTCGTTGCTGTTGACCACTTGCAAAGAGCACGAAATTCGTAACCGTCGAAATTAGAATAACGCCGAAGATCCGAAACGGAAAAATCAGCAAAGAGTTTGATGTTGGTCTCGAACCGCTAGCATAGAATGTCTTTAACACCGTGAGTTAATGTTACCACTCTCACTATTCTGATGCTAAGCACCGCTGCTTGATCCCACACTAAGCACTCATCCTGTAACCGAACCTCGCGAGTACATCAACAACGTATCGTTGCTGCTCCTCCGTAATCTCGGGGAAACAAGGCAACGCTAGTGTTTGTTTGGCTGCACTCTCAGCTTCTGGAAACTGGCCGTTACGGTAGCCCAAGTAAGCAAAACACTCCTGGAGGTGAAGGGGAACAGGATAATAGACTTTACTACCGACACCATGCAGCGATAGATGCTTGATTACCTCATCACTTTGCTGAGGCGCTCGAATTACGTATTGATGAAATATATGTCGTACCGACGATCTGACAAACGGCGGAGTGAATTCCACATTAATACCCGTCTCTTCTAAGAGCTCAGTGTAGAACGCAGCTTTCTCGCGCCTTGCTTCGGACCATTCGTCCAGATGCTTAAACTTGACCCGCAGAATTGCAGCCTGCAAAGCATCCAACCTGCTATTGATCCCTACTTCGTCATGATGATATTCGGTCTTTCCGCCGTGAACGCGCAGTCGTCGCAGACGTTGCGCTAAAGCCGGCTCATCGGTTACGAGCATACCGCCGTCGCCTGCCCCACCAAGATTCTTGGTTGGATAAAAACTAAAACAGCCAATTTGGCCCATAGAACCAGCGCGGCGGCCACGGTCCTCAGCTCCTATCGCCTGGGCCGCATCCTCTACGATCGGCAATCCATGGCGCTTACTGATCTCGAGCAACCTATCCATATCAGCGCACTGGCCGTACAAATGGACCGGTAAGATGGCTCGAGTTTTCGGGTTTATCGCCGCCTCGACCTGTGCTGGATCTATGTTGTAAGTTCGCGGGTCAATATCTACAAAACGAGGATGAGCTCCGAGGCGGGTAATTGATGCGCCAGTGGCAAAAAATGTAAATGGAGTTGTGATTACTTCGTCGCCCGCTTTGAGATCGAGCGACATGAAGGCAAGAAGCAAAGCATCTGAACCGGAGGCGCAGCCGATGGCAAATTCAGCTGTGCAGTAATCAGCAATCTCCTCTTCCAAAGCTTCAACTTCAGAACCGAGTACGAATTGCTGTGAATCGATTACGCGCTCGACGGCTTCGAGCAATTGGGGGCGCAGGAATTGGTGCTGCCCTCGCAAGTCGATTAGCGGGACCTTCATTTAGGTTTCCGCAGTTTCACCAGTCATGTCTTCTGGTTTCTCATCGTCGGCGTAATAGCTCGAATAGTAACCAGCGTAATAGTAATTGTGCGTTTCGAGCTTCACATTGTTCAGTACAACGCCAAAGATACGCGCGCCCACATCAAGCAACTGCTGTTTGGCGCGGCGCACGACTGCTCGCGAGCTTTTTCCGCCGTGAACGACCAGCACAACGCCATCAACCATGGTCGACAAAATGGATGCGTCGGTAAAGGATATTACCGGCGGGGTATCTATAATAACGTGTGCAAAACGTTCACTCATAATGGTCAAAAGCTTTCGCATCTCATCCGAGCCAAGAAGTTCCGCGGGATTAGGAGGGACTGGACCAGAGGTCAAGAGTTTAAGGTTGCCTTGCAGTTGATAGGTCTGCAGTAGACCATCAAGATCGGTTTCCCCTGAGAGCCAGTTGGTCAAGCCCTTTGAATTAGGTATATCAAAATGAGCATGGAGCCTCGGCCTTCTCAAGTCGCAATCCACAATTGCCACTTCCGCGCCTGTTTGCGCAAGCATGAATGCAGTATTGATGGCAGTTGTCGTTTTGCCCTCTGACGGCTGACTCGAGGTAACTAGTATCGTTTTCGGAGGCTGCCCGGCAGAGGATAACAGTAACGATGTTCGTAAGTGTCGATATGATTCAGCGATCGGCGAGCGGGCGTCGCTAATCATAGCCAGGGCCGTTGTGTTGGCAGCCATGGGCGGCGGCGAAGCACCGGCAATTACTGGCAAGCGAGAACGATCGCGGCCTGCGGGAATCAAGGCTAACGCGGGCAAGTGTATGTACCGGTCCACATCGTCCACCGACTTGACAGTGTCATCAAGGAAATCCAGGAGAAATGCCAGGCTGATACCGGCCGCCAAGGACAGAAAGAAAGCAATAACTATGTTACGTATGCGCTGAGGCCCAACCGGAGATTTCGGCAGCCTGCTATATGTAGAAATGCTGACCTCATTTGACCGGTCGCCGGTGGAGACTTGCAGTTCGCGTTGGCGTTGGAGCAGGGTGTTGAGGTATTGCTTGTTAGTCTCAAGTTCCTGCGTGATAGCCATCAAATCAATCGTGTCGCGCATCTGCTGCGTTGTGGTTCCCTTCTGCTGTTCATACGAGCTTCGCAAAAGTTTCTCCCTGGAAACGGCTGCCTCATACCGCCGTTGCATCGCAGTCATAATCTCGGCTGGCGCTTTCTTGAGTTCCGCGTCCAGACCTCTTAGCTGGGCATCGACCTTTTTGACCGCAGGCCATTCTGCAGTGTAGACCTGCATCAGGGCGTCACGCTGTTCTTTAAGAGCCGATATGCGATCTCTCAATTTTTCTACACGTGCGGAGGTATTAACATCAGGTATCGAAAAAGGATCAGCCTCTTTTTTAGCCGCTTCAAGCTGCGCCTGAATCGTTTTCCTATCGCTTTCAGCCTGCAACAATTGAGCGCTAATCGTGGCCACCCTGGTAGCCTCGAGGTTTCCGGCCGGGTCGGTTGTCAGGGCTAAATTGTGGTCCTTCGCATAATTAAACTGCGCTTGCTGCTCATTTTTGACCTTGCTCTGCAATTCTGCAATCTTTTGGGCCAGCATAACCTCGGCTTTTGTGGCTCCCTCAGTTGAGCGCGCAAAATTATTGGCTATAAAAACGTCAGCAAGCGCATTTGCAATCTTCTGCGCGAGCTCAGGATCGGAATGCATGAACCCTATCTTTACGAGGTTAGTATTTACAACTGGCTCGATAACTTCACCGCCGATAATTGCATCCTCGTAAGGTTCTAACTCTGACAGTTGTTCGGGTGTAAGATTACCCATGCTAACGTCATCCTCACTCACCACATCAAGCCCCGAAGAAACGGCGGGAGACTCCTTTCTCTTCTTTGGTTCGGAAAACATTCGCCGAAGAGCAGCAAAGACTCCACTTTGTGCCTGACCGCCAAAAAACGTAGGGTTGTGTTGAAGGTCAAGCGTGAGAACAACCTGACGAGCCAAAGCAGGATTCTGCAAAAGCTTGAGTTGCGTGCCCCAAAAATTGGGATCACCCTGACCAGTGATGACGATTCCTTGCGTCGCAAGGATGTTCCTTGTTTTTTGCTCGATGCGAATGGTGCTCTCACCTTGATAAATTGACGGAGCGCGATAAGCTAAAATAGTTACGAGCGATGTCACTACCAATACGAGGCTGAGAATCAACCACTTTCGCTTGAGAATGACGAACAAATAGTCACGGATAGTGGCCGGCTCGGTTCCGGAAACGCCATACGGCTTGCTTTGCGCCAAGTCACTAAGGGGACGGTCAAGACTGCGGTCAAGGGTAGTCACAGGTATTAGGCGGTTATCTTGAGACATCATAATATTCAGGCCCCCAGTTTAAGACCAAAGATGAGAAACAGAATAATAGCAAAGAGTTGGCATCTTTCAAGTTAAGACGGGAGAATTTGACACTCTCTTCATTTTGCGAGGAGGGAGGACGGTTTAGTTTGCCTGGGCTGAAGCCACGCGTGAATGAGAGCACAAGACACCGAACCGCCCGCAGTTATTGTTTCCGCACAAAGTCGTTCAGCGAATTGCGCCAGCCAGGAAGGGAAGAGAGACCGGCAGCTTCACTGTTTAAGGAGCGCAAGCGCGAGTTACGCGGTCTTGGCGCAGGACGTGTGAGAGAGTCCATTTTGATTCCCTCGACGTCCACACCAACGCAGCCAGCCATCAGGATCGCCTCACGGGCAAATTGCTCATAACTTACTCCGTCACCCGCATTCGCAACGTGAAATATTCCGGGATGATTGAGTTGCGCGAACTCTCGCAGACGGACCGCAAGATCGCGCGAGTAGGTAGGAGTGCCGTACGCATCGCTTATCGCTCTAATTTTTTCACCTCTGCGCGCGCGTTCAACAATAGTGCTCAAGAAATTACTTCCACCGGGACCGAAGATAAAGCCGCTGCGTACGACGATTGCCGCAGGATATGCTTCCTTTGTAAGGCGTTCGCCTTCGAGTTTTGCCAATCCGTAAACGCTGCGCGGATTCGGTTGATCCGTCTCCGTATAGAAACCTTCCTTCGTTCCGTCAAATACATAGTCCGTAGAAATAGTTACGAAGACCGAATTCATCTCGTAACTTGCCCTGGCAAGGTTTTCAGGCCCGTGAGCATTGGCCGCAAAAGCCCGTCCCTCATCCCGCTCGCATCCATCGACGTCGGTCCATGCGGCGCAATTGATGACAACATCGGGCTTGCTCTGGTGTAGTGTTCTAGAAACACCGTCCGCATTAGCAATATCGAGACTGTGGTGATCGTAAGCCAGAACGCTATCGCCGCTGGCCCGGCAAAACTCACACACGGCACGCCCCACCATCCCCGCAGCGCCTGTCACAAGCACCTTCAAATTGCGCCTACCTCTGGTCCGTATTGCTTACGGTAATAATCTCTATAAGCGCCGCTTCGGGCACGTTCGAGCCAGCGACCGTTTGCCTGGTACCACCGGATTGTTTTTTGGAGGCCGCTTTCCCACGTTTCGATTGGCCGCCAGCCCAAGTCTGCTTCTATTAAGGAAGGGTCAATCGCGTAGCGACGATCATGTCCGGGACGGTCCTTGACAAATCGAAGCAGCGAATGCGGCTTTTCAACGATATCCAGTACCGATTTGACAACATCAAGGTTGCGGAGTTCATTACGGGCGCCGATGTTGTAAACCGCTCCGGGGCTGCCCTTTTCCAAAGCGAGTAGGATCGCGCGGCAATGGTCATCGACGTAGATCCAATCTCGCACGTTGCGGCCATCACCATAGACTGGGATCGACTCGTCATCTATTGCGTTGGAGATCGCCAGAGGTAAAAACTTTTCCGGAAACTGCCGCGGGCCATAGTTATTGCCGCACCGTGTTACCACAGTGTCGAGGCCAAAGGTGTGATGTGCGGCCCGAACGAGATGTTCTGCTGCCGCTTTTGATGCAGCATAGGGACTGTTTGGGGCGAAAGGAGAATCTTCCGTAAAAAAGGCATCTTCATTCTCAGGCAAGCTACCCATTACCTCATCTGTAGAGACTTGAATGAAACGCTTTACCCCACGGGCACGCGCAGCATCAAGCAACACCTGAGTGCCGATTATGTTGGTACGCAGAAACTCAGCCGCGTTGGCTATGCTGCGATCTACGTGGGATTCCGCAGCAAAGTTAACGATGGCATGAGTGCTTTCGCAGAGGGCTGCGCGGACCGCCTCGGAGTCGGCGATATTGCCGTGAACGACATGGTGACGTTCCTGGTCCAGGCCTTCGAGATTATCTAAATTCCCCGCGTACGTCAGAGCGTCGAAGTTTGTGATCCTGCAGTCGGAGGATTCCTCCAGCAAGAGCCTGACGAATGCCGAGCCGATAAATCCAGCGCCTCCAGTAACGAAGATTTCACGCATCATTTTAGTCAAATTGTCCAAACCTCAAGGTTATAAGAAATGCCACAGTCGCTCATCTTAATGAGATAGCTTCGGTTTTTCAAAAGTGATCGCTTGACGCGCACAATCCTCAACGTTAGACTTTAACGTTTGCGCTCAGCGTCAAACGTTTCCTGCGCGCCAAAATTCCACGCTGGTACCTTCAGGTTAGAGCCAGCGCCGTCTCGTCAAGTGCGCGTTCCTGTCGACGCAAAGTCAAGCTTCATGGAGTTTAGGCAAAAAAAGAAGTGTTAGTCTCAGAGGCAACTCCGGCTCAACGGGAACAGCAATTCAAAGCACCTCAGTTCCTTTTACCAGAAAAACCCCTGGTGGTCATAGAGGCCAGTAACGCCTGGGTGCCCGTTAACGTCGGCGATCTGTGGACTTATCGTGAGCTCCTTTTTATCCTGGCATGGCGCGATCTCAAAGTACGCTACAAACAGACCGTAGTGGGGATAGTCTGGATCGTAATGCAACCCCTGCTGATGACGGTTATTTTCACGATCTTTCTTGGCAGTCTTGCTCGGGTTCCCTCTGCCGGACAAGTCCCCTACGCAATCTTTGTTTACGCCGGACTGGTGCTCTGGACTTTTTTCTCCGGCGCAATTTCAGTAGGCGGACAAAGTCTGCTTGGGAATTCCCAATTGATCACCAAGATCTACTTTCCTCGTTTAATTATTCCGTGTGCGGTGATCGTTGGCCGGCTTATCGATCTGTTTATCTCATTAGCACTGCTCGCAATCCTGCTGGTCTGTTATCGGGTTCCAATTACATGGTCAATTCTCTTCATGCCGATTCCACTTGCGCTTACAATATTGCTGGCACTTGGCTTCAGTATGTTGACTGCTGCGCTAAACATAAAATACCGAGACGTAGGGATCGCTCTACCCATGTTAATTCAGCTCTGGATGTTTACGTCTCCGGTCCTTTACGACGTGAGTCTCGTGCCATCAAGGTGGCAGAGAATTTACGCTTTAAACCCCCTGGTTGGGATCCTTCAAAACTTTCGTGCGTCCCTGTTTGGCGGCATTCCGTTCGACTGGCTGGCGCTGGCGATCGCAATCTTCATTACATTTAGTTTGCTGGTTTACTCCGCCTATGCTTTTCGCCGCGCCGATAAGAGTTTTGCCGATCTAGTCTGAATCTCATGAAGCCAATAATCAGAGTTAATAATTTGAGCAAACAATACCTACTCGGTGCGCGTCGAGAGGCCTCAACGACCTTACGAGAGACCGTTACAGGAGTGATGCGGTCGCCTCTTAAGAGTTTGAAGCGCAACGGCCATCAGGATCAAATGCTGTGGGCACTGAAGAATGTTTGTTTTGACGTCCAACCGGCTGAGGTGGTTGGCATCGTCGGGAAAAATGGTGCGGGAAAGTCAACACTGCTGAAAATACTGTCACGGATCACCGAGCCTACTACGGGTCGCATTGAGCTTTATGGCAATGTCGGCAGTTTGTTAGAAGTGGGCACCGGCTTTCATCCGGAATTGACCGGACGAGAAAACATATATCTTAACGGCTCTATTCTGGGAATGAGCCGCGCCGAAATAGAACGGAAGTTTGATGAAATTGTCGTGTTCTCCGAGATAGAGAGGTTTCTTGACACGCCAGTGAAACGCTATTCCAGTGGGATGTATGTGCGTTTGGCATTTGCTGTGGCGGCTCATCTGGAACCGAAAATACTGATTGTGGATGAGGTGTTAGCTGTAGGAGATCTCAATTTTCAAAAGAAGTGTCTCGGTAAGATGAATGAAATCTCCGCTGAAGGGCGTACCGTATTGTTTGTGAGCCACAATTTGACTGCCGTGCGGCGGTTGTGTTCGAGGACGATCGTTATCGACGAAGGGATCGTCATTGCCGATGGGCCCACGAGCGAAGCTCTGCGTACCTACAACGATCTTATGCGTGAGAAAAATGTTGACGAAAAAACGAACATGGATAAACGACTCGCGAGGGCGGGTTGTGCGGTGCGCTTCACCGGCGTTAGTGTAGGGGACGACAAAGACAACGAAAAATGGGATTTCATGTCGGGCGACATGATCCGCATTGAGGTGTCCTACCGTGCTTTTGAAACTGTGTCCGATTTGTGCATCTATTTCGCACTGCGGTCAGGTATTTCGGGCGAGGTCGTGACAACGGTGAAACAGGTGATTTCCGACACTGAGCTGGCGAGCGGGTATTCAGGGACCGCGATCATTGAATTGCCGAATGTACCTCTTCGGGCCGGAGATTATGATCCTTACATCTGGTTAGGGAGTATCAACGGTCAGGGTTTCGACGTGCTGGATCGAGACAGCGTCTCTCTTCCTCACATTGCAATTTCATCGAATGCCACGGACCCGCATCTAAGTGCGGGCTATTTTTCAATCCCAGCGCACGTTACCTTGAGGTGAGGAATCCAGGTCGCACGATTCTCTGCGCCAGAGACCAAGCCTTCGAATTCTTTCGATCGTTCGTGTCGAGTTCGTCTAATCTGTCAAGCCGAGGCGAGCCACTAAGGACCAATTTGGCAAATTATTCTTGTGTTCAGCCTGAATCCACTCAACCCCCTTCGGTCATTCAGTGGGAATTTGCTTACTAGTAGAGGTCAGTATGGACTGGAAAAATCAGACAATTCTTATCACTGGCGGAACAGGATCCTTCGGCAAGAAGTTCACTGAGATTATGCTTCGCGACTACCATCCCAAAAGGTTGGTGATCTTCAGCCGGGATGAACTTAAGCAGCACGAGATGCGGGTGAACGGCTTTGACGATCCCAGTCTCCGGTACTTTATTGGCGATGTGCGCGATGTGGATCGGCTGCGACGCGCTTTCCACGGGGTCGACATCGTCGTTCATGCAGCGGCTTTGAAACAGGTGCCGGCTTGTGAATACAATCCTATTGAAGCCGTCCTGACGAACGTCATGGGGGCTAGGAATGTGATTGACGCGGCGTTGGACAGTGGAGTCCAGCGAGTACTTGCGCTCAGCACTGACAAAGCCGTTAATCCCGTGAATCTCTATGGTGCGACGAAATTGGTTGCCGAGAAGCTCTTTGTGCAGGCAAACGCTTATAGTGGAACCGGGCCAACCCGGTTTAGTAGCGTGCGTTACGGAAATGTCGTAGGCAGCCGGGGAAGTGTGATTCCGATCTTTCAAGAACAACGCAAGAATGGACGAGTGACGATTACGGACTCGCGCATGACACGATTCTGGATCACCCTCGAACAGGGAGTACACTTTGTGATTCGCGCTATCGAGCGGATGATCGGCGGCGAGGTGTTTGTGCCCAAAATTCCCAGCATGAGCCTAACTGATCTAGTGTTGGCTCTAGCTCCCGACTGCACAGTTGAATCGATCGGCATCCGTGCTGGAGAAAAACTACACGAGGTTCTGGTCTCGGAAGACGAGGCCCGTCACTCCCTCGAACTCGACGAGATGTTTGTAATTCAGCCTACACATCCCTGGTGGTCCAATGCCCACTGGACCGAGGGAAAGATGTTACCCGATGACTTCCGCTACACGAGTAACAACAATCCACAGTGGCTCTCTAAAGATGATCTGCATCAGTTGCTGAGTGACACGAATGAGCAAAAACGTACAACTGGCGATTGAGGGCGGCCCATCGGTGCGGAAACAAACCCTTCCCTACGGACATCAATCAATAGATCAAAGCGACATCGACGCCTTAATCGAAGTCCTGAACTCCGACTGGTTAACTACGGGTCCCACGGTGCAGGCATTTGAGAATGCCCTGGCAGAAGTGGTCGGCGCAAAATATGCTGTTGCGGTATCCAACGGGACGGCAGCATTGCATACGGCCACTTATGCTCTGGGTATCGGCCCCGGCGATGAAGTGATCGTTCCGCCGATGACCTTTGCCGCCTCCGCCAATGCAGTCGTTTATCAGGGTGGCACACCCATCTTTGTGGACGTGGATCCGGATACTCTACTGATCGATCCCCGTCAGGTGGAGGCAAAAGTAACATCGCGCACGAAAGCCATCGTAACCGTAGACTATGCGGGACAGCCTTGTGATTATGAATGGAGCCACTTACAAAGAGCGCCGGGTGGGCACTCTTGCTGATCTAAGTGCCTTCAGCTTTCATCCGGTGAAACCTATCACCACTGGTGAGGGAGGTTTGATAACTACGGACGACGAAAAACTCGCTCAACGCATGCGCGTCTTTCGCAATCACGGCATTACGACGGATCATCGCCAGCGTTCTGAAAAGGGTTCGTGGTTCTATGAAATGGTCGACCTTGGATATAACTACCGCCTCTCGGATATTCAGTGCGCGCTAGGCCTGAGCCAGTTGCGCAAATTGAGCGACTGGACCCTTCGTCGTCAGAAAATCGCGCGGCGCTATGACGAAGCGTTAGCGGAAATGTCCCAAATCGAGCTGCTTACTCACCGAGTGGACGTTACCCATGCCTATCACCTTTACGTAATCATGCTAAACCTTGAGCGATTATCGGTTGATCGCTCGACAGTCTTTGCGGCGCTGCGAGCTGAGGGGATTGGCGCGAACGTGCATTACATTCCGGTGCATTTGCATCCTTATTACCGGCAACATTTCGGCACTGGTCCAGGTTTGTGTCCGGTGTCCGAAGCCGCATATGCGCGGATATTATCATTGCCGATCTTCCCGGCAATGACCGAGAAGGACATAGAAGATGTCATTGAGGCTGTTAAGAAAGTAGTTAGCAGCTATGAAAGATGAGTCGAGTTCATAACAATAATCGGGTGCTAGTAGTTGGCGCCGGCTCCATAGGACAGCGTCATTTAAAGAACCTGCGGACTCTGGGCGTCGAGAAACTGATTGCGTGCGATCCAGATCGTGAGAGGTTGAAAGCGGTAGAAGAACTCCAAATCCCAGGCTTTGCCAGTTTCGCCGAATCTCTCGACTTTGCAAAGCCTGACATTGTGCTAATTTGTACGCCCCCTGTGTCTCACACTACACAGGCGATTGAGGCGCTGAGAATCGGCGCTCATGTGTTTATCGAAAAACCACTTTCTGACAGACTTGATGAAATTGACTATTTAATTGATGAAGCTCGTAAGAAGAGCCGCGTAGTTCAAGTTGGGTACAACTTGAGGTTCAATCCTGGGATAAAGAAGCTCAAGCAGTTAGTCGACGACTCGGTCGTTGGAAGGGTGCTGTGGGCTCGTTTGGAGGTGGGACAATATTTGCCCGATTGGCGTCCCTCGCAGGATTACCGGAAAAGCTATAGTGCTAAGCGAGAGCTTGGTGGCGGAATTGTTCTCGATGCTTCACATGAGATTGACTATGCGATTTGGCTGTTCGGGAAACCATCGGAAGTTACCTGTATGGCCGGGAAGGTTAGTCAACTCGATGTTGATGTGGAAGACTGCGCGACACTGCTATTGAGATTTGATAGCGGCGCCCAGGCGGACATACATCTTGACTTTGTGCAGCGTTCATATACCCGGTGTTGTAAGATTGTGGGCGAACTCGGCACGCTCGAATGGGACTATTCGAATCGTGAAATCAGGATTTTTGACGCCGCGACGGCATTATGGAAAACGCAATCCTATGACCTTGAGGTCAATGACACATATGTCGCTGAGCTAAAGCATTTCCTTGACTGCATCGAGAATAGGCGGGAACCGATAGTTGACCTAAAACAGGCTAAGCTTGTCCTTGAAGTAGCTCTGGCGGCGAAGTCCGTGGCAAGAAATGGTTCTACGAAATTGTTAATTGCATGATTGATCTCAAGAATCAAGTAGCGCTCGTCACTGCCGGTGCCCGAGGGCTGGGTGCCGAAGTTGTTC
>WNFC01009303.1_pt1 | contig 12910 bp, 13 predicted proteins | sample 5400541 | NCBI WGS metagenome assembly WNFC01 (sample SAMN13153342, study PRJNA577476) | soil metagenome | isolation source: 120 cm saprolite under Douglas fir tree site 2 hole 2 replicate 1 | place: USA:California | collected 2015-04-18
GATCTACGAGGCCGAGGTGCTGGCGCCGTTCCGCGACCTGATCAGCGCCGTCGCGGTGGCCTTGGCCGAGACCGGGATCCCGCTGGTCGGCGACCCGATGCGCGCGATCTTCCGCATCTATCGCGACGTCCGCTTCTCGCCCGACAAGCGGCTGTACAAGACGCATGCCGGGGCGGTGCTGACGCGCTCGGGCAGGAAGCGGGATCCGGGCCTCTTATACCTGCACCTCGAACCCGGCGAGTCGATGGTGGCGGCCGGTTTCTGGCATCCCGAGCCCGATCTGCTGACCCGATTGCGGCGCGCCATGCTCGCCGACCCCGATGGCTTTGCGGCCATCGGCGAGCGCCTGGAAGCAGCCGGCCATCCGCTCTCCAGCGACCAGCGGCTGAGCCGTCCGCCGCGCGGCTTCGAAAGCGCGAAAGGCACAGCCGTGGCCGATTATGTCTGCTGGAAGTCGTTCACGACGCATGCCGGGCTGAGCGATGCCGAGATGCAGTCGCCGGCAGTGCTCGGCCGCATTGTCGCCTTTGCCCAGGCGGCGCTGCCTTTGCTCGAATGGGGCTGGGGGGCGACCGAGGACGATGCGCCGCCGCTGGTGATCCCGATGACGACCCGGCCATTGCCGCCGCCCGATTTCTAATGCTGATGTGGCCGATCAACCCCGGCTTGTGCGCGCGGATTTAGAAGAGTACCAAAGAGCCCGATCGATTTTGGGAGGATCACGATGGCAGACCGCGTTTCCGATGCCCCGAAGGCCCCGTCCGTGGCGGTCGCCCCTTGCGGCATCAACCACCTGGTGCTGAATGTCCGCGACATCGAGGAATCGCACCGCTTCTGGACCGAGATCGTCGGCCTGAAGCAGGTCGCCACGCTGCGTCCGCGGCCCGACCGGCCGAACATGCCGAAGATGCGGTTCTACAGTGCCGACCACGACGGCAAGCTGACCCACCACGATGTCGCCCTGGTCGCGAGCCCGAACCTGCCGCCGCCGAGCCAATGGGTGCTGTCCGACGGCAGCGTCGCGATCAACCATGTCGCGCTGACGATGCCGAACCGCGAGGCGTGGATGCAGCAGCTGGCTTTCCTGCAGAGCAAGGGCGTCAAATTCAACTGGCGCGTCAATCACGGCGTGACGCACAGCGTCTACATCAACGACCCGAACGGCTACGGCGTCGAGTTCCTGTACGAGCTGCCGCGCGACATGTGGGAAAACGACATCCAGGGCGCGATCGATTTCGTCGAAAACCTGCCGAGCGAGGGTCCGGAAGCCCTGGTCGACCGGACCGACAGCCCGTCATTCGGACAGACGGCGCCCGCGCCAGCTGAATAGGCCAGCGCTCTTCCATTACCGACGAGCGCGCTCCCCTTGCGAAAGGGGAGCGCGGCCGTGTCGGCGGCGTCAGGCCGCCTGGTAGCCGGCGGGCGCCGGCTCTTCCTTGTCGAAATCGAACTCGACCTTGCCGCCATGCGGGTCGTCGAAGAACAGCTGCCAGAGGCCACCCCGGACGCCAGGCGGCAGGCGGCGCAGCTCATAGGCGACGTTGGCCTTCTTCAGCTTCTCGGCCGTGCCCGGCAGGTCGGTCGCGGTGAACGCGATATGGTCGATGACACCTGCGCGTACCTCGTTGAGCTGTTTGCGGTGGATCACGTGCAGGACCGGCGTATCGCCGGCATAGAGCCACCAACCGGGGAATTGAAAGTTCGGCCGCGGGCCGACTTCCAGGCCCAACAGGTCGCAATAGAACTGCTTCGTGACCTCGAGGTCGTCGCTCAATACCGTAAAGTGGTTCATGCCTTGAACGCTCATGGCGCATTTCTCCTTTGCAAAAGCACCCTATCCGCGGTGCCGCAATCGCCGACCGCGCCGGGCCTGATCGCCCTCGGATAGAAATGGCCGACGGGCGGCCCTGCGTCAATCGCAAGGCACGCTGTGGCGGCGGAATGCTATGGATCGGACGCGGGCAAACCGGGTCGGGTGAGGGCGATGAGGCGAGCGGGTTCGGGTTTGGCGGCGGCGGTCGGGCTGATGCTGGCGATCGGCAGCGGGACGGCGGCGGCCCAGAAGCAGGGCGGCATCCTGCGGATCTATCACCGCGACAGCCCGGCCAGCATGTCGATCCACGAGGAAGGCACCTATTCGGTGATCGCGCCGATGATGCCGGTGTTCAACAATCTCGTGCTGTTCGACCAGCATGTGCCGCAGAACAGCCTCGCCTCGATCGTGCCCGAGCTGGCGACCAGCTGGGCATGGAACGAGGACGGCACCGCGCTCACCCTCAAGCTGCGCCACGGCGTCAAATGGCACGACGGAAAACCCTTTACCTCCGCGGATGTTAGATGCACCTGGGATCTGCTGCTCGACCATGCCAAGGACAAGTTCCGCATCAATTACCGCGCGTCCTGGTATTTCAACCTCGCCGATGTGACGGCCAATAGCGATGACGAGGCGACCTTTCATCTGAAGCGGCCGCAGCCGTCGTTTCCGATGCTGCTCGCCTCGGGTGTGTCGCCGGTCTATCCCTGCCATGTCACGCCGGCGCAGATGCGCCAGCATCCGATCGGCACCGGACCCTTCAAATTCATCGAATATCGGCCGAACCAGAACATCAAGCTGGCGAAGAACCCGGATTACTGGAAACCGGGGCTGCCCTACCTCGACGGTATCGAGTTCACCATCATCCCGAACCGGTCGACCGCGATCCTCGCCTTTGTCGCCGGCCAGTTCGACATGACCTTCCCGTATGAGGTGTCGATCCCGCTGCTGAAGGACGTCAAGGACCAGGCGCCGCAGGCGATCTGCCAGGTCGGGCCGGCGACCGAATCGACCAATATCATCATGAGCCGCAAGATCCCGCCCTTCGACAAGCCCGAATTGCGCCGGGCGATCGCGCTGACGATCGACCGCAAGGCGTTTATCGACATCATCGGCGAGGGCCAGGGCGATATCGGCGGCACGATGCAGCCCTTGCCCGAAGGCTTCTGGGGCATGCCCCGCGAGATGCTCGAAGCGCTCTCGATCTATGGCGCCGATGTCGAGAAAAACCGCGTCGAAGGCCGCGCGATCATGCAGCAGCTCGGCTACGGCCCGGACAAGCACCTGGCGGTCAAGGTCTCGGCCCGCAACCTCGCCCATTACCGCGAACCGGCCTCGCTGCTGATCGATCAGCTCAAATCGATCTGGATCGACGGCGAGCTCGAACTGATCGAGACCGCCAACTGGATCCCCAAACTGACCCGCAAGGATTTCATGATCGCGCTCAGCACGATGGGCCGGGCGGTCGACGAGCCCGACACGAATTTCTATTACAACTATTCATGCAGCTCGCAGCGCAACTACAGCGGCTTTTGCAGTGCCGAGTTCGAGAAGCTGGTCGACCAGCAGTCGGTGGAAAACGATATCGAAAAGCGCAAGCATCTCGTGTGGCAGCTGGAACGCGTGCTGGCGGAAGAGGTGGTGCGGCCGCAGATCTACCATCTGCGCCTCGGCACCTGTTGGCAGCCGCAGGTCAAGAACCTGACGCTGATGACCGACAGCATCTACAACGGCTGGCGCATGGAGGACGTGTGGCTGGATAAGTAGACCATCACCCGCTGACTTTGCCGGCCGATGGGCCGGTGTGGCTACGCCGCGGCGAGCGAGATGCCGAGCGCTTCGAGATCGGGTGCGATGCGCTTCGAGAGCACCCCGACCTTGCTGAGGTTGCGCACCAGCCCCTGATGCAGGTCGCGGCGGAAGAATTTGCGGAAAGCGGTTTCCTCGCCGCCCGCCGCCCGCTCGCGGCGGAACCGCCGGATCGTGTCGATCTCGTTCTGGCTGAACCCCATTTCCTCATAGGCGGCGAGCGGGAAGATGCCGCGCAGCGTCCGGTTGAGCGCCCAGACCGCGAAATCCTCCATCTCGCGCCGCTCCGCGGCGCTGGCCTCGGCGACCACCGCCGGCAAGGACAGCATGCCGAACCCCATATGGCGGGCTTCGTCCTGCAGGATGCGGCGGCAGATCTGGCACAGGATCGCGTCTTTCGACGATTCGGCCAGCATCCGGAACAGCGAGACCGCAAAGGTCTCGGCGACCAGCTGCAGCCCGATCGTCTTCAGGTACCAAGCACTGGTGCCGAGCAAAGTATCGAAGATTTCCTTGACGTTGCCGGCAAGCGGATAGCTCTCGCCGTCGAGCCGCAGGGCCATGTAGCGGTGCAAGACCTCGTTGTGCCGCGCTTCGTCGACGACCTGGGTGGCCTGAAACAATTTGGCGTCCTGGCCAACGACATTCTCGACCATCTGGCTGCACACCAGCATCGCGCCATGCTCGCCGTGCATCAGGGTCGAGATGCGCCAGCGCGCGACCCGCCGGTTGAGCTCGATGCGCTGCGCCGGCGACAGCCGCTCCCAGAAGGGGCTGCCATGGATGTCGACGAGATCGTCGGCGATCAGCCCGCCATCGCTGTCGAGCGGCTGTCCCCAGTCGATGTCGGTCGCCGCGTTCCACTGGTCGAGCTTGGCCTGCTCGTAGAGCCGCCGCATGTCGGCATGTTCGCCGTCATAGACGTGGCGGAAATAAGCGGTGTTCCGGGTTTCGACGTAATGACCGCGCTCCATGGCAGGCCTCTCTCTAGTCGCGGACGCGGGCGACGCGTGCAGTTTACGCCATCCCGGCGTAGATCGCCTTCTCGAAATCGTCGAGCAAGGCCAGCGCCTTCGGATCGGCGAACGGGATCAGTTGCATCAGGATCACCCCGGCGACGCCTTTTGCCGGGTCGATCCAGAAATAGGTGTTGCCGAGCCCGGCCCAGCACAAGGCGTCGGCGTGGCGTCCGCCCGGCACCGCCGCGGTCGGTCGCGGCCCGCAGAACCTCGTCCACACCCGAAAACTGCGGCGTCTTCCCTCCCAATGCTCAACGGCCCACCAGGCCCTCACCCGCCCTCGGCTTCGCCGTCGGGCACCCTCTCCCGCAGTGCGGGAGAGGGAAGAGAAGCGCGTCGTTTACCCTCTCCGTCACTATATAAACCGGAAGCCGAAGGATTCCGATTGCGCAGCCCGTCCTGTTGGCGACATGCAAAAAAACACGTCAGTGTCGCGGTTCGGCGAACGAAACTTTAACCGAATTGTTGGGACAATGCGGTCCAGCGTGGGCGAGGAGGCTTCGATGCGGCCCGGCTCAGGGGGAAAATAAGGCGATGGTGATGACCATCGTCATGTTCGGGCTGTTCGTCGTCGTTGTCCTGCTGGGGCTGGCGCATATCGCGGAACTGCGCCGACGCGGCCGCGCCGAGCGCGAGGCCATCAACAGCGAACGCCGCTACCGGCTGTTGGCCGAGAGCTCGTTCGACATGATCGTGCGTTTCGATCCGGCGGATCAGCGGCGCACTTACATCTCGCCGGCCTGCCGCCGGCTTTACGGCTATGAGCCGGACGAGGCGCTGTCAATGTCCGCGGAGGAGATCATCCACCCGGACGATCTGCCGAAAGTGCAAGAGGCGCTGAGCCAGCTCGAGCATGCCGATCATGACCCGATCACCTATCGCGGACGGCGTAAGGACGGCAGCTACATCTGGGTCGAGGCGAGCCTCAAGCGATCGACCAACCCCGAAACCGGTGCGGCCGAGGTGGTCAGCGTCGTGCGCGACATCAGCGAGCGCGTGCGTTACGAGGCGGCCTTGCGTCAGGCCAAGGAGCAGGCCGATGCCGCCAATCGCGCCAAATCGGAATTCCTCGGCACGATGAGCCACGAGCTGCGCACCCCGCTCAACGCGATCATCGGCTTCACCGAGATCATGAAAGAGGAGGTGATGGGGCCGATCGATAACCCGCATTACCGCTCCTACATCGCCGACATCCATTTCAGCAGCACGCATCTGTTGACCCTGATCAACGAGATCCTCGACGCCACCAAGGCCGAGGCCGGGAAGCTCGAGTTGCAGGAGGAAGTCTTCGATCTGCGCGAGGTGATCCGCGAGGTGGTGCGGGTCAGCGGTCCGTCGATCGAGAAGGCCGGGCTCGCGGTCGGCGTCGAGCTGCCCTCGGACCTGCCGTTGCTGCGCGCCGACGGCGGCAAGACACGGCAAGTTTTCTTCAACCTGATCGGCAATTCGGTCAAGTTCACGCCGGCCGGCGGGCGGATCGAGGTCCGCGGCCGGTTCGACAACTACACCGGCGTGACGATTACCGTGGCGGATACGGGCATCGGTATCGCGCCCGAGGATCTGAGCCGGGTGCTCGAACCGTTCGTGCAGGTCGACAGCTCGCTAAGCCGACGCCATCCCGGCACCGGGCTCGGGCTGCCGGCGGTCAAGCGGATCATGGAGCTGCATCACGGGATCTTCGATCTGCAGAGCCGTGTCGGATCCGGCACCACCGCCACGATCGTCTTTCCGCCCGAACGGGCGGCCGCGGCCCCGGCCTTAGAGGCGTCGCGGCCGGCCGCCTGAGGCCGCAGCCCCGCCGCCGGCGGCTATTGGCGGTGGTATTTGACGACGCGCCGCACCCGTCCCCACTCGCCCGGCTGCACGACGTAGAGGTCGCGGCGCGAGTCGCACCAGATCCCGTGACAGGACCGGTTCACCGGTCCGTCGCCCCAGCGCGCCAGGCGCTCGCCGTCGAGGGTCAGGACGCTGATCATGCCGCCATTGTGCTCGGGGATGTAGACGATGTCCTCGTCATCGACATAGAAGAAGGCCGGGCCGATCAGCTCGGTCGGCCAGACCTCGAGCAATTTGCCGTTCTGGTCGAACACCTGCACCCGGTCGTTTTCGCGGTCGGCGACGAGCAGCCGGCCGCGCCGGTCCACCCATATGCCATGCGGCAGGTTGAACTGCCCCGCCGCGGTGCCCGGCTCGCCCCAGGAGAACAGGTACTTGGCGTCGGCCGAGAATTTGTGGACCCGCGCGTTGCCATAGCCGTCGGTCATGAACATTGCGCCGTCGGGTGCGAAGGCGATGTCGGTCGGCAGGTTGAACGGTCCGCCGCCATGGGTGACCTTCTTCCAGGCTGAGGAGGCGAAATCGTCGGGCGGCACCCCGGTGTCGGAGCGCTCGCCCTTAGTGCCGATCGTCTGCAGCAGCTTTCCATCCGTCGTGAACTTGTAGAACTGCTGGAGATGCTCGTCGCAGACCCAGACCACGTCCCGGCCGTTTTCTCGAACGATCCGGATCGCGTGGGGAAAGCGGAACAGCCCCTCGCCCCAGGAGCCGACGAATTTGCCGTCGCGATCGAAGATCACCACCGGATGGGCGTCATTCCGATTGAAGCAGTAGACCCGGTTCTCTGAATCGACCGAGACGGCGGCCGGCTTCAGCTCCAGCCATTCCGGGACATGGGCCCAATCCTCGTCCACCTTGTAGGTGTATTTGCCGCGGCCAACGATCGGATCCATCGCGTTTCCTCTTACCGTTTGTCTCGCTGCACCATCATTGAGCGCCGGCCGGCGCGCCGCAATCGCATTCGACGTGAAAGATCCGCGCGGCGGTCTCACCGAGGATCGCGCGCCGCTCGGCGGAGGTCAGCGTGGTGGCCTCAACCACCGCGCAGGGGTCGGGATCGCCGATGCCGAACGGGTAGTCGGAGCCGAGCATGACCCGGTCGGCGCCGACCACATCGCACAGGAAACGCAGGGCGCGCGGCTCGAACAACACGGTGTCGAAATAGAGGCGCCGGAAGCCGTCGAGGGGGTCGGCATAATCGGCATGGATGGCATGGTTGCGCTTCAAGCGGCCGAGCGCGTAGGGCAGCGCGCCGCCGGCATGCGACAACAGCAGGCTGACCCCCGGGAAGCGGGTCAGATGGCCGGAGAACAACAGCCGCGCCACCGCGATCGTCGTATCGGCGAGGCGGCCGACGGCGTTGACCAGATCGTAATCGGCGAGCCGCTCGTCGCCGCAGATGTAGTGGGGATGCAGGAAGATCGCGGCCTGCCGCGCCGAGGCGACCTCCCAGAACGGGTCGAGCGAGGGGTCGTCGAGATTGCCGCCGACCCCCTTGGGCTGGGTCGCGATCATCGCGCCGTGGAAACCGGCGTCGAGCGCCTCTTCGAGCACTCGGGCGGCCAACGCGCCGTCCTGCAGCGGCACCGTCGCGAGCGGGGTCAAAGACTTCAGCCCGGCCGCGTCCTTGCGCATGTGCTCGTTGTAGAACCGCGCCCAATCGGCGCCCTCGGAGCCCGGCAATTCGTAGCCGTAGACATCGGTCCAGCCGCCGACCAGCTGGTGGTCGACCCGCGCCTGTGCGAGCCAGTCGCGGCGCTGCGCCAGATCGTGGAGGCGCGGCTGGATCGGCCGGCCCGGCCCCTGCCCGGCAAATTCCATGCGCGGCATCGGCCCGTCGCCGTGCAGTCGGACCGAGGGGAAGAGGCGCCGCTCGCTGTTCAGGGCGTCGAGCAGGCTTTTCGGCACGGTATGGGCATGGGTGTCGATGATCATGCCGGCCTCTTCCCTCTCTTGCTCGCGGCGCCGCCGCCGCCGGCCCCGATCAGCCGCCGGCGCCGCGGAACTTGACGGTCGTGGCAAGCGCCTTGTCGGTTTCCTCGACCGTCAGCAGCGCAGTCGTCCGGGTGCGCACCAGGCCGGTGGCGGAAGCGGCCAACGACAGCGCGCTGGCGGCGACGTTGTCCGGCAGATCGGCGATGATCACGACATCGAATTCGCCCAGCGCGTAGTACGCGCATTCGAGCTTGCCGCCGACGCTTTCGAGCGCCTGGCGAACCGCCTCGCGGCGTCCCGACGCCTTGTCCTTGTAGAGCCCCTTCAGCCCGTCGGCGCTGTACGAGGCGGTAACCATATATTTCGCCATGACGTGTTCCTCCCGATCGATTTTGTCGAGCCCGGCCCGGTCGGGCCGCGGCGCCACTATAGCACCGCCGCGAGGCGGGGCGAACGGCGCGCCGGTCCGCAAAAATCAATTGCCAGCGCGGATCTTCGTGCTGATCGGGCGATAGACCTGAACGCGCGAGTCGCGGCGGGCAAGGTCGAGAACCGGCGTCGGGTCGTTCAGCACCGCGAGCCCGCACTGTTCAATCGTGCGGTCGAGCCCGACCCCGTCCAGCCAACTGACTGCGATCCCGCCCGGCACGTCAGGAATTCCGGGCGCATCACGGAGCACCAGCAGATAGGCGTCGGCCGGGACTTCGGGCGTCGCGTCGAGCCCGTCGAGCAGGTTGCGGTGCCAGTTGGTCTGCAATTGCCGCCATTCGCCGGTCGAGGCCGGGCCGCCGCGCGAGCGGTAGGCCTCGCTCTCGAACAGCGCCCCGGAGGCGACCTCGTGCAACGCGAGATAGCGCGACAGCGTATCGACGACCGCCTCGAAGCGCTGCGAGGCACGGAAGCCGGGCACCGTCAGCAGGACGCGGATATGGGCGAGGTACCAGTCGTGCCATTCCTGAAGGTGCTCGGGATGCAGGAAATCCATTTCCACCATGTAGATCATTGGGCCCTCCCCAACCTGAACCAATGCGTCAGCCGAGCGCCGGCTGCATCCCTGCCGCCATGCCCCCACATTATCGACCATCTCGCCGCGCGTCAGCGCTGCGGGTAGAGTGTCGTCGCCGGCGGGCCGGATTATGGCGGTCCGGCGAGGGAAAGAGGTGTCGTGATGCCCGAGGCGAAGACGGGTCGCAGCGGTGGGCCGCCGGATTTCGCGGAGCTGCTGCAACGCGCCGAGGCTTTGGTGCCGGTATTGCGCGAGCGCGCCGGCAAGGCCGAGGAATTGCGCCGCATGCCCGACGAGACGATCGAGGATCTGCATCGCACCGGCCTGTTCCGCATCCTGCAGCCGAAACGCGTCGGCGGCAGCGAGTTGCCGTTCCGCGCGATTGTCGAGCTGGTTGCCACGATCGGCCGCGGCGACGGCTCGACCGCCTGGGTGTTGGCCAATCTGGCGGCGCATCATTGGCTGCTCGGCATGTGGCCGCCGCAGGCGCAGGACGAGATCTGGGGCGAGTCGCCCGACAATCTGATCGGCTCGGCGCTGATTTTCCCGCGCGGCCGCGCCCACCGCGTCGAGGGCGGCTACCGGCTGTCGGGACGCTGGCCGTTTTCGAGCGGGGTCGACGCCGCCGCCTGGAACCTGATCGGCGCCATCGTGCAGGACCAGGAGGCCGGCACCGCCGAGCCGCGGATTTTCGTGCTGCCGGCGCGCGATTACACGATCATCGACACCTGGCATGTGATCGGTCTCGGCGGCACCGGCAGCAAGGATGTCGCGGTCGATGATGTGTTCGTGCCGGAATACCGCACGATCGCCGTCAAGGAAATCACCGGCGGCCCCAACCCGGGCAGCGCGGTCAATCACTCGGTGCTCTACCAACTGCCGGCGATCAGCCTGTTCGCGTTCTGCATCGCCGGCGTGTCGCTCGGCATCGCGCAGGGGGCGATCGAGTATTTCGTCGAGACGATGCGCACCCGCACCAGCTACTACACCGGGCGCAGCCTCGCGGATTTCGTCACCGTCCAGGTGCACCTCGCCGAGGCCGCGGCAATCGCCGACGCGGCGCGCGCGGTGCTGCTGAGCGATTGCGACGAGGCGACCCGGATTGTCGGCGAGGGCGAGGTACCGAGCCTCGATCAGCGGGCCCGTTACCGCCGCGATGGCGCCTATGCCGCGACATTGTGCACCAAGGCGGTCGATGTCTTGTTCCAGGCGACCGGCGGCGGCGCGATTTATGCACGAAATCCGCTGCAACGGGCGTTTCGCGACGTGCATGCGGCGAACGCGCACTACGTGCTGAACTGGGACATCAATGGCGCGATGTATGGCCGCGTAGCGCTCGGCCTGTCGCCCGACGCGACGCTCTGAGCTCAGGACCGAGGGACGACAGTGTCAAAGGAACTTCCGGGGTCACAGGATATTCCGGGCAGCCACCAGGCGGTGGTGCACAGCACCTCGGCCGAGGGCTGCGAACTCCTTCACCTCGGTGTCGCTGAACCCGCCTTTGGTGCTGTGGAGCAGCTCGCTCTATGCGCAGAGCCTGCCGGCCTTCCAGGAAAACTCGCATTTCTGCGTCAACATCCTGGCCTACGACCAGATCGAATTGTCCAACCGCTTCGCCAAAACGGGCGAAGACAAATTCGTCGATGTCGATCACATCATCGCCGAAAGCGGTGCGCCGGTGATCGTTGGTTCGGCGGCGCATTTCGAATGCCGCAAGGAGTTCCGCCATTACGGCGGCGACCACATCATCTTCATCGGCCATGTCGAGCGCTTCGCCTATACCGACAAGCCGACGCTGTTGTTCTGCCGCGGCAAATACATGCGCGGCGAACCGATCATGCATAGCTGAACCGGATCCTCACGCGGCGTCGTGAAAGATGATGCCGAGAGTTAAACGCTTTCCGGAATGGAGCCGGCTGACGCCGTGCCGTATCGTCACCCGGTAGAAACCGCGGGCGCCGGCGACCGGGCGGTGATTGACCGCGAAGATCACCGCGTCCCCCTGCTTTAGCGGCACCACTTCGCCTTTCGACTGCATGCGCGGGCGCTGCTCGACGAGCAGGAACTCGCCGCCCGCGAAATCTTGCCCGGACGCGCTCAGCAGCACCGTCGCCTGCACCGGGAACACCAGTTTGCCGTAGAGGTTCTGGTGCAGGCAGTTGTAGTCGTCCGCCTCGTATTTGAGGATCAGCGGGGTCGGGCGCTGCTGGCCGGCGGCATGGCAGCGGTCGAGATAGGCGCCGAGCGCGGCCGGGAAACGCGCCTCCAGCCGCAGCCGCTCGTGCCAGCGATTGGCCAGCGGCGCCAGTCGCGGATAGAGCGCCTCGCGCAACTCGGCGACCACCGGCGGCAGCGGGTAGCGCAGGTATTTGTATTCGCCACGGCCGAAATTGTGGCGCGCCATCACGACGCGCGAGCGGAACGCCGCATCGTCGTCGTACAGCGCCGCGATGTCCCGGCACTCCGCCGCGCCGAGCACGCCGGGCAGCACGGCATAGCCGCGCTCGTCGAGCGCGGCCAGCAGCAGGGGCCAATCGGCGCCGGCGACCCGCGCGGCCGCCTCAATCGGCGGCCGCATCTGCGGTCGCCGCGGCGCGCTCGCGGGCGATCAATGCCCGCTTGCGCTCGATGCCCCAGCGATAGCCGGCGAGGTCGCCGTCGCTGCGCACCACCCGATGACACGGCACAAGCAGCGCCAGCTTGTTCGCGGCACAGGCATGCGCGACCGCGCGCACCGCCCGCGGCTGGCCGAGCACGGCGGCGATGTCGCGATAGCTCGCGGTGCGGCCTGGCGGAATCTTCTGCAACGCGCGCCACACCCGCGCCTGGAACGCCGTGCCGCGGATGTCGAGCGGCAGGTCGGGCTGCTCGCCCGGCCGGGTGATGAAGCGCACGATCCGCTTGGCCCAGCCGGCCAGCGCGGCGTCGGCGGCGACCAGCTCGGCCTTCGGAAAGCGCTGGCGCAATTCGGCTTCGAGGCCGGCGCGGTCGTCGCCGAGCGCCGTCATGCAGATGCCGCGCTCGGTGGCGGCGACGAGGGCCTGGCCGAGCGCGGTCGCGACCACCGTGAAACGGATCCTCTCGCCCGCGCCGCCGCGGCGCCGCGCGCCCGGGGTCATGCCGAGCCCGTTCGGTGCCGCCGCATAGGCGCGCGAGCTGGCGCCGAAGCCGGCGCCATAGACCGCTGCGGCGATCGGCTCGCCGGAATCGAGCCGCTCGGCGAAGCGGTCGAGGCGATATGCCTTTCCCCACTCGCGCGGTGTCGCGCCGGTGATCTGCTTGAACACGCGATGAAAATGGAACCGGCTGATGCCGGCGGCGGCGGCCAATTCGGCAAGCGTCGGCACTGTGTCGCGGGCACGGATCAGGGCGCAGGCCCGGCTGATCGCCGCGACATGACGATCGGCCGACGAGCCCTCATTCGGCCGGCAGCGCTTGCACGGGCGAAAACCGGCGGTTTCGGCTGCCGCAGCCGTCTCATGGAACGCCACG
>WNFC01011920.1_pt1 | contig 12905 bp, 14 predicted proteins | sample 5400541 | NCBI WGS metagenome assembly WNFC01 (sample SAMN13153342, study PRJNA577476) | soil metagenome | isolation source: 120 cm saprolite under Douglas fir tree site 2 hole 2 replicate 1 | place: USA:California | collected 2015-04-18
TTGAGCTTCAGTCCGGGCTCCGGCCACTGCATGATTCCCAACCGGCCCGAGTCCGACAAGGTGATGTACGCCGTTCGCATGTCGGGCCCGCCAAAGCAAATATTGGTCGGAAAGACATCCGGCATCTTTTCTTCGCGCACGATCGCGCCGGCCGGTGAGATCTCGGTGATCATGCCGGTCGTGAGCGTCGCCACGGCGATATTGCCGCTGGCCATCACCGCCAGACTGTCGAAGCGCGCGCGGCCCGGCAATCCGGCGATGATCCGGCCGCCATGCGGCGCGTGGCCCTTGAGCTTGCGCAGCACACCTGGCCCCTCGACGTCGAACGCCCACAGCCGCGCACCTTCGGTATCCGCCGCGTAAAGCACCTTGCCGTCGGGGGAAAGGCCGCAACCGTTCGGGCTCAGCATGGGATAAGCGAGACACACGATCTTCGATCCATCCGGCAAGGCATAATAAAGGCCGCCGTGATCGCGATGCCGGGCGTAGCGCTTGCCGAGATCGGTGAAGTACATGCCGCCCGCCTTGTCGAACACGAGGTCGTTGGGCGCGCTGAGCTTGTGTCCGTCACATTCGGTGTAAAGCGTCGTGGCCGCGCCGGTCGTGCGATCGATCCGTTGGATGGAACCGGACTTGTAGTCGGGATGCGGCCCCTGCCCCATCGACACGCCCTCGACGTAGCGGCTGCCGCCGTTGTTGCAGCAATAGAGCGCGCCATCGGGTCCGACAGCGAGGCCGTTTGGCCCGCCTCCCGTCGCCGAGAACAGCGATACCTTGCCGTCCGGCGTGATGCGCGAGCACCGATTGTTGCGGATCTCCGTCAGGATCACCGATCCGTCGGGCATGGCCACCGGACCTTCGGGAAAGCCAAGGCCGGTCGCCACAATACGCACCTCACTCATCGCGTTTCCCCTCTCTCATTTTCTGGCTTATCCGCGCTACATTGGGCCACCAGGTTGGCAAGGCCAATCCGAAATAATCATGGACCGAGCCGATGTCTCCGCCTGTGCAGCCTGTTGCAAGTGATGAAAAGCTGCCGGAATCGGCCGACGTCGTGGTGATCGGCGGCGGCATTGCCGGCAGCGCGGCCGCCTACGCGCTCGCGAAGAAAAGCCTCTCGGTCGCCCTGCTCGACAAGGGCCGGATCGGCGGCGAGCAGACCAGCCGCAATTGGGGTTGGTGCCGTCAGCAGCACCGCGACCTGCGCGAGCTGCCGCTGGCCATGAAGAGCCTGGAAATCTGGGGCGAGCTCGGCCGCGAGCTGGGCGTCGAGCTCGGCTTTCGTCGCACCGGTCTGCTCTATGTCACGACCCGGCCCGCAGACCTCGCGCTGTGGGAAGCCTGGACCTTGCGGGCACGCGACCACCAGATGCACAGCCGGGTGCTGAGCGGTGCCGAGGCCAAAGCGATGCCGCCGGGCAGCACAGCCGATTGGATCGGCGGCGTGCACTCGCCGACCGACGGTCGCGCCGAGCCAGCCCTCGCCGGCCCCGCCATCGCCGAAGGCGCGCGGCGGGCGGGCGCCACGCTCCACCAGGACTGCGCAGCACGCGGGCTCGAGACGGAAGCCGGCAAGGTCGCAGGCGTCGTCACCGAAAAGGGCGCCATCCGCACCCGCACGGTACTGTGTGCAGGCGGCGCCTGGAGCGCGCTGTTCTGCCGCCGCCATGGCATCCGCCTGCCGCAGGCCAGCGTGCGCTCAACGTCGTTCGCCACTGGGCCTGCGCCTGCCGTGACCGAAGGCGGCCAGTCGATGCCCGACGTCACGATCCGCCGGCGCCTCGATGGTGGCTACACAGTCGGCTTGGGCGGTCGTGGCCTACTCGAGGTGTCGCCCCAAGGCTTGCTCTACGCGCGTCAATTCTGGCCGACTTTCAAGAAGCGCCGCAGCGGATTGAAGATCGCCATCGGCCGCTCATTCTTCGATGGTCCCGAGGCCTTGTCGCGCTGGTCGCTTGACGGAATTTCTCCCTTCGAACGGCAGCGCACGCTCGATCCGGCGCCCGACCCGGCGCTGGTGCGGCTGGGGCTAACGCGGCTCGCGGAGATTTATCCGGCGCTGGTCGGCCTGCAGGTAGCGCAGGCGTGGGGCGGCCTCATCGATTCCACCCCCGACGCGATACCGGTCATTTCAGCGGTGGAGTCGTTGCCCGGCCTCTACCTCTCGACCGGCTATAGCGGCCACGGCTTCGGCATCGGACCGGCGGCGGGACGGCTGGCCGCCGACCTGATCACCGGCGATCCGCCGATCGTCGACCCCCATCCGTTTCGCTACAGCCGCCTCGTCGATGGCACCGACCTGGGCGAGCCCGGGATGATGTAGGTTGACGGGCGTCGTCGCCCCTTTAACGTGAGCTCGTGACGCCCGTTTGCAGGAGGAAGTCCTATGGCGATCCCATTCGATGTCGCGGCCCGGCGGGCGCGGGCGTGCAAGACTTTCCTGGAGCAGATCCATTCGACCACGGCGGCAGAAGGCATCAATCCTTCGACGCTGCACGCCATCAAGCTGAAGCTGGTAGCCTTCGCCAAGCGCGCAGACCTGTTCCCGCTGACCGACTTCGCCATGCCGGAGGCGCAGGGGCGCAACCATCCCTTGCTGGTCGAAGACAATGACGGGCACGGTCTCTATCTGACCATCGGTCTGCCAGGCAAGGAGGCGGCGCCGCACGACCATGGAATCTGGTGCGCGAACGCTGCGATCTCCGGGCGAGAACGGCACATCTTCTATCGGCGCACCGACGATGGCAGAGAAATCGGGCGCGCAACGGTAGCCAAGGTGGGCGAGGTCGTGGTCGAACCGGGCACCGGCATCGTGATGGCCGATCATGACATCCACAGCACCGAAGTCGTGGGCGATCAGCCCGCCGTGGGACTGTCGCTTTATGGCTATGCGCTGGCACGGTTTCCGTCCGTCACATGGTTTCACCCGGAGTTCACGTCGGTGCGCGCAACCCCGTCACGACGGCATGCGGCGTGAGACGCTGATGGCTCGGACATCGAAAACATTCTCGGTCACCATCCGCAACAGTGGCCAGATGATCGCCTGCGCAGCGGACCGGACGATCCTGCAGGCGGCGATTGCCGCCGGCGTCGATTATCCTTATGCCTGCGCCACGGGAAATTGCGCGACCTGCATCTCCAAGCTCGAGGATGGGAAAGTGTCGCTGCTGCCCCATTCCGATGCTGCGCTGGGAAAGGCACAGCTCAAATCCGGACTTACGCTTGCTTGCCGCGCCCGGCCGCGCAGCGACGTGACGGTCAACTGGCTGGCCCGGGCGAGCCGCTAGCCCAACCGCGCGGTCAAGGATCATGCAGATCGGTTTCAACCTGCCGAACTCCGGCCCACTCTCGGCCGTCGCTTCCATGACGGAGATCGCCACGCAAGGCGAGGCGATGGGTTTCGACTATCTCACCATGACCGATCACGTCGTGCTGCCCGACACCAAGGTGCCCGGCTATCCCTATTCCGAGAGCGGCGAATTCTACGAGGACGCGCCGACCGAGCGGCACGAGCAGCTGATCGGCATGGCCTATGTCGCGGCCAAGACAACGCGCATTCGCCTGGTGGCCGCCGTGCTGGTGGTGCCGCACCGCCCCGCCGTGCTGGCCGCCAAGATGCTGGCCACACTCGACGTGCTGTCCGGCGGACGGCTGGTCGTGGGCATCGGCGCCGGCTGGCTGAAGACCGAGTTCGATGCCGTCGTCACGACGCCGTTCCCCGAGCGCGGCGCGGTGACCGACGAGTACATCGACGCGTTCCGCGTGCTGTGGACCGAACGCGCGCCGCGCTTCGCCGGCCGCTACACGAAGTTCGACGGTATCGTCTTGGAGCCCAAGCCCGTTCAGCGACCGCATCCACCGATCTGGGTCGGCGGCGAGAGTGGCCCCGCCGTGCGCCGCGCCGCCCGCGTCGGAGACGCCTGGTATCCGATCGGCAGCAACAACCAGCATTTGCTCGATACATTGCCGCGCCTGCGGGCTGGCATTGCCCGCCTGCGCAAGGCCACCGCCGATGCCGGGCGCGATCCCGCATCCGTCGGCGTCGGCTATCGCGTGAAGCGCTATGGCGCGGCGGTGCCGCCAGTTGCCTCGGACGGCGAGCGGCGGCTGTTCTCCGGCAGCGAGGCCGACATCATCGGCGATCTGCGCGCCTTGCGCGACATGGGCGTCACTGCCCTCGACATCGATTTCGGCCGCCCGCACGCCGCCGCCGTGATCGCCGAAATGCGCCGCTTCAAGGCCGCGGTGATCGACAAGATCTGAGCCGGGAATGACTTGGCAGGGTGGGTGCAAGCTGGTGGAACGGCCACAATAATCACTATCCCTAAGGTCGTCGTGATGCTGTATTCGTCGTGCTTTCCTGACATCCGTCCTCAAAGCAACATGACCAACCAGTTCACGGTGCCGCCCAACACCCGCGAGCCTTCACGTGCCAACGGTCGCGTGATGACGTGGCTTTCCGGGTGGATTTTGGGGACATGGCGCCGAGCCATTGATCGAATCGGCATCTTCCATCGCCAAGACACTTTCAAGGAGCTGGGCGTGGATGCACTCTACTTGCGTGCCCGGATGAAGGCCCGCGCCGGCGACCTCAAACTGACGGAGCGGCAGTTCGCCGATGTCGCGGCAACGGCCCCGACCTTCACACCCGCTCTGGAAGCCCACGGCGAGGCCCTCGACATGTTGGGCCAGAGCGAGCTTGCCAGATCCAAGTACGACATCGCGCGGAGGTTGCGGTCGCAGGTCAGGAGGGGCGCGCCGGACCGTTGCTTCGTCCTGCGCAATCGCGGCCCCTTCACATCCGATATCATCGCCTACACGGCGGTGCTGCAGTCGGGGCCGGCGAAACGACGAGCGCTGACCTATATCGCGCGTGGCAACGCCTATCTCGCCACGGGGTGCGCCAAACTGGCCCTTCTCGACTACGGCTTCGCGCTCCGCCTCCATCCAGACCTTCACGAAGTCACCGCGCTCAAGGCCGAAGCGCAGACCATGTTGAGACGCTATCGTCAGGCACTAAGCGCTTTCGATACCGCGCTTGCCGCCCGGCCGCAGGATGCCGAGATTTACAGTGGCCGCGCCATCGTACACTTGGCGCTTGGCAGGCTCGATGCCGCCGACGCCGACTGGCGCCGCCAACTCGAATTGCTGCCGCCGGAACGGGCATCGGCGCGGGCCTGCGTGTTGTTGCGCCTGGCAGACTACGAAGCGGCCCTGCCCGAGCTGCAACAGGCTCTCGAAAAGGAGCCGGCCGATCCCTATTGGCAGCTCTATCGCTTGACGTCGCTCCACCGGCTCGGCCGGACGGCTGGGTGGCCATGTTTTGACGGCGCGGCTGGCGACGCCTGGCCCGGCCCATTGCTCACCCTGCACGCGGGGCAACTGTCGGGAGACGACGCGTTGAAGCGGGCCGACAATGAGGGCCGGCGCGCCGAGGCGCTGTTCCAGATGGGCGTTGTCGCCTGCCCGCGCGACCGCGAGGAAGCCCGCCGCCGCTGGGAGCAAGTCGTCGACACGGCCTCACCGGCCTTGATCGAGCACGCGGCAGCGCGCCATGAACTGACCCGTCTCGGCTCTTAGTCGCGTCAGCCGCGCGAGGATACGATGTTTTCAGTCATCATGTACGGGCGCAACGACAGCCATGGTTACAATCTCCACAAACGAGCGGCGATCAGCTTCAACGCAATCGCCGAGGTGATGTCCGATCCCGACGACGAAATCCTGTTCGTTGACTACAATACGCCCGATGACCATCCGACCTTCCCGGAGGCCATCCACGACACGCTGACCGACAAGGCGAAGAAGGTCATTCGCATATTCCGGGTGCGCCCCCAACAACACGTGCATCTCAAGGCGCGCACGCACCTGGTTGCCCTGGAGGCGCAGTCGCGCAACGTGGCGCTCAGGCGCTCCAACCCGCGCAACCGCTGGATCCTCTACACCAACACCGACATGCTGCTGGTGCCGCGCAACGAAGGCGAGTCTCTCAGCGACATCCTAGGTGCGCTGCCCGATGGCTTCTATGAGACACCCCGCTTCGAGTTGCCGGAGATGCTATGGGAAGCCGCCTTTGACCGCCGCGATCCCGTCGCCAATCTGGCAAGGCTGCGCGACTGGGCGGTGCGCTTCCGCCTCAATCAGGTCGTGCATAATTCCATGCCCATGCGCTACGACATGCTGGGCGATTTTCAGGCAGCGTTGCGCGACGACATGTTCGCCATCCACGGCTTCGACGAGGAGATGTTGCAGGGCTGGCACTGCGATTCCAACCTTGCGGCGCGTCTTGCGCTCTATCGCGGCACGGTCGACACGCTGATCGACAAGGTCTTTGGCTACCACTGTGACCATACCCGCGTCGCCGCTGCCAACAACAAAGGCCAGCAGACCACGATGAACGACCTGAACCGCTTCATCTGGAATGTGGCGACGCCCTACCTGCCGGCGCAGGCTGACACCTGGGGCTGGCCCGATCTCGACATCGAGGAAATCCGTCTTGACCGCGACACGTCCTTTGAACGCTTTTTTTCCGGAGTCGGCGCCGCAATCGAGCCCGCGAAGGTGGCCTATGAGACAACCAGCCTCGACGGATCTCCCGCCGACGACCTCACTTATGACCTGCCGCATACCCTGCCGTTCGTCTGCGACCAGGTCCTGACCTATCCAAGACACACGACACTCATGGTCATTGCCACGCGCGCGGAATTCCTCACGCGTTTCTCGACGGCTTGGCGGAGCATGGGCTTTACCGGCCCGATCCTGGTGCCTCGGGAATGCGCCGGCCTGCCGACCGATTTGCCCGGCGTGCAAACCGGCCCATTCCACGATCTGCTGCGGCGCGCCGAGATGTTCATCTTCGAGTTCGGTGTTGCCTCGCAGCGCTGCGACGAGCCGGTGCGGATCGGGCGGCGCGTCACGCCCCTCGACAAGGAGCGTCTCGAGGTCGTCGAAAGGCTGTTTCGCCAGACCGGTTGCCTCGAAGCCGAAACACGACCCGAGGGTCAGCGCCTGCCTCGGCGGGTCATCGGCGTCAACGTCATCTACAACTGCTACTGGCGGCTGTTCACCGAGTATATCGGGGCCAACCTCAACCCCTTCTGCAGCCAGGTGCTGGCCGGTAACCCGCGCCCCGCAACATCGATGAAGGGCAAGATCGTGCGCCTGCGCGACCGCTACATGCCCGGGGCGCCGTCCTCCGCGCGACTGACGATGGCTGCGGGTGAACTTCATCAAGTGACGACGGCGAAGTAGACTTGGCGCTTCCAATGAGAAAAGCGTTGGGGCAATGGCGACCTTCGGCATTCACGCCGGTGTCCAGACATTGCGTGATCACGGCTCTGTTTCTGTCCTGCACCACCATTCAAAGAGGATCTAATTCGACATGACCGGCGCAATCGTGACGACGGCGGTGTTCGCTCTCCTGTGTTCAACGCTGGCGACCATCGGGAACTTCGCGATTGCGCGCGATTTCCCGGATTTCGAGCTGGATCCGGATTCCGACTTCCTTTTGGATTCGCAATTGGGAATGCGTTTCATGCAGTATCGATTGACGACGAATCTGTTCTACCATCAATCATTGGTGCTGTGGGGCCTCCTCGCCGTATTGCTTGCCTACAAGTTACTGCTCAGCTTCTAGTCGAGAGCGAAAGGCCTGACGTATGCCGGATCGAGTCGAAACAGCTATCCCGGGAAGGGAGCCGATCGAACTGGTTTCGTTTTACGAAGAGTTTCGCGATTACTACGCCCAATGCGAGCTGGAAACGAAGCGTTGGTTCGTTGAGCACGTTCGCCCGGACTGGTGGATATTCGATGTCGGCGCCAACGTTGGCTACTACACGATTTTGTTTGCCCAGCTCGCCCCTCGCGGGCGTGTGTTCGCGTTCGAGCCGACGGCAACGGCGGCAATGCTTCGATCCAATCTCAAGCACCACAACGTTCAAAACGCCGAGGTCCACGAAGTCGCTTTGGGTGCCACTACAGGCGAGAAACAGGACAGAATTTACCGCCTGTGGGGCAGCGAGGGCGAAGTAAAGACCTATCCCTTTTACAAGCTCGATGATTTCATCGACCGGCACCGGATCGAAAGAGTCGACTGCATAAAAATAGACGTCGACAGCTTCGATTTCGACGTGCTGAGAGGTGCGGAGCAAACGCTACTCCGCCGAAATCCCGTCGTCGTCGTCGAATTGAATGATGCGCTTGTCAAACGCAACCAACGTGCCGGAGAGGCGCTCGCCTGGCTGGCGCAACGTGGCTATCGAAAGGCTCTCGTGCTGGATCACGAGAACTTCGCGCTGCAAAGGGGGGCGGATGCTTTCTCAGGCCTGAGCAGCCATACAAGCTTGGAACTCTTGTTCCAGCGCCCGCTTCCGAGCGATGAAAGAATGACGCCCGCGGCTGGCACGCCGGTCGGGGCTTCTTTCGTCAAAACTGCCGAGCTGCAGAATGGTGCTATTGCTCGTTCGCCCGAAGCAGCAACGAATGGCTCGATCGTGGCCCGTCTCGCGCGGAAGGTCGGATTGCTTGCGCCGCCTGCTCAACTCACATTCAACGACATCGTCAACGTACCAATCGAAACGCCAGCCGTCAGCTGGAGCTATGCGCTTGTGTTGCAACTGGCTGTGCCGATGCCGGACAGTACGCTGACAATCGAAGTCGGCGTCGAGGTCATTGACGGCAAGCTGGGCATCGCCGCCTACGGCGAGGACCCATCGCGATTTTGCTCGCCAGAACGCACTTTGGCTGCCATGCCCGAACCTCAACGCGTCGTCATCAAGGCGCAAGGCAAAGATATTCGTTGTCTTGTCTTCCGCAGCGCTGCCCCCGATGGCACCAAGACACTTTTCAAGGTCATGAGCATTGCGGCGAGAATAAGCGTTCCTGCCTGAGCACGAATCTGCGGCTCGCCCCGGCCTGCGCTTTGTGGTGAACTGACCCACAGAACAAAAGACCCCGGGAGGGGACGGCCATGGATGATGTCACTCGCAGGACCATGCTGTGGGGCGCTGGTGCTTCGGTTGCAGCGACGGGACTCATTCAGGAAGCGGCCGCGCGCACGGCAGCCTTCGGGCCGGACGACCCTTACGATCTCGTCATCCACGGCGGCGAGGTGCTGGATCCCAGCCAGAATCTACGGGGTCGACGCGACATCGGCATTCGCAATGCCGCGATCGTGGCCGTCGAGCCGGAGATCCCGGCGGCACGCGGCACGCAGGTGCTCGACGCCGCGGGCCAGCTCGTGCTGCCGGGCCTCATCGACTTCCACGCCCATGTCCTGCCCGGCGGCGGCATCGGCCTCTCGGGCGACGAGCTGGTGCCTTACACCGGCACCACCACCTATGTGAGCGCGGGCGATGCCGGCGCCGGCAGTTTTGCCGCCTTCAAGCATTTCGGTATCGCCCAGTCGCGCACACGCATCCTGGCCTTCCTGCACATCTCCTCGATCGGCCTGTCGGGCTTTCCGATCGGCGAGATGCTCAACATCGACCACGCCCGCGTCGACGCTGCCGCCAAGATGCTGGCAGAGAATCCCGACGTGCTGCTCGGCATCAAGGTACGTGAAACGCTCGACGTGGTGGGCAACAACGGGCTCGAGCCTTTGAAGCGCGCCATCGCCGCCGCCGAACGGTCAGGAGTCGAGGGCGCCAGGGTCATGTGCCATATCGGCAATGCGCCGGGAAACCCATGCCTACAGCGGCGCCGGCAACAACACCGTGGTCAACGGCAAGGTTTTGGATGCAGCACTTGCCGCCAAGCGGCGCGGCGTGCTGATCGATGTCGGCCACGGCGGCGGCAGCTTCGACTACACCGTCTGCGAGGCCGCCCTCCAGCAGGGGTTTACGCCGGACATCATCAGCAGCGACGTCCACGCCGTCAGTGTGAACACGCCGGGCAAGCCGTTCCTGCCGTGGGTGATGAGCAAGTTCCTCAATCTCGGCATGCCGCTCGAGCAGGTGGTCACGCTGGCGACGGCCGCTCCGGCCAAGGCGATCGGCAAGGTGCCCAAGCTCGGCACGCTGCAGACCGGCGCGCCCGCCGATCTGTCCCTGGTCGAGATCGTCGAAGGTCCGGTGGATTTCGTCGACACGCGGCAGAACCAGCGCAAGGGCCAACGCTACATCAAGCCGATGCAGACGGTGAAAGCGGGGCGGCCCTTCGGCCGGCCCTATCCGCAGCCCTTCGCCTGGCCATAACGCAGCCTGTTGGTGCCGGCGGCCCTGGCGGCCAGCCTTGGCGCCTGCAACGAAAGCAGCGCCACGATGCAGCCGGGTGTCGTGAACACCTCGGCGTCGGGCAGCTACAGCGGCGATTCAGGCCGCGTGGTCTCGATTCGCGAAGTACCGGTCCGCGGCAGCAGCACAGGCGTCAGTAACGGCACCCTCATTGGCGGCGGTTTGGGCGCCGCTGGTGGTGCTGCGATCGGCGCAGCCACGACCCACTCGGTGGGCGGCGCGCTGATTGGCGGCCTGCTCGGCGCCGTCGGCGGCGCAATCGCCGGCACCGCTGTCGACAGTAGCGGCTCCGCCAAACGCGGCATCGAGGTCACTGTGCAGAAGGACGACGGCCAGAAGATCGCCATCGCCCAGTACGACGATGGTGACGTCCAGATGGGCGGCCGCGTCAATATCGTCACCGACCGCAACGGCGTCGCTCGGGCCGTCCGCAACACCGGTACCTATCGACGCGACACGTAATACAGGCGCGTCGCGCCCGCTATTGGTACGGGAAAGGCCGTCGAACTCTCGCTTGGGCCGGCCCTAGGCGTCGCTCCCAAAAGAACGGCTCTTGGTCGTCGTGCGTCCGCCCCAGGAATGCAGGAACAGGCGCGCGGCTGAAGTAGCGGCCGGCAACATCGCGCGTCCGACCATGGGATTGAGGTCGAGCGGCTTCAACAGCATCTTGACCGCCATCGCGTGGGGAAAATGGCGCTTCGTAAGCTGCACGGCGTCATCGCGGTAGGCGGCATAGTCGCTGCTCTGGAACTCGGTGTGGGGATTGCAAACGCCGAAGACGGCTTTGAAAGCATAGAAAGCATCCTCGGCTTCGACCTCTGCGGCACGGTTCAGGAGCGTACGCAGAATCGCGAAGCGGCTTGGTTGTTCGAGGGCCCGATAGCGCAGGAAATAGCGGTAGAAATGCTTGTAGTGGCGCACCTCGTCGGCGCTGATCTCGGCTGCGAGGCGCTTCAGCACCGGCTCGCGGCTCACCTCCGACAGCATGCGGTAGAATGTGGCGGTGCCGGTTTCCACGACGCAGCGCGCCGCCATCTCGAGCGCCTTCGTGCTGGCCAGCTGATCAACAGTGCAGCACAGCGAGTACTCGGCGAGGAAGCTACTGTAGGCAGTTTCCCAATCGAAATCCGGCCACGCAGTCTGAACATAACGTTTCAGCGCCGCGCCATGCTGCAGCTCCTCCCTCTCCCAGTTGCTCTTCAACCAGTCGACGACTTCATCATCGCGATGGAAGAACTCGACCAGATTTTTTGTGTAGAGGTCCGAGGTGATTTCGATGAAGGAGGCAGACGCGACGATATGAAAAAGACGCTGGTCGTCACGTATCCGGTCATACGCAAGCGCCTGGTAAGGGATATCGTCCACAGACCAGGAAGCTTCGCCCGCGTAATCGGGGCGCCCCAACGCCATGTAAGTCGCTCCTTTCCCTGAGACTTTCACAAATTCGAAAACGGCCGGCAACCCGGAACATTCCTGGGGCAGTATACAATGATGCTTGACGCCCTGAACGGGCCGTAAATCCTGTACTGTGGTCAATTCTGGATAGACTCCAGCTTCAGTCGCAGCACACTACTCCCGCACAAACCACAGCCTCGGAGCGTCGCTTGGCCCACTACCACGCCGTCGTTTGGATCGATCACCACGAGGCCCGCGTCATCTACTTCAATGCCGATGATGCCGACGAGAAGACGGTGCATCCCGCCCACCCGTCGCACCATCTCCACCACAAATCGGGCAGCGCCTCGGGTACCCACGACAAAGGCGAGCCCTCTTTCTATCACGGTGTCGCCGATGCGCTCGGCGAGGCGAAGGAATTTCTGGTCGTCGGTCCGTCGACGGCGAAGACGGAATTCGTGACGTGGCTGCGCGGCCATTCGCCGTCGCTGATCAATCGACTGTTCGGCGTCGAGCCCCTTCAGCAAATGAGCGATGGGCAAATCGTTGCCGAGGCGCGCCGCTTTTTCAAGAAAGCAGATCGCATCAGGCCACCAGTCCAACCAGAATAGGTTGCCGCTTTCAGTTCGCCGAACCGCGCCCGCCATGGACCAGCTGACAAGCCTACCGGATTCCGCGCTGCTCGACAGGCTTCAGCGCGGCGCCTTTTCCTACATAGCCGAATATACCGATGACGAGACCGGCCTCGTCGCCGACACCTCGCGCGCAGGATCTCCGTGCAGCATCGCCGTCGTGGGTTTCGCGCTGTCCTGCTATCCGGTGGCCGTGAAGAACGGCTGGATACCGCGCGCGGCCGCGGCAACGCATACGCTTAAGACGTTGCGGTCCTTCTGGAACAGCCCGCAAAGCGACCAGCCTGACGCCACGGGCTACAAGGGCTTCTACTATCATTTCCTGCACATGAAGACGCGACGTCGCGTCTGGCAGTGCGAATTGTCGCTCGTCGACACGACGTTGCTGCTGGCGGGCGTGCTCATGGCAGGCTGCTATTTCGACGGAGGCGGCGACGAAGCCGAAATCCGCGCGCTGGCCGATGCGCTCTGCCGCCGGGTCGATTGGCAGTGGGACGGGCGCGGCGCTTGCGATCGGACGCCGGCACGGCGTGGTTGAAGACGGCGCGGGCATGCGGCTTGAAATATCCGGTCCACAGGGCTGCAGCATCGTCGACCTCCTGACGACCGATATGGCCGGGCGGACCGTCGATCGCGGCGCGGCCCGACC
>WNFC01006446.1_pt1 | contig 12904 bp, 13 predicted proteins | sample 5400541 | NCBI WGS metagenome assembly WNFC01 (sample SAMN13153342, study PRJNA577476) | soil metagenome | isolation source: 120 cm saprolite under Douglas fir tree site 2 hole 2 replicate 1 | place: USA:California | collected 2015-04-18
CCCTGGACGGGCGCATCGTGCTCGGCGAGGAGAGCAACGCGCTTCGCGAAAAAGTGAAAAGCCTGATCGCCGACGGCAAGAAGAAGATCGTGCTGAACATGAACAACGTGACATTCATCGACAGCGCCGGGCTCGGCACCCTGGTGGCCTCGCATCACAGCGCCAAGACGCAGGGCGCTGCGCTCAAGCTCTGCCACCTGGGCAGCAAGTTTCAGGAAGTTCTGCAAATCACCAAGCTCCTGACCGTTTTCGACGTGTACAACACGGAAGCCGAAGCGGTAGGCAGCTTCTCCAAGGGCGCCGGCGCGTAGTCGACGAGTTTGTCATCCCGAATCCGCTCCCGCCGTTAGCGAGCGGTGTGAGGGATCTGCTTTTTCCCTGCTTGCCGCGAGCTGCGAGGGGAGCCGCGACCCGCCTCCCGCGCTACAATCACCCTTAGCGGCCATACCCATCACCGATCCCAAATCTGCCTCTTGAGCAGTCAACACGCCCCGACCGCACTCAACCCCTTGGTAGCTCGCCATTTACATTCATCCACATGACTCTTAGAATGACTGTGACTTCGGCTTCCGCGCCGGGATGAGCCAACCGGCAACACATGGCGATTGTTCCGTCACTGCAAAAAAACCTTAACGGCGAAGTCCACGAATGGTATCGTATCATCCTAGGTTATCCCGACCGGTTAGTTACTGAACTGCTAACAAGATTTGGGGCGCGGCCCGGCCAGCTTGCGCTCGATCCCTTCTGCGGCGCGGGAACCACTCTCGTAGAGTGCATGAAGATGGGTATCGACTCAATTGGGATAGACGCAAATCCTTCCAGCTGCTTCTCGGCTCGCGTGAAAACCAATTGGGCGCTTAACCCTGATCGCCTACTTGAGTTAGCCAACGAAATCGAACGCAACGTTGGCCGATATGTCAACCGGAAGCAGGCGCATAAATCGGACCCCACGTACAAGTACTTGGATGAGAGTGGAATGCTCTCCCGAAAGTGGATAAGTTCTAAACCCCTGCGGAAAACTATCGGCCTAAAGAATTGCATCGCCGATCTACGAACCACTTCGGCCTACCGAAGCGCTTTAATGCTAGCCCTCATCGCCGAAGTCATTCGCGGGGCATCAAACGTCAAATTTGGACCTGAGTTGTACTGCGGGCCCGTGAAGAGGGACGCTAAGGTTTTCAAACGGTTCAAATCCAGGGTTCAGTCAATGGCAGATGATCTGCGGGTAGTCTCACAGGTCAAGTTTGGCAAGGCAACGGTAATACAGGGTGACTCTAGGAGACGCTCAACTTTCTCGGCCGCTTGCAGGAAAAATGGCATTTCCTGGGTAATTTGTTCCCCGCCATACCCGACTGAGCACGACTACACTCGGAACTCACGGCTAGAACTAGCGTTTTTGGAAGAAGTCCTCGATTTGGAATCCCTCAGGTCCATCAAGAAAACAATGATTCGATCGCACACTAAGGGCATCTATGTTGGTGATCATGACGAGTTATTTGTCAGCGGAAATAGGCTCATCGAGAACGTCGTTTCGGCCTTAGAGCCGAAGGTACAGACAAAATCGCACGGCTTTGCAAAGCTTTACCCGAAGGTGGTCAGAGAATATTTCGGCGGAATGAAACGGCACTTCAAGAGCATCAAACCTTTTTTGGCACGAGACGCACAGTGCGCCTACGTAGTCGGGGACCAGTCTTCATATCTACAAGTTCACATCCCAACGGCGACGATCCTTTCAGGCATTGCAGAGGAAGTAGGCTTCGAAACTGTCGAAATCAAACATTGGCGGAGCCGTTGGTCCACGACGACGTCGAGGGAAGTTCACGAGAACATTCTCATACTGAAGAACTCAAGATCGTAACCAGTTGTTTCCGGTGGAGAAACCCTGACAGGTAGGGTCGGACACGATGCCCTCGAAAATAAAGGTCCACGAAAAAGTCCTTGGCCACTTGAGTCGCGGTCTCTATAGAAGCCCTGCAAGTGCCCTGCGGGAATTGGTGAGCAATGCTTGGGATGCAGACGCGCGAGTCGTCCGCATAAATACGAATTTCCCGAGTTTCTTCCAAGTCTCAGTCGAGGACAACGGGCGGGGATTCACCAAAGAGGAATTTGAGACCCTGATGGGAGGCGGGATTGGGAACAGTCTCAAGAGGCCGGGCAGCGAGACAACACCCTACGGTCGCCCATTGATCGGAAGGCTGGGGATCGGTTTGCTAGGCATTGCGCAAATCTGCGGATCGTTCACGATCGCTTCGAATCCAGAGAAGGGGAAAGGGTTTAAGGCACGAGTCAGGCTGTACGATTTGCTAAAGAAACGGCTTGATTCCGGGGAAGGAGTTGTCAAGGACACAGAATCCGTGAAGGAAGTTGATATCGGTGAATATGAGTTCGAAGCTGATCACGAAAGCAAGAAACGGCCCCAAGGGACGGTAGTTCTGGCGGATGCCGTTCACCCGACATTCACGAGAGTGTTCCAAGAGTCGCTGAAATTTGAAAAATATAGGGACCCGTCGCGCGATTGGAAAAAATCTCTTGCAACAGTTTCCAAGGTCCACTCCCTGCAGGAGTTGGGAGATTACTGGCGATTGCTATGGGAACTTGCAGCTTGTTGCCCAATTCCGTATATCGGCAAGGATGCGTTGCCGCAGAGGCTCATCTCAGGGGAACAGGAGACGTTGACTGATTACGATTTTGCGCTCCTTGTCGACGGGATTCGGCTGTCCAAGCCTGTCTATTTGCGCCGCAACCCCAACGGATACACCGCGGTGACGATCCCAACGCACACGGAGATGATTTACGGTAATGAACTCAAATTTCATGGCTACATTGTGGTTCAAGAAGGTGCACAACTGCATCCCGATGAGCTGCGCGGAATTCTGATCAGGATAAAAAATGTGGCGATCGGTTACTACGATCCATCCATGCTGGACTATCGCTTCAATGAAGGCCCGAGGTCCCGTTGGGTCACCGGTGAAATCTTTGCGGAGAAAGGCTTGGAGGATGCTCTAAACATAGATCGCGATAGCTTCAATCGATTTCATCCCGAGTACCGGGCCCTCCAACAATTTGTACACGAGAAGCTGCGCACAGAAGTCTTCCCGAACGTCTACAAGCAAATTGACATTCGTTCGAATGAGAAGGCAAAAAAGAGGGCACGAGAGCACACGCAAACCCTGAAGTCGGTAGTATCCGAATCCACCGGCACCGCTGTAAGTCTCAAATACTCCCACGACCAACCTACGGAAGAAAGAGTCCCTCTGGCAAGTATTGCTGAACGCAGAAACAGGACGGAAATCATCCTCCCCAATCCAGAATCACTCAAGGGAAAGAAGAAGCACCGCACGCTGTTTGGCGCAGTGCTCTCAATCTTTGAATTGGCCATCCGGGAAAAAACGCACCACAGGCAACGAGAAAAGTTCGCTGAGCTCCTTCAGAAACTCTTGTCGAAATGGTAGTGTCGGATGGACACCGGACTGTTTAGATATGAAGACTGTCTTCGAAAGCACTACATAAGGACCGAAGGCTGGCTCCCCCTCTGCAAGAATCGAAAACAAATTGTCAGGTCATCTAAGGCCAAAAAGGCTCGTGAGAGGAGACTTCGATATTTTACATTCTGTGCGGCGGGAGCAATCGATGTACTTCTGCTCGATGTAGAGAGAGTGATTAAACCGTCGTCCGATGGTTGGTTCGATGTTGTTTGTTTTTTTGATCGCACTGAAGAATATGTCATTGAAACTCAAAAGAGAATTCCAGGAGCGACAGGGTTCCCTGGCGACTTTACGAAAATCATCTTGCAGCAGGACCCTGAGGAGGAGCAGGTCATTGATGAAATTGCGCCACTTGAGTCGCCAGAGGGCGAGGCCGATACTTTGGAGATCCAAGAAGCCCAGCGCGGTCTGGCACAACGCAGAAAGTTCATCCAGCAATTTCCGTTCGACATCATCAACCTCGATCTTGAAGAGTTTCTATTCAAGGCCAACGATCCAATACCTGGACGAGTGGTTAACGCGCTTCGCAAAGTTTTTGCGTGGCAAAAGAGGCCCCTCGTTCTTCGTGGCTCGGGGAAGAAAGTCGTTTCCTTACCCCTAGACGGATTTAGTCTTATGTTCACAACGCAGATCGGCCCTGCGAATCTTGGCGAAGACTACCTCGGAATGCTGGCGGCCTACTTGGACGGTAATATTCGCGAAGATGTGGAGCTTGTGCCGTTGCTAAGAGAACGGACACAGCAAGAAAATGTGGCGGCGCTAAGGGCTGCAAGCTTCGAACAGTTTTTCAGGCTAGGAATGCCAAAAACGCTCCTGAAGGTTCTTCTGGAAGAAGATTGGTTCGTCGATCCCGAGCGCGGGATCAGCTTGTTCGAAATTGAGAGGCCGTCGCAAGCTGGACCATACAGAATCCTTCACCTCGTAATGGATGTGAAGCGCCAGAGTCCTCCCCGAGAGAATCGAGCCCCGGGAACAGATGGCGATGGTGTGCGAGACGCATACCGCGAAGTTGTTCGAGGTGTGTTTGAGACGCCAGAAGTATTGGTGACGGACGAGATGATCGACCAAAACGCTTTGCAGGCGCACTTAGACAAGGTTCGGGCGCGCGGGAAGAAATACATGGGGGAGGAATGAGGCTGGGTGGCGCAGACATGACGCGCAGAGAGTTTTGAGGGCGCATGCTTGCCTTTCAAGCGTGCGGGTTTCGACTTGCTCCTGGATCCAAAAGTGTCCGTAATTCATTCACCCGCTTGAACTTAGAAGTTTACTATTGACAGACGTCCAGATCTGTAGTATGATTGCGCGTGTTGTCTCGAAGAAACCTCTCTTACTCCTCCCGACACTCCACCCCTAACCCTCGACATGTCAATCTCTTGCAGCCTCTCGGCTCTCTTTTTCCAACTCCTGTCCTTTCTTTTCAACAGCTTGCAGCCTCTTTTCCCAAAACACCCGGGGTGGGGGTACCCCTTCGTAACGGCCGTTGCACCAAAGCGCAAAAATGCCCTTCTGTAAGTCCTTTGCCTGCCACTCTTACGCACTCCCTGTCGCGTAAGTCCTTTCCTTGCCACTCTTACGCAAACACCCGGGATAGGGGTGTCACGCCTCCTCTCAAATCTTTCCCGCTACTCGCCACACACAACTCGCCACTGACGTTAACCCCCTTTAGAATCAACACTTGCAAAAGTGTATCAAAACAAAGGACTTTAACCTGCTTTAGAATCAACACTTATGCAAAAAGGGGGGAGGGGGAGCATCAGCTCTACAGAAGAGCGGCGGGATTCTTCTTGGCAATGGTCAGAAGGCGCAGCGCCGTGCTTTGCGGGCGTCGCGAACCCTGTTTCAAAGGACACCTACGGGAACCATCGCCCAGAACACTCCGGTGGCTAGACTACCGAACACCAGCGGGAGGCGGACTTGCCTCAGCCCAAAGAAACTCACAGCCAGTGTTAGCGCACATAGGACCCAACAACCGATCAGGACATATTGCCAGGCTAAAGCCCGCTGCAAAGATAGCGTAAAAATCGACGAAAACGCATAGGCGAATGGAAACGCAAACGCCACTGAGTTCGCCTTACATTGGAGGGGGGCGTACGCGTCGGGCTCAGGGTCGACGTGAGCTGCGCCAGCCTGAGGGCCGCCGCTACGTAAGCGAGGCGCGCGTTTATCTTCTGTTTAGACTCGACGCGATAGTTTCCTGCGGAAATGGAGAGTCAGTCGCAAGGGAGGGATCGCATGAAGTTTTATAGTGTCGGACGTTTTGCAAGTGGTGTGCTGGTGATTGTGCTGAGTGCTTTCTCGCTGATGATGGCGGCCGCGCCCGGTTATCGCCTGCTCAAGAAATACAGCTTCGGCGCGGCGGAGGGGGCCACTCGCGAGTATTTCGACTACATCACGGTCGATTCCGCCGCGCGCCGCGTATACCTTTCGCATGGCACGGAAATCAAGGTCATCGACGCCGACAGCGGCGCCCTAATCACGAACATCACCGGATTGAAGCAAGATCACGGGGTCGCCGTGGCCAGCGAGTTTGGCCGCGGCTTCATCAGTGACGGCGCGCAGGGCAAGGCGATCATTTTCGATCTGCAGAGCCTCAAGGTGACCGGCGAAGCGAAGGCCGACAAGGACGCCGACAGCATCGTTTACGATCCCTTCTCGAAGCGCGTCTTCGTGATGAATGGCGATCCGCACAGTTCCACGGTGATTGACGCGAAGAGCGGCAGCGTGGTGGGAACCATCGATCTTGGCGGCGGCCCGGAGTTTGCTGTCGCCGACGGGAACGGAACCATCTACGTGAATCTAGAAGACAAGAGCGAACTTGTGGCCATTGATTCCCGCACGCTGAAGATCAAATCGCGCTGGCCGCTGGCTCCCGCCGGAGCGCCGACAGCGCTGGCCATGGACGTTGCGCACCATCGACTGTTCAGCGCTGGACGCAATCCGCAGATGCTCGTGGTGCTCGACTCCGACAGCGGAAAAGTACTCCAGTCGTTCCCGATCTCGGCTGGCGTGGATGCCGCCGCGTACGAGCCCGAAACGGGGCTGCTCTTCGTTTCTACGCGCGAGGGCATGGTCCACGTATTCCACGAAGACTCCCCCGACAAATTCAGCGAAGCCGAAACCATCAAGACCGAATACGGCGCCAAAACCATGGGCCTCGACACCAAGACCCACAACTTGTTCCTGGACACGGCGGACTTTGGTCCGGCACCGGCGCCCACTACGGAGCGGCCGCACCCGCAGCGCCCGGCGATTCAAGGAACGTTTCACGTGTTGGTTTACGGGAAGTGACAGAGCTTCCGGTCTTGTTGCTGACTAGCAGGGACCGCTGGGGCGAGCGGCGGTTCCGGATTCCTGGGTCGGGAGGGTCTGGGTGGTTGGCACGGTGTAGGGTGCGGTTCCGGCGAGGCTCGCGATGCATTGCTGGATCACCTGGGGAATGGCGGCAAGTGTAGAGGGTAGATTCGGAATCGACTGGTCGGGTTTCTTGAAATTGAGCGCGCTGGTTAGATCGCCGACCGCCGCGCGGCGCCAGGCGCTCAAATTGGGCACTTCCGCGCCGAAGCGAGTCTCCAGGAATCGCAGCACGGAAGTGTGATCGAAGAGGTCGGAGGACACGAAGCCGCCGCGACTGAAGGGCGAGACGATCAGCGTGGGGACGCGAAAACCCAATCCAATCGGGCCGGTTATCGCGGGACTGCCGATTACGGTGGGGTCCGGTACGGCGGGCGCGGTGACATATTCGCCGGGCGTGCCGGGGGGCGCCGTCACCGGCGGAACGTGATCAAAGAAGCCGCCATTTTCATCGTAGGTGACCAACAAGAGCGTCTTTGCCCACAGTGCGGGGTTCGCCGTTAAAGCGCTGATGATGAGCGAAAGAGTGTTCTCACCAAAAATGGAAGGCGAAGGCGGATGGTCGGAAGTTACGACCGAGCCCACCAGCCAGGAGACTTGCGGCAAATTGCCAGAGGCCACGTCGGCCAGGAAGTCCGTGGGAAACTGAGGTCCGAAGGCGTTTTGATGCAGCACCGAGGCCGGATCCTGAAAATTTTTGAAGTAGGAGAGAACATTGTCGGAAAGAATGCCGCCCAGAACCGTCTCATCCGGCGATGAGTATACCTTCCAGGAAATTCCGCGAGCCTGAAGCTGCTCGGGCATGGTCGTATAGGTCAGACGGCCGTAAAAGGCAGTGCGATTTATGATGATGGTCTGCAAGATCGGTCCGCCGTTTGTTCCGCCGGGGTCGAGGGAGGCGGCCATGGTGTAGAGGCGGTTCGGGTCGGTCGGACCCATCACCGAGCAAAAAAAGTTGTCGCAAATGGTGAAAGCGTCGGCGAGGGCGTAGTAGTAGGGAATGTCTGCGCGCGTGTAGTAGCCCATGCTCAATACGGCGTCATTGGGATTGAGCGGAAGATGCGAGGTGACAAAACCATCCATTGCTCCGTTGTCCCAGCTTTGATGCTGCGGTACCCAGTCGTGGCTGATGTCGTGGGTGCAAGCGGCATTCGTGGTGGAGGTGTCCAGGTGGAATGGCAATAGTGTCCCCACGGGGGAGCTCGTTGTGTTCGCAGGGTCGGGCTGCCGGAATGCCATGCTTGGATCGGAGAATCCGCGGATGCCGCGGTAGCTTCCAAAGTAGTGATCGAAAGAGCGGTTTTCTTGAATGAAGATCACCACGTGCTCGATGTCGGTTAATTTGGAGCAAGCGGAAGGAACGGGCGGAGAAATGACAGAACCACGGCCGCATCCGTGCAAACTGAAAGACGCTAGTTCTGCCGCGGCTGTTGCCGCACCGAGTTTCAGCAGTTCCCGGCGAGAAAAATTGTGCATAGGCTGTAATTGTTAGATGCGCTTTACGGAGCAGAGGTGGGACCGGCTTCAGGGCAGGATTTGCACGAGATTGGCGGGCGGCCTTGGCTTCGCTGCGCCGGAAGGCCAGCGCGACGGCCGGATGGAGTGCGACCGGAGGCGGTTCATCAGCGTGCCGACGCCGATCGAGCCCCTGACGAAATGATCGATCTTCACGGGACCGGCCAGCTTGATCGTTCTGATCCAGTGTAAGGCGCTGCTGATCGCACAACCGCACTGAGAGCAGTCTGGCGTGCCACCAAAAACGCAAGGCTCCACGCGACTTTGCAGATCGGCCGAATAGTTGGCAGACATTTTGGAGAAAAGGCAATCATCGGGATTGTTTGGGGGCTGAAGGAAAGCGCGAGCCATGCCCTCGGTAAACAGGAGTTTCGGATATTGCGGATGCAAGGAAGGCAAGCGCCGCGCGAGGACTTCGCGATCCTCGGAAGTCAGCATTTCCACGTTTTGTTCGCCGAGCTGAGGAGTGTAAACGCTGACCCAGATGCGGTTGACCTCCGGCCGCGCACTCCAGAAGGACACATACTCTTCTAAGTAGCCGGGCCTTGCCAGCATGGGGCGCGTAATGACCCAGTGGACATTGACCTCGCGGCCTTCCATGTTCTGGAGGATGCGCTCGTAGGTTGCGGGCTTGCGCCGGATGTCGTGATGCTCGGGCAGCCCGTCCACCGACACGGCCACGCGCAAGCGGGGGATCTTCATCCACTCCAACGGGATGGGGATCACGGCGCTGGTAACCACGAGAGCGAATACGCCCAATTCGCTGAGTGCGGGAAGAATGCGACTGAGCTCGCGATGCCGGATCAACGGCTCGCCGCCCACCAAGGAAACATGGAGGGGCTCATGCTTGCGCACGAGTTCCAGGACACCTTCGACCAGAGCGTCACCGCGCAGGTCGTGCAGGTCGCGCAGGGTGACTTCACCTCCCAAGTGCGTCTCGCCGTAGGCATAGCATCCGGGGCAACTGAGCGGGCACTCTCGAGTGATCTCAATGGACAGCATGGGGACGCGGCCGCTCAAGATTCTCCGCCAAGCGGCAAGCAACTGGCGTGGAGTCAGACTAGGATTGGGCGCTGGCGAAAGCATCGGAGGGTGTGATGCGAGTGCTAGGGCGAAGGGTGCATCTTGCAGCCGGCCCGAGCGAATGAGGATTTGCGAGGCGCAAAAAATGAGGGCGCATCCGCCGTTAGGCTTTTTGCGCCCTCTATAAACTGAGCCGCAAAGCTTTTACGCTCTCGGTTCAATCTGGCGTGAAGATAGTTTTTCTTTTTTTTGGCGTCAATCGAAATCTCACTCCGGGCTTGTGAAAATCTGTGCACGGGTGTGCAAAATCTCTGCGTAAACTTTGATCCCCAAGCCTATGCCTTGGCTTTGTCTCGCTGCATTGTTCGGAGAAACTCGCGGATATACGAGGTTACCTCGGCCGATTGTTTGTGGACGAGCCAGTGGGAGGCATCGGGAATGCGTTTGATGGTTAATTGCGGAACGAACTCGGCGAGGCCATCGAGGTTTTGCGTGACCATGGCAGGATCCTTTTCGCCCCAGATGACCAATGTGGGAACGCTGACCACGAATGAGGAAGCATTCGCGGCGTCGGCTAGCGGCGACGTGCTGAGTCGATTGGCGCGATAGTAGTTGAGACCGCCGGTGAGCGCGCCGGGTTGTGACCAGGCTTTGATGTATGCGGGCTTGTCTTCCGGCAGCAGGCCATTTTGCGAGCCGAAAACCATGACCTTGTTGGCGAGGATGTCGAAATTGTTCGCGGAGAGAATTTGTTCGGCTTGATGGCTGCGAAATATGTCCATGTATTCGCTGGCCTTTTGCTGCGCGGGATCGAAAGTCAACAGGCGAGCGAAAACGGCGGGATGCGGCGCGTTGATGATCACTAATTTCTCGAGCGCGTCCGGATGGGAACTGGCGAAGGCCCAGGCCACAAAGCCGCCCCAGTCGTGGCCGACGAGGACGAATTTCTTGCCTGGGGCAAGATGATCGGCAAACGCGCGAATGTCTTCGACCAAAACGCTGAGACGGTACTGAGCGACATCGCTGGGTTTGTCTGAGAGATTGAAGCCGCGCATGTCGAGCGCGACGGCGTGGTGATCGCTGGCGAAGTCGGTTAGTTGATTCTTCCAGGCATACCAAAACTCCGGAAAGCCGTGGAGAAAGAGGATGAGCGGGCCTGTTCCGGTGGCGACATAGTGCAGGCGAACGCCGTTCACATTTGCGTAGTTGTCCGTTAGCAAATGTCAGGCCTGTTGACTTATCTCCGGCGGAGAAAATCCCTTCGCGGCCAGCTCCACAGTGGGGAATATCTCAATCAGGTTGTCTACTTTCGTCAATTTCAGGCTGTAGTCGATCATCGGTTGGACCGCGGCTATCCGCAGCGCCCCGCCCGCGCTCTTGAGCTTCGCCAAGCACCTTACGATCGCGCCAATCGCCGCGCTGTCGGCATGGGTGACGCCGGCCATATCAAAAATGACTCGCGTTTCGTGCGCAGCAATCATCCCGTCTACCTCACGCTCCAGGCGCGCGCACTCGGGTCCGCAGTGGATGCTGCCTTGCATCGCGAGCACGGTTAAACCTTGCGGCAGCGTTTGTTTTGTGAAGTTTAGGATCACGGCGTTGCGCGCTCCTCGCCCTCGTACGGAAACTGCCGGATCAGCCGCACGCAATCTCCCAGCGCCGAAAAGATCGAAGGCCCCCATCCGCACGGCACGAACGAAGCGGTCTTCTGGTTCACGGCCTTGTCCGCTTCCGCATAAAACCGCAGGCGCTGCCCGGGAGGCGGCACCGCAAACTCCTTCACCGTGATCGCAAATAACACGTTACCGCTGGCCTGCTGCTTCACTATCGAAAAGTGATGCAACTGGGTCAACTGTTCTCCGGAATCCGCCTGTATGTGCACCCAATCGCTCATCCACGATTCCTCGCCGTCCTTGCGGTGTTGCCGCGGATACTAGGCCAGCGCCAAGCTCAAGTCAAACGATTCGCATCGGTCACTACAGGATCAGGCTGTTCCGCCAGAGCTGCCCAAACTGAATGACAGGGCGGGCACCGAGGCGCAGTAAGCTGTATCAATAATGCCCAAAGGCGTCCACACTGGTTCCATGGGGAACCATACATTGGCAGGCAGGGATCTCCGGAAGAAACAACGGGAAGACTTGAACGTTAAGAGGAACGCGCTGTTCAAGCGATATTCGCGAAATCCGCATGATCTTGAGCTTGCTTTGGAAATCAAGAAGATTGATGACGAAATTGCCGACTGCACCGATAAGATGAGGCGAGAAAACCTGTCGGAACGCAAGACCAAGCCGCTGCCCGCGGCTCCAGCAAAAAACTAAACGAGTGCAAATCCTTATTTAAGTTCACAGGGCGCTGAGCCATTTTTGTCCTGCGGTGGTATAGTGCGGACAAATTTTCGGCGTGCTCCGATGCAGGAGGAAGTATGGGTATTTTTCTCGCACCTCCGGCGCAACGGCGAATGCGAATTCTCGGCGCCCTTGCAGTAGCGCATTTTATTGTTGCTGCAAGCCTCGTACGTGCACAGGATAAAAATCCGCTTGCCAATGATTCCAACGCCGCGAAGCTGGGGGAATTTGAATTTCGCGCGAATTGCGCGTTTTGCCACGGGCTGGGCGCCCGCGGCGGAGGACGCGGTCCGGACCTGACGCGCGCGCAGAAGAAGCACGGGAATTCCGACGCGGATTTGTTTCGTACCATCAACGAAGGAGTTCCTGGCACGGCCATGCCCCAGAATGGCGCGACGCAGCAAGGGGTTGGCATGATCGAAGAGGAAATCTGGCAGGTGATTTCCTACATTCGCAGCGTGCAAGTGAAAACATCGGCCCCACCGATGGGAAGTGCCGCGCACGGCAAAGAGCTTTTCACCGGATCGGCGGCTTGCGCCACGTGCCACATGATTGAAGGCAAAGGCGGCCGCCTCGGTCCGGACCTAACGGCCACGGGCTCCGCCCGGTCGGTTGAATACATTGTCGATTCCGTGCGCAATCCCAGCCGCCGCCTGGCGCAAGGAATTTCGGAAGCCATGAAGGAGTTCTCGCAGGAGTATGAGACCGTGACAGTGGTCGACGACCGTGGGCAGAAATTCCAGGGCGTGGTTCTGAACGAGGACAACTTCACGCTGCAAATGCTCGATATGCGCGAGCAGCTTCACCTCTTCGAGAAGGACAAGCTGCGGTCCCTGGACAAGAGCCGCGAATCGCTAATGCCGAAGTACGACGAAAAAATGCTGCCGGAGAAGGATTTGCAGGACATCGTTGCCTATCTGCTAAGCCTGGGTGGCAGCAAGTGAGTTGTGAGCGCTGAATTGGGGGTAAAGATGCCAGCCTATTTTATCGTCGATGTGGATGTTCACAACCCTGCGGGAATGCGGGAATACCTGGAACGCGTGCCCGGTACGTTGACGAAATATGGCGGGCGCTACATCGTGCGCGGAGGCCAATTCGAAGTGATGGAAGGAGACTGGCAGCCCGCGCGAGTGGTCGTGCTGGAATTTCCAAATATGGAGCAGGCAAAACGTTGGTACGGATGCG
>WNFC01008690.1_pt1 | contig 12904 bp, 14 predicted proteins | sample 5400541 | NCBI WGS metagenome assembly WNFC01 (sample SAMN13153342, study PRJNA577476) | soil metagenome | isolation source: 120 cm saprolite under Douglas fir tree site 2 hole 2 replicate 1 | place: USA:California | collected 2015-04-18
TCTCATCGGCGTCCAGCGGCGCCGGGGCCGGGACGTCGCGACCGGCATCGTGCGCGGGGCGGGACTCGGGCTCGCGGCACTGTTCCTCTACTGGGGCACGTCCACGAGCACCACGGGCGCCACGGTCACCGTCCTGTTCGGCTCCATCTTCACCATCAGCGGCTCCACCACCGCGGTGGCGGCGCTGTTGGCCGCGATCGCGCTGGCCATCATCGCCGCGCTGTACCGCCCGCTGCTGCTCAGCTCGGCCAGCCCCGAACTGGCCTTCGCCCGCGGGATCCCGGTGCGCGCCGCCGGGGCCTTGTGCCTGGTGGCCATCGCCCTGGCCGTGTCACTGTCGGCGCTGACCATCGGGGCCATCCTGAGCACCGCGCTGCTGGTGGGCCCGGCCGCGGCCGCGCTGCGGCTGACCGGCAGACCCGGCCTGGCGGTGCTCTGGTCGGCGGTGATCGGGCTGGCGGCAACCTGGCTGGGCGTCCTGCTCGCCTACGACAGCTACTACTGGCCGCCGGCGCGCCAGGGCTGGCCGGTGAGCTTCTTCGTGGTGGCGCTGGTCCTGGTCTTCTACGTGCTGGCCCAGTTCGCCCGCCCGGCGGGCACCCGGCGGGGCAGGGCCGCCGCCCGGCAGGCCGAGGCGGGTGCCTGAGCCATGCTGTCCGCCTTCATGGTCAACGCGTGGATCGTCGGCGCCATCGTGGCGGTGGTCGCCGGGGCGGTGGGCTTCTTCGTGGTGCTGCGGGGGTCGGCGTTCGTCGCGGACGCGCTGCCGACCGGCGCCTTCGCCGGGGCGGCCGGGGCCAGCCTGATCGGGGTCAGCACGCTCGTCGGCCTGGGGGTGTTCTCCCTCCTCGGCGCGCTCGGCATCGGCTGGCTGGGCCGCCGAAGCCGTCATGACGTGGCCACCGCGCTGACCCTGGTGATGATGCTCGGGCTTGGCTCGCTGTTTCTCAGCTTCAGCACCCAGTACGCACCGGAGATCTACTCGCTGATGTTCGGTGAGGTGCTCGGCATCAGCGTGAACGAGATAGCCCCCGTGGCCTTCCTGGGCGCCGTGTCCGTGGCCGCGCTCATCGCGATCTATCGCCCGCTCCTGCTCACCTCCGTCATGCCAGAACTCGGCGAAGCCCGCGGGGTGCGGGCCGCCAGGGTGGAGACACTCTTCCTGGTGGTGCTGGCCCTGGCCACGAGCATGGCCCTGCCGGTCGTGGGCGCGCTGCTCATCTTCAGCCTGATGATCGGGCCCCCGGCGGCGGCCAGATCGTTCACCGACAAGCCCCCGCTCGCCATCGGGCTGTCGGTGGCCATCGCGCTCGGCACGGTGTGGGCGGCGATCGCCGCCTCCTACCAGACGAACTGGCCGGTGGGCTTCTTCGTGGGGGCGCTGGGCGCGGCCTGGTACGCCGTGGGGCGGATCGCCGCGGCCTGGCGCCGGAACCGGCGGCGGGCCCGGGCGGCAGGCGAGCATGCGGAATACGGCCGCCGGGCTGCTACGGTGCGGGTGTGACTACTCCCGCCACGCCGATGTGGGGCCGGGGGACCAGGGTGCGCGGAACCCGGCAGGCCGAGGCGCTCGCGTCCGTGCTCGGCCGCCTGCCCGGCTTCAACAGCGCCCAGCAGATCCACGCGGAACTGCGCCGCCGCGGCGAGCGCGTCGGCCTGACCACCGTCTACCGGCACCTCCAGGTGCTCAGCGAGGACGGCCAGCTGGACACGATCCGGGACGCGAGCGGGGAGACCCTGTACCGGCGGTGCCGCAGCGAGGCCCACCATCACCACCTGATCTGCCGCCAGTGCGGAACCAGCGTCGAGGTGGAGGGGCGCGTGGTGGAGCAGTGGGCGGAGAAGGTGGCGGCCGAGGCCGGGTTCACCGGCATGGATCACACCGTTGAGCTGTCCGGCCTGTGCCCCCGCTGCACGGCAGCTAGCGGGGCTGGCACCGCCGAGAGCTAGCGGGGCCGGGCGCCCTGCCCCGCGGCCGGCGCGCCAGGATGGGCGGCTACTCCCCCGTCGCACCGTCGATCCGCTCCCGGAGCAGGTCGGCGTGACCGTTGTGGCGGGCGTACTCCTCGATCATGTGCACGTAGATCCAGCGCAGGTTCCGCACCCGCTCCGGGTGGTGGCCGTGGCTGGGGACCACCTGGTCCAGGTCCAGGTCGCGCGTCTCGGCCCGGGCCAGGCCGACCTCCTCCCAGAAGCTCGCGAGGACGGCGGCGGCGTCGGGTTCGTCCAGGTCGTCGAAGTCAGCGTTCAGGTTGTCGTCGGTGAAGTAGCGGGCGGCCATATCCCGGTTGGTGCCGTGGATCCGGAACCACCACCGCTCCACGTCGGTCATGTGCCGCACCAGGCCGAGCAGCGACAGGCCGGACGGCGGCACGGCACGCTCCTTGAGCTGCCCCGCGGTCATCCCAGAACACTTGAGCAGCAGCGTCTCGCGCCCGTAGTCGAGCCAGGCCTCGAGCGCTTCCCGTTCGCCGGTGACCAGGGGCGGCTCGCTGCGATCCACGTCTGGCGCGGTCCACGTCACCCGGACATCGTCCGCCCCGGCGCATCCCCCGCGCAACGAATTTCCCGGTGCCAGGCGAACCTACACCGGCTCGGCGACCTTGCGGGCGGCCACCTCGGGCGGCTGAGCGCCGGAGGCCTCCCGGATTCCGTAGCGCGCGTAGAACCGCCGCAGCGGGCGCGGTGCCCACCAGGTCGCCGGGCCAAGGAGCCGCATGGTGGCCGGGACCAGCAGCACCCGGATGATGGTGGCGTCCACCACCAGGGCGATGATCATGCCGACGCCCATCAGCTTGATGAACGTGATCCCGGACGCGGAGAACGCGCCCACCACGATCACCAGCAGCAGGGCCAGGCTGGTGATGATCCCGCCGGTGCGCTGCAGGCCTCCGGCCACCGCCGCGGTGTTGTCGCCGGTCACGTCGTAGCGCTCCCGGATCCGCGACAGCAGGAACACCTCGTAGTCCATGGACAGCCCGAAGATGATGGCCAGCATCAGGATGGGCATGGTCGGGTCGATGGTGCCGGTGGACGTGAAGTGCAGCAGCCCGGACAGGTGGCCCTCCTGGAAGATCCAGACGATCGCGCCGAACGTGGCCGTCAGCGACAGCACGTTCATCACGATGGCCTTGACCGGCAGCACCACCGAGCCGAAGGCGAGGAACAGCAGGACGAACGTGGTGACCGCCACCAGGAGCGCCATCCACGGCAGGGTCGCGCCGAGGCTCGCCAGTTCGTCCACCAGTTGCGCGGTGCTGCCGCCCACGTAGACGTGCGCGCCGGCCGGCCCGGGCACCGCCCGGACGTGTGCCACCAGGGCGCGCGCGGCCGCGGACATGTCGTTGGCGGTGAACCGCAGGTCCACCTTGGCCACGTTGCCCGCCGCCCCGGTGACCTGCGCGCCGATCACGCCGGGGACGCGGCCGAGGCGGGCGGTGTAGCTGGCCAGCGCGGCCCGCCCGGCCGGTGCGCTGACCGGGCCGGCGAACTTGACGACGGCCTCGATGGGCGTGGTCGCGTTGACCGGGAAGTCACGCGCCAGGGCCTCGCCGACCGCGCGCGGCGCGGAGCCGGACGGCAGCGCCCGCGCGTCCGTGCCGCCCCAGGTGATCGAGCGGAACGGCGAGCCGAGCGCGAGCAGGGCGATCACGATGACCACGAGGTAGGCGAGAGGGCGGCGCATGACGCTGCGGGCGATGCGGTACCAGGCGCCGCTGGCCTCGGTCGCGGGGGCCCGCCGCACCGAGCGGCGGATGCGCAGCGCGTTCACCCTCCGGCCGAGCACGGCGAGCAGCGCCGGCATGATCGTGAGCGCGGCCAGCATGTCCACCAGGACGGTGGCCACGCCGCCGTAGCCCATGGAGCGCAGGAACATCTCGGGGAACAGCATGAGGCTGGCCAGGGCCAGCGCCACCGTGATCCCGGACACCGCGACCGTCCGGCCGGCCGTGGCGACGGTCCTGGCCAGGGCGGCTTCTGTGGTGGGCTGGGAGTTCAGTTCGTCGCGGAAGCGGGCCACCATGAACAGCCCGTAGTCGATGGCCAGGCCCAGGCCCAGGATCGTGGTGATGTTGATCGAGTAGATGGACACGCTGGTGAACAGCGTGAGCAGGCGCAGCGCGGTGAACGAGCCGAGGATCGCGGCGCCGCCGATGGCCAGCGGCAGGCTGGCGGCCGCCAGGCTGCCGAAGATCACCAGCATGAGGATGAGCAGGACCGGCATGGACAGCCCCTCGGCCCGCCCGATGTCGGACTTGACCTGGCTGTTGATGGCCAGTTCCGTCGGGATCTGCCCGCCGGCGCGCGCGGTGAGCCCGGGCGCGCCGAGCTTGCCGCTGATGGCCTGGTAGGTCTTGATCTGCGCGGCGTCGTTGGCACCCGCCAGCCGCAGTACCGCGTAGGTCTCGTGGCCGCCGGCCCCGACGAACTGCGGTGAGCGCGCCGTCCAGTAGCTGACCGCGGACAGTACCTTGCCGTGCGGCAGGGCGGCGAGCGTGCGGGTGACCGCCTGCCGGTAGGCGGGGTCGGCCACGGTCATGGTGGCGCTCCGGTACAGCACCACGACGTCCGCGGTATCCCGGCCGAACGCCTTCGTGGCGAGGTCGCTGGCCTGCTGGCTCTGGCTGCCCGGCGCGGTGAAGCCGCCGCCGGACTGGAGCGAGGAGAACACGCCGGTCCCCCAGACGGCGGCGCCGACCACGGCGATCACCGCGGCCAGGAGCACCAGCCGCCGGCGCCGAAAGATAAAACGTCCCCATGCCTCGAACACCGGTACCTCCGCGGCTAGACTGTTACCTACCGTTCACCTTGATAAACGGTGTAAATTGCGAACAGTGTTAACGTCGCATACGGCGTTCATCTTTGTCAAACGCGTTAAGCGTTTTCTCAGGTTCCGAGGAGAGCGACGTGGTACAGGCACCGAGCCGGCGTGACCGCGTCCGCGCCGCCACCATCGAGGAGATCAAGGGCACCGCCCGCCAGCTGCTGGTCGACGAGGGGCCGGACGCGGTCTCGTTGCGGGCCATCGGCCGCGCCATGGGGATGACCGCCCCCGCCCTCTACCGCTACTTCGGAAACCGCGAGGACCTGCTGCAGCACGTATGCGGGGACATCTTCACCGAGATCGCCGCCGACATCCACGCCGAGATCGGCCGGGCGGCCCAGGCCAGCGGCGGGGACATGACCGCCAAGCTGATCGCCGCGTGCCGGGCGTTCCGCAGCTGGGCGCTGGCCCACCGGCCGGAGTTCGGCCTGCTGTTCGGTACCCCGCTGCCCGGGCTCGAGGCGCTGCACGACAAGGCGGAAAACGACGTGGTGGCCGAGTGCGCGGACAAGTTCAGCTTCGAGTTCCTCGCGCTGTTCTTCGAGCTGTGGCTCAGTCACCCGTTCCCGGTGCCCGCCGACAAGGACATCGACCCGGGGCTGCTGGCCCAGCTCGTCCGGTACCGCGACGCGCTCGGCGCCGACCTGCCGGCCGGGGCGGTGCTCACCTTCCTGCGATCCTGGGTGCGCCTGTACGGCATGGTGAGCCTGGAGGTCTTCGACCACCTGCACTTCGCCCTGGACGACCCGGCCGCGCTGTTCGAGTACACCCTCGCCGAACTCGCGGAGCTTGTCGGCCTGGAGTATCCCGCTGCCCGTGGCCCAGCACCGGGTGGGGAACGTAGCGCTCCTCCGGCCGGCGGATCTCCTCTTCGGTGAGTTCCAGCGTCACCGCAATAGCCGGCCGGCACCAACTGCCGCTGACTCCGAAGTGGCCCGCCTGGACGCCGGCTGACCCCGGCCCGGGCTAGCCTCGTAGCTACGACGACCCCGCACCCGTCTCGTGGAGGATGGGATGACTGAAGGTGGCACGGTCCCCCAGGTGCCCGCCGCGGAGGTGCCGGCCGGTGCCTTCCTGCTCGACGTGCGGGAAGACGAGGAATGGGACGCAGGCCATGCGCCGGGAGCCGTGCACATCCCGCTCGGCGACCTGGGCGCGCGTTACACCGAACTGGACCGCGACCGGCCCCTGTATGTCATCTGCCGGTCCGGCAACCGGTCGGCCCGCGCGGCGCACGCGCTCGCCGAGGCCGGCTGGGATGCCAGCAATGTGGCCGACGGCATGATCGGCTGGCAGGCCGCCGGCCTGCCGATGACCTGTGCCTCCGGCCAGCCCTACGTGGCCTGACACCGCTGCGGCGCTCAGGGCGGCGGAGTCCCGTTGTTGCTGTAGTCCTGCTCCGGCTGGTCCTGCTGCGCCTGCCGGGCTTCCTCGCGCCAGCGCGGCTCGCGGACCACCTTGTGGAGCTGCTTGTTCATCGACCGCAGCAGGAAGAACAGCGCCAGGCCCATCCCGGCCACCACGAGGAACCCGAGGATGCCGGGCACCACCTGGCTGGCCGTTGGAGAGGCCAGGACGATCACCGGTTCACCTGCTCCCGGATACCAGCGAAAAGGTCGTCTTCCGCAAGTTCAGTATCCACCAGCGACCGGGCCCGGCGGTAATCCTCGGTCGGCCACGCGGCCGCCGCGACCTCCGGCGGGCAGGCGAACCAGGTGCTTTCCGGGTCGATCTGGGTGGCGTGGGCCAGCAGCGCCTGGTCGCGGACGGTGAAGTACTCGGCGCACGGCACCCGGGTGGTGATCGCCGGCGCGGCCCGCCCCTTCGGCGGCTCCTCCGCCCACTCGGCGAGCCACTCGGCGTAGGGGGACTCCAGGCCGCGCCGCTCCATCTCCTCGTGCAGCGCTGTGAACCTGGCCCGGTGGAAGGTCGCGAAGTAGTAGAGCTTCAGCGGCTGCCAGGGGGCGCCGCAACCCGGATAGCGGTCGGGGTCGGCGGCCGCGTCGAACGCCTCGATCGTCACCTCGTGGCACTTGACGTGATCCGGGTGCGGATAGCCGCCGTTCTCGTCGTAGGTCAGCATCACGTGCGGCCGGAACTCCCGGACCAGCCGGACCAGCGGCTCGGCCGCGTCTTCCAGCTTCTGCAGCGCGAAGCACCCGTCCGGGAGCGCGGGCGGCGGGTCGCCCTCCGGCAGCCCCGAGTCGACGAACCCGAGGAACTCCTGCCGGACCCCCAGGATCTCCCTGGCCCTGGCCATCTCCTCGCGCCTGATGCGGGGCAGGTTGGCCCGGACCTCGGGCCGGTCCATCGCCTGGTTGAGGATGTCACCGCGCTCGCCCCCGGTCAGGGTGGCGACCAGGACGTCCGCCCCGCCGCGCGCGTAACGCACCATCGTGGCCGCGCCCTTGCTCGACTCGTCGTCGGGGTGCGCGTGCACCGCGAGCAGGCGCAGCCCGGCATCCGGCAGGCCGTCCCCCGGCGAGCCCGACGTGGCGGTCAGCGCGCCGGGCATGGCGGCCCGGCCGACGGCGTTGTCATCAGAAACAGCAGGCACAGAAATTCCCCCGGGCATGCGGGAACACGGTCGTCGTCAGGCACTGTTGGCCAGGTGATTGTGTGCTGGCGGGAACAGCGCCGGGTCATTATCCTGCACGACAGCACCCCGGATAGGCGAACTTATTCCCGTGCTCACTCTCGGCAGGTTATTGACTGGCGCGGCTCGACCCCGCACCCTTGTAACCTCGGAGAGTTACCCCGAGGGCCGCATAAGGCCCCTAATACCTCCACGGAGCCCGGCTGGCTCCAGCGGACCTCATCCGTTCGCATGCAGGCAAGGAGTACCCGTGACCGAGACGCGCGAGGATGTCACCTGGCTCACCCAGGAGGCGCATGACCGACTCAAGGCGGAGCTCGACTATCTGGCCGGCCCCGCGCGTGTGGAGATCGCGAAGAAGATCGAGGCCGCCAGAGACGAGGGCGACCTGCGGGAGAACGGCGGCTACCACGCGGCCAAGGAGGAGCAGGGCAAGCAGGAGGCGCGCATCCGGCAGATCCAGCACATCCTGGAGAACGCCAGGGTCGGCGAGCCGCCACGGACCGAGGGCGTGGTCGGGCCGGGCATGACCGTGACGATCAGGTTCGCCGGTGACGAGGACGAGGTCACCTTCCTGCTCGCGTCCCGCGAGGAAAGCGGCGCCCCCATCGACGTGTATTCCCCCCGCTCCCCGCTGGGCAGCGCCATCTCGGGAAAGAAGGTCGGCGAGACCGCCACCTACAATTTGCCGAACGGTCGTGCCGCCACGGTCGAGATCCTCGAGGCAGTGCCCTACGCCGGGGTCTGACAGGAGCCAGGTCCGCATTCAGCGGGCGATCACCCGCGCGGTGGGCCCTGCGCCCACCCCGATCGGCCTCCCGGCCGTGTTCGTGGCGGTGCTGATCGGCGTGATGGTGGCGCGGACGGCGGGCCCGCGCGGCGTTGTCTGGCTCACGTAACCGGCGCTCCTTGTCCGGGAGCCGGCCTGGCGGCCGCAGGCCGCCCAGACAGATGCGCCGGCCCCCGCAGCAGGTTGCAGGGGGCCGGCGCTCTCGATGCGCTGGAGTCAGCTCACCAGTTCTGGCGTGGCGGGCTGCTCTGCCGCGGGTGCCCGGCCGCGCAGCGGGACCTCCTTGATCAGCCAGGCGAGCCCGAACACGATCGCGGCCGCGGGCACGACCAACCAGAACACTCCGGTGACCGCGTGCGTGATCGCCACGAAGAAGTCGGCGCGCACCAGCGCCGGCAGGTGGTTCACCGTGGCCGGGTCGAAGTGAGCGCTCTTCACGTTCACGTGCGCGCCAGGCAGGTGCGCGGTCAGCGATTCGACCAGCCGCCGGGCGAAGACCGCGCCGAACGCCGCCACCCCGATCGACCCGCCGATCTGCTGGAAGAACGTGCGGGAACTGCTGGCCACGCCCATCTCCTGCGGGGCCACGCTGTTCTGTGCCACGAGCGTGGTGATCTGCATCAGGAAGCCCATGCCGAGCCCGACCACGGCGAAGTAGATCCCTATGGTGAGCAGGCTGGTGTGCAGGCCGATCCCGGTGAGCATGTACAGCCCGACCGTCATCACCCCCGCGCCGACGATCGGGAGCGCCTTGTACCGGCCGGTCTTGGTCGTTACCTGGCCTGCGATCAAGGCCGTCACCGTGGAGCCGAGCATCATCGGGATCAGCATGAGGCCGCTTTCTGTGGCCGACAGATGCTGCACGGTCTGCTGGTACAGCGGAAGGAAGGTCAGCGCGCCGAACAACACCAGGCCGAGCAGGAAGCTCATCGCGATAGCGAGGGAGAAGTTGCGGTTGCGGAACACGTTCAGCGGCAGGATTGGCTCGGCCGCGCGTGCCTCGATGGCCAGGAACGCCGCAGTGCCGAGGATCGCGAGCGCAGCGAGCCCGATGACCTGCACCGACCCCCAGGCGTACTGGGTGCCGCCCCAGGTGGTCATCAGGATGATCGAGATGGCGGCGATGGCGAGGGTCACCGCCCCGGCGTAATCGATCTTGTGCTCGGCACGGTGCCGGGGCACGTGCAGGGTCGCGGCCAGGTACAGCAGGGCGGCGCCGCCGATGGGCATGTTGATGTAGAAGATCCACCGCCAGCTGAAGTTGTCGGTGATGTAGCCGCCGGCCAGTGGCCCAGCGATCATGGCCAGGGTCATCACGCCCATGATGTAACCCATGTACTGGCCACGCTCGCGCGGCGACACCAGATCCCCGATGGTCGCGATTGCGCCGGTAAGCAAGCCGCCCGCGCCGAGGCCCTGCAGCGCGCGGAAGATGATGAGCTGGTCCATCGAGTGCGCCAGGCCGGACAGCGCGGAGCCGGCCAGAAAGATGACGATCGCGATCATGAGCCAGCGCTTGCGGCCGTACATGTCGCCGAGCTTGCCGTACAGCGGCGTGGTCACCGTCGAGGCCAGCACGTACGCGGTCACCACCCAGGACAGGTGGGTCACCCCGCCGAGGTCACCGACGATCCGCGGCAGCGCGGTGGAGACGACCAACTGGTCCAGCATGGCCAGCATGATCGCCAGCAGCAGCCCGGGCAGGATGATGAGAACCTCCCGCTGCACGCCGGAACGCTCGGCTCCCCCGCCAGGCGCCACGGCCTTGGTCTTCGCCATGCTGCCCTCCCTCGTTCGACCGGTCACGTCCTGGCCCCGCCCGGGCCGGGTCCCCGGCCCGCCGCGCCGGCCGCCGCAGCGCTGAGAAGTCGCTACCTACTTGCCGACCGGTTAGTCTGGCCTTAGACTCTAACCATAAATCGCCAACTAACCGGTCGTCAAGTAAGTTTTGTTTTGGTCGGCGGGGAACAAGGCCTGGTCAGGGACCCGGCCCCGAAGCACAGGCGGGAGGCGCGGCACCGATGACGGAGACCAAGGAGGCGCACGCCCGCCACGACACCAGGCAGCGCATCCAGTCCGTGGCCCTGGAACTGTTCGCCGAGCAGGGGTACGACAAGACCTCGCTGCGTGAGATCGCGGAGCGGCTCGACGTCACCAAGGCCGCGCTGTATTACCACTTCAAGTCCAAGGAAGACATCGTGGCCAGCCTGGTCGAGGACCACTTCGGCCAGATCGACGACCTGGTCGCCTGGGGCAAGACGCTCCCCCGCACGCCGGAAACCCGGGGGCAGGTACTGGACCGCTACTACCGCATCGTGGCGGACGGCAGCGGCGTCTTCCGTATGCTTCAGCACAACCAGGCCTCGGTCAACAGCCTGGCGCACGCCAAGAACCGCAGCGAGCTGTTCCGCGAGCGGATGGATGCCCTGGTCGGCCTGCTCACCGAGCCAGACGCGCCGCTCGCCAGCCAGCTCCGCGCCGCGGTGGCCCTGGCCAGCGTCAGCTTCGGCTGCATGTTCTACGCCGACCGGGCGGACGACCCGGCTCAGCTCCGGGCCGTGGTACTGGATATCGCCTGCGGCCTCACCGGCGCGAGCGAGCCCCCCGCAGCCAGCTAGTCGTTGGCGTAACTGGCCACAAACGGGGGGCGGATGGCCGCCGGAACAGCAGTCACATCCGCACCGGCAAGCGCAATAGCTGCTACGTGTCAGGCCGGGGGGCGCGCGACGGTGCGGACCAGGGGCAGCACCCGGTAGGGCACCGGGGTGGCGAGCGCGATCACCGTCGAGGCGCGCACCACGCCCTCGGCGCCGACGATCGCGTCGATCACCCGTTGCAGGTCCGCGTTGGTGCGGGCGACGACCCGGCACAGCATGTCCCCGGCACCGGTGATCGTGTGCACCTCCAGTACCTCGGGGATCGCCGCCAGCCGCGCCGCGACCGGGTCGTGCCCGCCCACCTGCCGGATCTCCAGGGTCACGAACGCCGTCACCGCGTGGCCAAGCGCCGCCTGCACGGTGCCCCGCGCCACGCCGAGCCGCCGGGACGCCTCCAGCATCCCGACCCGCGGCTCGACCGTGAGCAACTCGATCAGCCGCGCGTCCAGCTCGTCGATCACGGCTTCTTCCCCCAGACAGACAGGCTGTGCAGTTTTCACGCGAAGAGGCGCTTTTGACTATACAAAACAACCAGTGATATCAGGAACTGTTGCACATCATGCCTGACACACGCATGCTGCCTTCAAGGACGGGCTGCGAAGGGAGCGTGGACGATGGCGGGCAACGGCTGGCTCAGTGACCACGAAACGGCGGATGGCTTCCACGTCACCGGCGTCGACGCGGTGGTCTTCGCGGTGGGCAACGCCCGCCAGGCCGCGCACTACTACTCCACCGCTTTCGGCATGCGGTTCGTCGGCTACCGGGGCCCGGAGACCGGGTGCCGGGACGAGGCGGCCTACGTGCTGACTTCCGGCCAGGCACGGTTCGTGCTGCGCGGACCGGTCCGCGCGGGCACCGCGCTCGCCGCGCACGTGGCCGAGCACGGGGACGGCGTGACCGACCTGTCGATCGGCGTGACGAACACCGAAGAGGCGTTCGGCTACGCGGTCGCGCGGGGGGCGCGCCCGATCTCCGCCCCGCAGACCTTCGAGGACGAGCACGGCAAGGTGGTGCTGGCCACCATCGCGGCCTACGGCGACACCACCCACACGCTGGTCGAGCGGTCCAACTATTCGGGGGAGTACCTGCCCGGCTACGCGGCGGCGGATCCGGTGGTGGCGCCGCCCGGCAGGCCGTTCTTCACCGAGATCGACCACTGCGTGGGCAACGTGGAACTCGGCCATATGGACGAGTGGGTCGGCTACTACCACCGGGTCATGGGCTTCACCAACATGAAGGAGTTCGTCGGCGACGACATCGCCACCGAGTACTCCGCGCTGATGAGCAAGGTGGTCGCCGACGGCTCGCGCAAGGTGAAGTTCCCGATCAACGAGCCCGCCCCGGGCAAGAAGAAGTCGCAGATCGACGAGTATCTGGAGTTCTACGGCGGGCCGGGCGTGCAGCACATCGCCCTGGCCACCGACGACATCGTGGCCACCGTGCGCGCCATGCGGACCGCGGGGGTGGAGTTCCTGGACACGCCGGGCGCCTACTACGAGCAACTCGGCTCCTGGGCAGGTGAGACGCGCGTGCCGCTGGCCGAACTGGCCGCCGAGAAGATCCTGGCCGACCGGGACGAGGACGGCTACCTGCTGCAGATCTTCACCAAGCCGGTCCAGGACCGGCCGACCGTCTTCTTCGAGCTGATCGAGCGGCACGGCTCGGAGGGGTTCGGGAAGGGCAACTTCAAGGCATTGTTCGAGGCCATCGAGCGCGAGCAGGCCCGCCGCGGCAACCTCTGACCCCGGCCCGTGGTGGCGCCTGGCGTCAAGGCGCGCCTATCACCACATGCGGCTCCCCGAATCAGGACAAACCAGACGCCGTAACGGCCATTTCTGGTGATGTCACCGGAAATGGTCGGCTGCGGAGCGGGAGCGGGCCGCCGTGTGCGGCGGCGAGGATGCGGGCGAGAGCGGGCGGCCGAGTGCGGCGGCGGGGATGCGGGCTGCGAGGGGGACCAGCTAGGCACGGCCTCTCGTTCAGACAAAATTCAAGGTGTATCCGGCCTGGCGCAGCCCGGTGATGACCGCGTCGCA
>WNFC01017346.1_pt1 | contig 12904 bp, 14 predicted proteins | sample 5400541 | NCBI WGS metagenome assembly WNFC01 (sample SAMN13153342, study PRJNA577476) | soil metagenome | isolation source: 120 cm saprolite under Douglas fir tree site 2 hole 2 replicate 1 | place: USA:California | collected 2015-04-18
AGGCTCGGCGCTCGAGGGTATTGGTCACGCCGACGTACAAAGTCCTCGTGCGCCCGGACATGATGTAGACCCAGTAGCTGTTCACGACGCTTGCCCACGCTCTCAGGCAAATCGCTTCGCGTTGATCCCTCCCCTCGGACAGACTCGGGGCAGGCTCTGCCTCCGCTGACGCTCCGGCTCGCTCGGGATGACAAGACGGGGCGCAGTCGATAAAATATAGAAACTCCAGTTCTCCCCCAGTGGGGAGAACTAAACACTAGCGGAGCCGAAGGCGGAGCGAGCTAACAAGTCCGCGAGGTGCGAATCAAAAAGGATGGAAGCCAGTTTTATCGCAGGGTGCGGAGAGATTGTTCATGATCAAATAGGGTTTTCCGCAGCCTACCAGACTGATCCTTCGGAGGGTAAGGTTTCTTCGATGTGCGCATCTCGGAGCGACTAAAGACGATGAGCTCGCAGATTAAAGTAGTCGAGATCACTGAGCGGCCCCAGATGGAGCAGGCGTGGGCGATTCGGCGCGCTGTCTTTATCGAGGAACAGCATGTGCCCGAAGAGGAGGAGATGGACGCAGAAGACGCGGATGCGTTTCATGCGCTCGCGTTGGACGGACAGAGGCCGGTCGGCTGCGGCCGGATGGTGTCTCACGATGGATATGTAAAGATCGGCCGGATGGCGGTATTGCGCGAGCGGCGTGGCCAGGGGATCGGCAGAAGCATTCTCGAGTTCCTGATGGGACACGCCAAGCGGCAGGGGTTTGGCCGCGCGGTACTGCATGCTCAGCTCACCGCCGAAGGCTTCTATCTCAAGAACGGTTACATTCCCGAAGGCGAGGTGTTCGAAGAGGCCGGCATTCCGCACCAGCGAATGCTCTGCGACCTTTAGGACCAACAGCAAAAATCCGTTGCGCATTCCTTCCACGCGTGTCCCAGAAATGAGCGGCGTGCCGATCCTGCGGGAGCAGTCCCACGGAGTTGCTCGGCGTCGGCGCCGAGGCCAACGGGTCAGGGCCTCAGCGCCCGGCGACCGAGACCATCGGGCCGGGGCGGATCTATTTGAATTGAAAGCGCAGAGGCAAAACGGGAATCCCGGTTTAGTGAGAGGAGGAGCCATCATGGCCACAGATAAAGTCAGCGGCGGAAGTTTCGACAGCGAGCGTCTGGCCCACGTGGGCCAGCGAATCAAGGAGGATATCAGCGCCGGCCGATGTCACGGTGCCGCGCTGATGGTTGCGCATCGGGGCGACATCGTGATCGATTTGGTCGAGGGCTTCGCGGATCGCGGCAAGGGCCGCCGTCTCAGCCGGGAAGACACGTTCGCAACGATGTCGGTAGGCAAGCAGTTCACGGTCGTCCTCGCCCTCTCGCTCGTTGAGCGCGGCATTTTGCGCCTCCATGCTCCGGTCGCTGAATGGATTCCCGAATTCAGATCGCTCGGAAAGGAGCGGGTTAACCTGTTCCATCTGCTGACTCAGACCAGCGGCGTTCAGTCCGCAATCCCGGACGTACCCGCGCAAGTGCTGACGAATATCGGGCAGCTCGCCGCATACGCATGTGCGCGGCCACTCGAATCGCTGCCCGGAGAGCGGGTTAACTATTCGATCCTCCTGGCCCACGCGATTATCGCCGCGATGTGCGTGCGCGCGGATGGTGGGCGGCGGACCTTCGCGAAGATGCTCGAGGAGGAACTGTTCCGGCCGCTGGGGATGCGTAACACGAGTCTGGGCGCGCGCTCCGATCTCCTCGAACGTCTCTGCCCGGTGAAGGCCGCCTATGAGAAGCCAGGGCTCTTCGCCCCTGAAGCGGTCGAGGCGCTTGAAGGCATGATTCGCATGCCCGGAAGCGAGATTCCGGCCGACGGGTTTCTATCCACGATCGACGACCTCCATCGTTTCGCCGAAATGCTGAGGGGCGGCGGCGAACTCGGCGGCGTGCGAATCCTGTCGCCTGCGATGGTTGAATACGCATCGCGAAACCATACGGGCGATCTGCGCAATGTCCTCTTCGATTACACCGCGAGCTATCGCGGCTGGGAGCTTTACCCCGGGTATATCGGCCTGGGCTTTTTCGTTCGTGGCGAACGTCTTATTCCGGGACCCTTCGGCGTTCTCAATTCTGCACAAACTTTCGGTGGCATCGGCGCAGGGTCCACGGCGTTCTGGGTGGATCCGGAGCGGGAGCTCTCTTTCGCGCTGCTCACCACCGGGCTGATGGAGGACAGCTTCCATCTCGAACGAGTAGGAACGCTGTCCGATATGGTCATCGCGTCGCTGACGAAATGAACGCGAAGACGATCTGACCGTGCGGAAATCGCAGCGCTCAGCCTGAGAAGTAGGTCGGCGCGATGGCGGCACATAATAGCGGACGCTCAGCGCTGTACATTTCACGCCCCTTTGCCGACAGGAGGATCAGCAAAGATGAGCCAGTATCAGGTCGATAAGCTCCTGCGCGATCTTCGGCGCGGCCGGGAATTGGCCGCGCGTTTTCGCACTAACATCGAGAGTGTACTGGATGGCTATAAGCTCGACGCCGAGGAGCGCGAGCTGCTAAAGCGCTGGGAAATTCGCGCGCTTTATGATCGAGGAGTTAATCCGCTTTGAATTCAACCCTGCCGTCGGCATGGATCGTAACTTGCGGATTCCATGCCACCTCCCAGGGGTGGGCATCCGGATCGGCAAAATATCCATGGTAGCCACCCCAGGATGTTCCTCGTGCCGCCTTGAGAATCTTCGCCCCCGCCTTGGCGGCCTCCGCCATAACAGCGTCAACTTCTTCTTTGATACTAACGTTGTGAGCCAAGGCGACTCGGCCAACCCCCAACTCCGGTCCGGTCAGGCACGCATCGGCAAAGAGTTCCTGCCAAGGAAACAGTGCCAGGATTAATCCGTTGAGCTGAAAGAAAATTACCTCGTCACTCTCAAAGCAAGGGCGGCCAGCCCAAGCCCTCGACGAAGAACAGCCGTGAACGCCGCAAATCCTGAATGCCGAGCGTTACGAAGCTTATCTGCTGTTCCACTACCGATCCTCCCTGAGGAGTTGTCTCAAGACTAACGGGTGAACTTGATGTGCACGCGGTTTTCGACATCGCCCTTTCGTTGCGATCCCGGCGCAGATAAACTTTGCTTATGCCCCAATCAGCGAAGAACATTCTGAAGCAAGCGCTACTGCTTCCGGACGATGAGCGCGCCGAAGTCGTTGCGGACTTGCTTGACAGCCTGCACCCGTCTGGCCCAAGCGAAGCGCGCTCCGACGAAGACTGGATTGCTGAGGTGGAGCGCCGTGCTCGGGCCGCGCTCGCCGGGAGCCCGGCGCTGTCTTGGGAGCAAACGCGCGCACAAATGACCGAGCATTTCGCGCGTAAGTGAAGCCCGGTCGACTCGCGCCCGAGGCAGTCGCGGAACTCTCCGAAGCGGTTGCCTGGTACGAGTCACGACGCCCCGGATTGGCGCGGGCGCTTCTGCAAGACTTCGAAGCCATATTGCAGCTCATCGAATCGCGTCCTTCCTCTTTTCCTCGGCTCCTCAACACGTCTCCCGAACTAAATATTCGGCGAGCACTACTGCCTCGATTTCCATACTCCGCGGTGTTCCTGGAGTTACCCTCGGAGATTCGAATCGTAGCCGTGGCTCACCTCAAGCGCCGACCCGGCTACTGGCTTAATCGCGTCGATCGGTGAAAAAGGCCCGTACCAGCAAAGAACTCCGCTTTCTGGCGTTTTGCTTTCCCGTAACTCCGGTTATTTGCCGAGCACCTTGGCTCGCTCTCCACTCTCGCCCGAAAGCCCGCCTGGTGAGGGAATGAGCCCTGCGCGCCAAGCTTCGGCTAAAACAATCCGTTGACTCCTTCGCGGCGCCGAATCGCATCCTTCTCTGCGGCGGGCTTTTAAGTATAGGCGCCACGCCATCGAGGCTCTCGGCCCCAAGTGATGTTACACTGATAACCGCACAATAATTTTCCCCGTATTTCCCCCACGAGCATGGCCTTCCTTGTCGGGCAACCAACTATGGAGCATTCGGTCAGCTTCCCGAGAGTAAGCGCCCTGTCAATCGCAAGGTGGATTCGGGCGGTCCTGTCGTTCGCCCTGCTGACTGGCTCGATAAGCGGATGCGGCACCATACCCGATGCGAGCGACCTGATTCATACGAAGTTGCTGCACCTCGCATATCCGCGCTTCGTCGGGCCCGACGGGTCGCTCACCCGCAAACAGGGTCAGTCAATTATCGCGCGTTTTCGGCGTCATCAGGAACAGCCGACTGATATTCTCGGGCGCCATCTCGGCTTCGAGCAGGCGATCAGTGACGTTCCGCTCGTGGTCGGAAACAAAGTCACGCTGCTGAAAAACGCCGGGCAAACCTATGACGCGATGCTCACGGCTATTCATGGCGCGCAAAACAATATCGATCTTGAAACGTACATTATTTCCGACGGGCAGATTGGGCAGATGTTCGCGGATGCGCTAATCGAGCGTGCTCATCATGGCGTCCAGGTGAACCTCATTTATGACGCCTTGGGCTCGCTCGAGACGCCTGAGAGCTTTTTCGACCGGCTGCGGAAGAATGGAATCGCGGTCGTCGCATTCAACCCGTTGAGCCCGTTCGCAGCGAAACATTGGTCATGGCGCAAACTGCGCCATCGCGACCACCGCAAGATGCTTATCGTGGACGGGCGGAGTGCGTTTACCGGTGGCATCAATATCTCCGAGGTCTATGCCAGCGCTATCCGCGCCACTGAGACAAAAGCCCTGCCGGCCGACTGGCGCGACACCGATATCGAAGTGGACGGGCCGGCGGTCGCTGAATTCCAGAAGCTCTTCGTCGCTGACTGGTATCACGAGGGGGGTATTCCGCTCGACCCACGCCGATACTTCCCGAAAGTACCAGCAGAGGGGAAACACATTGTAAGGGTGATTGGCAGTGTGCCCGAACAATTTCCGTTGATTTACGTCGACCTGATTTCCGCCCTGGTTAACTCCGAGACCAATGTCTATATCACCGACGCTTATTTCGCCCCGGACCGTCAGATGCGGCGCGCTCTCAAAAATGCCGCCCAGCGCGGCGCCGATGTGCGGCTGTTGTTGCCAAGCCGAAGCGACGAGCCGTTCATCGTCTCAGCGCAACGCTGACAATGAGGTGAACGCCGTCATTCTAGGCCATCGTTTCGGCGACGAAATGAATCTGATGTTCAAAAATGACCTGGAAGATTCCAGGCAGATCGATTTGGCACAATGGAAGGAGCGCTCGCTGCCGGAACGTCTCAAGGAGTTCTTTGCTGAGCTAATCGAACCACTGCTATAAGCTGCTTGAAAGGGTGTTGAGAAGAGGCTGTCAATCGCATTCGCTCGAAGGTTGGCCTCAACACACTGCGCGGAAGCTGGCTTCCTTCCATTAGTTCTCTCCCGCTTGCGGGGGAGACTACAGAGGGGGAAGCAGGCTGTGAAGATTTTTTTCGACAGCCTACTTAAAGCCTGGCGACAAATTGCTGGATCACACAAGCCAGGGATTCCGGTGCCTCGAGCGGCAGATGATGGTGCGCGTTGGGGATTGTCACGACTTCGACCAGCGGATTCGAACTGCGGGCGTTGGCTGCGGCTTCGGCAGTCATGATACGGCTTCGTTCCGCCCGCACCAGCAATAGCGGAAGCTGCACTCCCGCGATCGTCGCGGCGACGTCTACGCCGTCACTGCCCAAGAAGCTCTCGCGGTCGAACTTCATCGTGTAGCCCCCCTCGACGGTGCGACGAACGCTGTGCTCCGCAATTTCCGCGATGAGCTCCGGCGCAATCTCCCCCTCATTCGGCATCAGGCGAAATCTCGCTTTGGCGGTGGCCAGGTCAGGATATGAGAGTGTCGGGATTGTCCTCAACCGCCTGAGGAAGCGGTTACGCCGGGGACCGGAAGTGATTGCTACGTCAATGGCGACCGCTGCACGCACCAGCCAGGGGTACTGCGAAGCGAAAGCCAGTACGGCGATGCCACCCATGCTATGGCCCACCGCGATCGCGCCCTCGGCACCGGCGGGTGGAATCAGTCGGGCGAGATCGGTGGCATACTCCGCCGGCGAATAACCCGGCGGCCGGACCCACTCGCTGTCGCCGTGCCCTCTAAGATCAAGCGCAAGCACGCGGAGATTGGCGCCGGACAGCGCTTGCGCCATCGGCCGCCACCACCACGCGTTGGCGGAGTTGCCGTGTAACAAAATCAGGGTGCTGGCGCCCGCCGGATTCCATTCCAAATAATGCAAACGAGGAGTGCCGGCGAGAAAACGGCTAGTCGGCTCGTTCATTTTTTTTCACCGACCCAGCATGCGCCGCCGCTCCGTTGTCGCGGCTCCGTTTTGCACGGCTGGTCTGCTTTCACTCGCGAGAAGTAGCTCTAGCAGGCTGCGGAAAGACTCGTCATAGGCAAATTGGGTTTTCCGCACCCTGCTAGTCTGACAGCGTCGCGAAGAACGTTTTCAGCGCCGAGATTAAGCCCTTTGGATTATCCAGCAGCACATGATGATGAGCGTCGGGGACGATGGTGAAGCGTCCGTGCGGCATCCTCGCGGCAATTTGCTGGCCATAGTCACGCGGCATCGGGCTCGAGCCGGGCCGTACGTACAGTGCGGGACATTCTATTCGTGGCAGCAGTGGCCATCCGTCGATCGGCTCGCGCAGCATCGTGCGCCGATCCATCTTGTGAGTCCATTTGCCATCGCTGTCCTGGCGAAACGAATTAAGCGCAACATGGCGCATTACTTCGGGCGCCGCGACGGTATCATCCGGCACCGTGCGAAAGGCGGCGACTGCGGCCTCCAGTGAATCAAACCGCCGCGAGGGACGTTCGGCCATTTCCTTCAACGCCTGCTTGGCGAAAGCCGGATAGGTCGCCGGACTGTCGATGGCTGCGATCGCCCGCACGCTTTCGTAGGTCCCCGCATACACCAATACGTTATGGCCGCCCATCGAATGTCCCACGAGGATCGGCGGTCCGTACTCCCATGCACTGATAATCTGATGCAGATCCTCGATATAATGGCGGGTGCCGTAGGCCCATTCACGAGTCCGCGGACTGTCGCCGTGACCACGCTGGTCGAGCGCCATCACGTGAAAATATTGGGTGAAGGCCGGTGCAACGAAACCCCACCAATGGGCATGTGCTGAACCGCCGTGAAGGAACATCAGCGGAGGCCGTCCCAGGCCACCATAATCGAGGCAATGAAGCAGCAGGTTGTCGCCGGCGCGAAAGGTACGGCTATCCATGGTTCCTGGTATTCAAGGGGGTTCGCTCGGTCCGCGCAACCTCCCGGTAGCCAATGTCGCGCTTTCGTGTCAAATTTTTAAAGGAAAGCTCTCTTTTTGCTATGCGCAAGCGGGTTCGCTCGACATTGATTATGGTCATGGCTGCAGTGGTTGGGTTCTCTGCTGCGCAGCCGATTATGGCCGCGTCAACCGCCCCTTCATCGTCGCCGCCGGTCTCTGACGCCACATCGTATGCGGCGGGTGCCAACAGCGTCAAAGCACACGAGCTGGTTGCCGCGGCAATCAATATGACCGACAGCGAAAGCGCGGTGAAATTGTTATGGCAGGCGGCCGCACTCGATCCGACGCTGGATGAACCTTACATGTACCTGGCTTTGTATTACGACTCGCGTTCGCAATTCGACAAAGTGATCGAAGTGTATCAAAGACTTTTGAAATACCAGCCGAGGGAAGCGACCGCGTACATTAATATCGGCGAGGCTTACATGTCTTTTTCACCGCCGAGATTCGATTCCGCCCTGCCATACTATCTAAAGGCTTTGGAGCTTGAACCGGGAAATTCGTTTGCGGCGTTACGAATCGGCGAAGTTTACGCGCAAAAGGGCGACTCCTACCGCGGCCAGGCGCTCCGCTACCTGAACCTCGCCCGCAGCGACCACTCCAAAAATCCGACCACAGCCGCCGAAGCGGACAAAGTCCTGCGCCAAATGGGCGCCTCGTAAATCTCTTGCACGACGCGTCATCTCGGTCGGTTGTGGAGAAACCGTCTTTATACGTTGCGTGGGAAGTCGTGGGAGCGGTGTCCCGGCCTGCGGACGATAAGCGCTGCGCCACTTTCTACTTCGGAGCGTCGCGGCACCGCGCTCACGAGCCACCCTCATTTGTTGGGACGGCATACCATGACCGGTTGTATGGCATCGCCTCGGCTAGCGGATCACCTTTTTCATGCAGCCAGACGGTCGAGACGGGCCAAAGTGATCGCATCCAAGCGAAGCGTCATGTTTTCGAGCTGGCCATCTTCTTAAGCAATCTCATTGTGCGGATTGTAGCACTGGCCGGAAGGGGCAGCATTGGAACCGAGCGTGCAAAGCAACCTTCGCAATCCGTACCGAGTCTGACTATTCTCTGACGTCGACCGTATAGTCCTTCCCCTCCCATCGATCATCGTCGCGCCACAGGAAGGTGAACGTAACCGGAGCGTGCTCGCCAGGCGCTAGCTTGATATCGACAAAATTGATCCCGATAGAGGTCGCTTCGGAGCGCGTATCGGTGCTGTGAAGCCACTGGTCGCGGCTCCAGTGGAGCATGAAGGGGTCCACCGCCTGAATTCGCAACGTGACTCCGGCTGGCACCGACCGCACTTTTCGATTTACCTTCCAAACCTCCAGTTGTTGACGCCTGCGCGGATGGAGGTAGCGGTCGGCGACTTCAGGAATCAAATCAAACACCTGGCTATCACTGGCGGAGCGGAGCAGTTTGACGTACTCCGCATGTGCCCACATTAGCGGCATTGCGGCACCGGTTGGTTTGCCAAAGAAGAGCAGCCGTCCGGGGATATCGGGCATATCCCAAAGCTGTTCTGCCAATAACCGCGTCGGCGTGGCGAAGCTTTCCATGGCACGCAGATAACGCCCAACAGCACGGCCAGCAGCGAGTTCATAATGGCCCCGCTCGCCTGTCAGCAGCGGCCATGGCCGTCCGCGGCCATAACCCAGAAACGCGCCGCCGTCATCACGTTGCCCATAGCCGTCATAATTGTAACGCCGCCAGCATGGGCCACCGGGAAAATCAGTCTTCAGCACGGCATCGACTACCGCCAGGGAGTCCTCGATAAGCGGGTCGCCGGGGCGCCGAATACCGTAGCGCACCAGTTCAAGAAAGCCCGCGTCGACGATCTCTGCTGCGGGAAATTCATAAGGGGAGTCCGGCGGCCGATTGCGAATTGGCACGCGGCCGTGATCAGGATCTTCGTCAGGGATGTCGGTATCGGGATCCTGCGGATTGATTCTTATATAGTGGTGCCTGATCTCAGGAACCAAAAAACCGTGCTGAGTGACGGTCCATCGCTCGACGTGCGATTCGATGTAATCGGCATAATCGGCCAGATAACGGGCAGTTGCCTCGTCGCCACGCTCTGCGGCAAAGCCGGCCGCGCATACCAGACCGGCGATGTTGCTGGCGAGCGTCGATGGTGACAGGCCGCAGTTTTCCTCCCATCGTTCTTGCGGCGTGACGCAGCCATGCCGAATCAAGTAGCTGGCCGCCGCCAGCACCATTGCGTAGGGATCGAAGCCGGCCAGTGCACCTGCTTTGTGCAAACGCCAGGCGAGCATGATCGGAAAAGCGACTTCGTCGAGCTGAATGCCAGTCCAATACGGCTGCCCGTCGACCCAGAAATTCTGCGGGAAGCCACCGTCCTTCTGCTGCGTGCAGGCCAGGTAGATCAGCGCGCGCAGCGGCGTTACCGTGTCGCCGGCGGCCAGCAGGCCGGTCGCTGTATTGACCATGTCGCGGGTCCAGACCAGATGATATCCGCCGAGGTCTTCGTCGCCGTGCGCCTCTCCCCACGGGATGCTTAACGACGCGATCATCGCACCGGGGTAGTTCTTGTCTTCGTGCGCGAGGATAAGTTCGCGGCTCCGGCGATAGAGCTGGCCCTTGTCGCCGCTGAATTGCTCGAGCGGGTTAAGCCGCGTGCATACCCGCTCCCATTGTTCCAGAAACCGGCCGCGACTCTCGCGAAAGGGAGTGCCGAGCGATTGAAAAACCGTGGTGACTGCGTGATGGAGCGTATGACCAAAGCCCAATGCGAGGGTAAACTCGTAGCCGGCGCTCAGATCGATCTCGCCGGTCAGCGCGATATTGCCGTCCGGCGCGGCAGCGAACTCGTTGGTCAGACGAAAATGCGAGGCGAGATCCTGCCAGCCGTCGGTTGTCCCAACGTACCCGCAGGAACTGCGCACAAAAGGCGCGGTCGCCGCCAGTGCCAGCCACGTTCCATTTTTATGCGCAGTAAGAAATTCGCGCCCCGCGATGCGCGCGACGTTGCCGTTGTTGCCCCAACCGCTCACTTCAAGATGAGGCGCGAGGAGCGCGTAGACGTGCAGCTTGCGCAACCACGCGGGTTCGCCCTCCAGACGAGTGTCGACCAGCACGCATGGCTGGTGCGGATCGCTAATCACCTCCATCACCAGCCGATAACGCCCGTCATGATCGGCATTGATGATGCGCACGCCCAGCCCATGTTCACCCAGATATTCGATGCTGGTTTTCAGATCCCGATGGGTGTCATGGAAAAAGGTTTCACCATCGGTGACGAGCAACTGCAGATCGCGAATCTGCGGCCGGTCCAGTGTTGAGTAATAGACTTCACTGATTACGCCATCGGAAATCGTGAACCACACGCGACTCGCGGCTGAATAGGCGGTGCCGATTACATCCTTGGCGCTATGAGTCCAGCGCGGAGATATCCCCGGCGCTCCAGTGGCTACGGGTGAAGTTTCGAGAAATGCCATAATATCGCCGGCTGCTCGGGAGCAGCGGGTCCTCTACGAGAGGGGTTAGTTTGCCAAATCGTGCAAAGATACCGGACGCGCCAATTATGACGACAATTGCCGGCACGGAACAACTCCAACGGCAGAATCGAGAAAAGGTAACCAAGAGAAGTGGCCCTACAATAACTGCTCTTCGCCGCGAGCCAGGTCACTCGCCCTCCGCTCACTCCCGATGCCGCTTCTATCGTTGGCGGTTTCCGCGCGCGCCGGCGATGGCCGATGGGCGCGACCTCCTGTCAAGCCGAAGACGCGGCGAGCCAGGTAATCGACACTTACCCATCCTGCGCCCGAAAACAGCAGCCAAAGGTACATTAGTGCATATAACGGCTCGTCCACTTCGACAAAGTCATCGAGCGTCGCCGCCCTCTTCAAATTTACTTTGAGTATGGCGACCAGCATGTTGATAATCATTGGGATCGCGGCCAGAGGGGTGCCGATGCCAAACATGGTCAGCAATCCGCCGACGAACTCCGTGTATGCAGACAAGGCGGCGTTGAAATATGGATAGGGAATACCCCAGCCGGCAAAGCGTTGGAACCCCTCGAGATTATGCAGTTTGCGCCATCCCGTCTCGACGAAGAAATAGCCCACAAACAGCCGAACAAGCAGTTGCGCAACCCCTTCTTGCCTGTTAAGCAGACCAAGCATTGCTTCAATGTGCTTTCGGATTTGCATTACCGTTATTACCTTTCGGCACCACCAGTGCTGAGCATGAAGGCCCATATCCGGTGTTTCGGGTAACAATGGACGAAGTTACGGCCTTCGACTTCGCGCGGCGAAGCGAGACAATCTCAATCCTTCACGCCTGTAACAATTTGGCTCTTGTAACGAATCTATGACTTGAGGCGAAAGAGTCCGGGGCCTGCAAAGCTGGGCGATCATCGCGCGGAAGATGATGAACCAATTGAACTTCGCATCGCTTGGCTTCGGCGTCGGTTTACGCCGTTGCCATTACACGCATGTCCTCGACGAGCATCCACCGATGGACTGGTTCGAGGTGATCTCGGAAAACTTCATGGTTGAAGGCGGCCGCCCTCTGCAAGTACTTGAGGGTGTGCGGTCGCGCTATCCTATCGTGATGCATGGCGTGTCGCTCTCGATTGGTTCAGTCGACCCGCTCAACCTCGCGTATCTGAAACAACTAGCCGCGATTGCACGGCGATTCGAGCCGGTCTGGGTTTCCGACCATCTATGTTGGACCAGCGTCGGTGGCCGGAATTTGCACGACCTGCTGCCGCTTCCCTACACGGAGGAGGCCGTTCGCCACGTCGCCGGACGCATCCGCCAAGTGCAGCAGATCCTCGAACGCACGATCCTGATCGAGAACGTCTCGAGCTACATGGAGTTTACCTCGTCACGGCTGTCGGAGTGGGAATTCCTCAGCGCGGTGGCCAACGAAGCGGACTGTGCCATCCTGCTCGATATCAACAACATCTTCGTTAACGCCTTTAACCATGGTTTCGACCCGGTCGGCTATATCGACTCTGTGCCGGCTGAACGCGTGATCCAGTTTCACCTCGCGGGACATAGCGACCATGGCGCCTATTTGCTCGACACTCATGATCATCCGATTCGCTCGGAGGTGTGGGCGCTTTACGAGCACGCCGTTGGCCGTTTCGGCCGTGTTCCAACGCTCGTCGAATGGGATGACAATATCCCAGAGTTTGAGGTTCTCGCCGCTGCCGCGGATGAGGCGCGTCGGCGATGCGAGGCGGTGCTCGGCGAGGGCTCCCGCGCCGCTGGATGAACGTGAAGAATCTACATGAACTTCAAACCCTGCTCTATCAGCTTATCGCCGAACCGGGAGCGCTGAATGGTGACGCTGAGCATGGACAGCTCTTCCGTAACGTCGGGCTTATAATTCGAGACGACCTGCGTCTGCAGGCGTTCGAACGGATCAAACATTTATGCGAACGGCTATTTCTACCGCCTGCTCGAATGCCTGAAGGAAGTCTCGATCGAGGTCGCCGACATCGACTCCCAACTCTAAGGTGCTGGTCGAAACGATCACACAGTCATTACCGGTCGCGAACGCAGTTTCGGCTTTGGTGCGTTCCGGCAGGCTAAGCGAACTATGCGAAAGATAAGTGTCGATGCCCAAGTGGCGCAGCTTGCGT
>WNFC01006450.1_pt1 | contig 12901 bp, 7 predicted proteins | sample 5400541 | NCBI WGS metagenome assembly WNFC01 (sample SAMN13153342, study PRJNA577476) | soil metagenome | isolation source: 120 cm saprolite under Douglas fir tree site 2 hole 2 replicate 1 | place: USA:California | collected 2015-04-18
CCCACGGTCTGTGGCATGGGCACCTCGGTTGAGGACGGCTGCCGGGAGTCTAGCCGAGAGCGACGACGCGCGCCAGCCGCCGCTCCGCGATCACGCGCGCTCGACGGGAAGCCAAGGACGTGGTGCACTTCATCGGAGCTCATGGAGGTCGGCTCGGGGCATTCAGGTCCTACCAAAGGTCGCACGGAAGCCCGAGCCGCCGGCTCACACGGACTCGCGACCCTCCTCGATCCCCCGCACGTAAATCACCGCCCCTCTTCCCACGCCTCGCGCCGACGCTCGCGGAGCAGCGCCGTGACTCTGCGTTTCCTCGCTCGCATTTTCTTGTACCTCTGCCGCCCGCTCGAGGTGGCGATGGTCGCGCGGCGATGTCGGCGAAGTAACCGACCTTCGTGTGGCTCAGTCAGTAGCGACGGGCTCCGCCACGCTGCCATAGCGGTGGAGGACACGGGAGACCGTCTGCTCCCGGAGATACCAGCGGAGCTCCAGGCGTCCGTTGGCGAGGACGGGCACGTCGATGATGGTGACGCCCGCGCCGTTGGCGGCGGCGCGGGCCGCGGTCGAGACCGGCTCGCACACCCTCACGCGCTCGGCATCGTCCGGATGTGCCAGGCGCTCCACGAACCCGGCCTCCGCCTCCACCACGAGCTCCACCTCGCCGCACTCCCCCAGCCACGCCCAGGGCTGTGAATCCGGGGAGAGGCTCAGCGTCAGGCGAGCACCCGTCACGCACGCCGCCAGGATGACCTGGCACAGCGCCGCGGCCGCCTCCGGGCGCGCGGTCGTTCCCCGCGCGATCACGCGGCGACATGGTCGGTAGCGAAACGCGTTCCGCTCGCCCCGGATCGCGCTCGGATCGTGCTCGCGGCTGAAGTGACGGCGCCACGCGCGCGCGTAGCTCGCCGCGCTCGCCGCAACCAACGCGCGCGCGTCGGCGTCGGAGAGCTCGGCCAGGCATCGCTCGAGCAGTGCGGCCGTCGGTTCCGGGAGAGACTCGTCGTCGCCGGCGGGGCGCGTCAGCTGATTCCAGCGCGCGAGCTGCAGCACGTAGTTGGGGCCGCCCGCCTTGGCCCCCGGCCCCACCGACGAGGCTTTCCAGCCGCCGAAGGGCTGACGGCCGACGATCGCGCCGGTGATGGGACGGTTGACGTAGAGGTTGCCGGCCTCGATGCGGTCGAGCCAGCGCGCGATCTCGCGGTCGTCCAGCGTCTGGATCCCGCTGGTCAGGCCGAACGGTTGCGCGTTGGCAAGCGCGATCGCCTGGTCGAGGTCCGCGGCGCGCATCAGTCCCAGCACGGGGCCGAAGCACTCCGTTCGGTGAAAGAAGGAGCCGGGGCGCACGCCGAGCTTGATACCGGGCGACCAGAGCTGCGGGTTGTCCGTCGCCGGGCGCGGTTCGAGCAGCCACGCCTCGTCCTCGTCGAGGACGGTGAGCGCGCGCTGGAGCGCGGCACCGGGCGGCTGCGTTAGCGGCGTGATCCGACTCGTCGACTCCCACGCGCTGCCCACGGCGAGGCTGGCCGCGGCGTCGCGGAGCTGGCGGCGAAAGTCTGGGTCGTCGTAGACCTCGGCCTCGCAGATGGCGAGGCTCGCCGCCGAGCATTTCTGGCCGTTGTGGCCGAAGGCCGAGCGAACGAGATCGCGGATGGCCTGATCCCGGTCCGCGAGCGATGTGACGATGATGGCGTTCTTGCCGCTCGTCTCCGCGAACAGGGTGAGATCGGGCCGCCAGCCTAGGAAGAGGCGGGCCGTCTCCACCGAACCGGTGAGGATGACGCCTGCCACGCGCGCGTCCGTCACGAGCCCGCGACCGATCTCGTCATCGGGGCATGGCAGAAACTGGAGGACCTCGCGCGGGATGCCGGCGTCCCACAGACAGTTGGCCAGCCACCAGCCGACGAGCACCGCCTCGGGCGCCGGCTTGAGAACGACGGCGTTCCCGGCCGCCAGAGCGGCGAGCACGCCGCCGGCGGGGATGGACAGCGGGAAGTTCCAGGGCGGGGTCACGACCACCACGCCGAGCGGCTCCATGCGGCAATCGTCCAGCTCGCCGGCGGTCTCGCGCAGCGTCCGAGCGTAATAGCGCGCGAAGTCGACCGCCTCGGAGACCTCGGCGTCCGCTTCCGTCACCGTCTTGGCGCCGTCGAGGATCATCGCGCCGATCAGGTCGCCGCGTCGGCGCCCGAGCTTCGCCGCGCACGCCTCGAGCCGGGCATCGCGCTCCGCGGTCCGGAGCGTGGCCCATGCCGGCTGAGCGGCCCGAGCGACTGTTAGCGCGCGATCGACATCGTCAGGATTGGCCAGCGCGAAGCGATAGGCGAGGCGCCCGGGACGCGAGGGATCGCGTCCCTGTCCTTCCCGCGCACCCCCGCGGAATTCCCCGCCGACCTGGAGCGGGATCGCCTCCGGCGAGCGCTCGCGCCAGCGAGGTACGACGTCCTCGATCCATGCCCGGTTGGCCGCCAGGGTCCAGTCGGTGTCGGGATCGTTCACGAACTTCGTCTCGAAAGGTCGCTGGACTGGAGGGGCGTCCGCCTCCACCTTCCTATCTTGTAGACGGCGGGGCGCATCGGACAGTTCAGCCATGATCTCGAACGCGGCCAGGAATCGATCGCGCTCAGCGGCCCACTCCGCCGAGCCCGGCTCGAGGTCGAAGACGTGGCGCAGGAAGTTCTCGGGTGCGGTGTTCTCATCCAGTCGGCGGACCAGGTAGGCGATGGCGCTGTGGAAATCCTCCGCCCGCACGACGGGCGCGTAGAGCAGGAGGCCGCCGGCGCGCCCTTGCACCGCGCGCGCCTGGTGATTGGCCATGCCTTCGAGCATCTCGAACTCGACCCAGGGCTCCACGTGGAGGACATCGCGCAGCACCAGCCCGTAGGCAATGTCGAAGAGGTTGTGGCTGGCGACTCCCAGGTGTACGGCCTCCGCGTGCTCGGGCCGACAGCCGTATTCGAGCATGCGCTTGTAATTCGCGTCCACCTCGGCCTTGGTCTCGTACGGAGCCTGGCGCCAGCCGTGCTGGGCCGCCTCGATGCGCTCCATGGCCAGATTCGCGCCCTTGACGATGCGGAGCTTGATCGGCGCGCCACCGCGGGTCCGGCGCGCGCGCGCCCAGTCGGTGACGGCGCGCTGCACGCGATGCGAGTCGGGCAAATAGGCCTGGAGCACGACCCCCGCGCTCAGGGGCAGGAATTCCGGCTCGTCCAGCACCTCGCGGAACGCCGTCACCGTGAGGTCGAGGTCCCGGTACTCCTCCATGTCGAGGTTGATGAACTTCGGCGTGACCCGTCCGTCCGGGTGGTGGTAGCGATGCCCGGCGGCCGCCCGGTAGAGCGTGCGCAGACGCTCGGCCACGCGCGCGGCCGTCGCTCGAAAGGCGACGAGGTCGATCTGGCTGAAGACCGATGAGACCTTCACCGAGATGTATTCGACGTCGTCGCGCGCGAGCAGTGCGAGGTACGCCTCCAGGCGGCGCGCCGCTTCCGCCTCTCCGAGGATCGCCTCGCCAAGCTGGTTGAGATTCAGCCGCATGCCGGCGCGGCGTCGCTCCTCGAGGTAGCGGCCGAGGTCTTCCTCCTCGCCGGGCAGGATGACGTTCTGCGTCTCGTGGCGCAGCCGGTTCACGATGGGGGGAACGACGAGGCTCGGGAGATAGTGCGCCATGGCCCCGCCGAGAAGGAGCGCCACCCGCTCCCACCAGTCCATGTACTGGGGCACGCCGTACCGCTCGAGAAGATGGGCGAGCTGGTCGGCGATGCGCTCGGCGCGGCGGCTCCGGAAGGCCTGATCGGCCAGCGCGATGGTGAGCTCCTTGCCGTGCGGATCGGACATCATGCGGGCGAGCTTGCGGGACTGGGCGCGCTCCTCCGGGGTTTGCTGGGCGCGCGCCTCACGCAGGAGCGCTTCGGCCAGCTCGACGGCGCGATGGGCGAGGCGCTCTCCGATCGCGATGTCGTCCGTCGCGCGCATGCCCGTCTCCTCAGTGCTCAATGTGACATGGGGCCATCGGGGGGAGCGGCGGTTCGCTCCACCCGATTTCACTCAGTGAGTGTCGAACAGTTCCTGGTACTCGCGGATCTTCTTCTGCGCCGCCTCGCCCTCGCCCGGCGTCGGCCGGTCCGGATCGGTCGCCGCCGGCACGCTCCCGACCTTCATCAGGCACGCCATGAGGAGCAGCCGTGCCTTCGTCGCCGTCAGGTTCCGTCCGCCGATGAACGGGGCATTCGGCGGCGGTACGAACCCTCCGGCGTTGCCACGGCCCACGAGCACCACCGGCATGCCGCAGAAGGCGGCGCGCCGCATGACGCGCGTGCGGGCGGCCGAGGTCAGGCGACCGTAGGGCGACAGGCCTTCCACCACGAACCCGGCCAGGGGATGCGCGGCGAGGTTACGCTCGATCTGCGCGAGCAGGTCGACCTCGCGTGAGACGTCGTCGTCGTAGTCGTCCACCGTGTAGTTGCCGTCCTTCACGATCGTGACCTTGGGGATCGCCGACTCGAGCACGTCGCCGCGCCCATCCTTGATGGGCACGCGCATCTCGCCGCTCTTGAGGTGACCCACGACCTCGGCGGGCAGCCGCGTGCTATTCACGGCGGAGAGATAGGTATGCCGCGTCGCGGGCACGTAGTTAAGGACGGCGGGGCCGTCCCAGCCCGCCGCGCCCAGGATGCCGCCGTGCCCGCCCGTGACGACGTAGCCGCCCGGCCGCGCGTCGGCCTTCTGGACGTCGCGCGCCGCAAACACCTGCTGGTCCTGCACGAGCACGACCCCCGCGCGATTGCGCCCGCCCTCGTCCGCCCATACGCGCGAGACGATGTAGTCGACGGAATCGACGATGTTCTTGTCACCATCGTTGCTGAGCTGCCCGTGCGGGCGCTGCGAGGCGTTGCCGCAGATCGGCAGCGTGGTGTCGATCAGGAGATTGAGCCAGTAGACCGTCTCCTCGATGCGCGGACTGCCCTGTGTCCAGACCGCCCCCGCGTACTTCCCCGTGGCGAGCACGCGCTGCACGGCATTGGCGATACGCGCGAGCGCCGGCCTCGGCGGCGCGGGCCCGAGGTGATAGGGCCGGTACGGAAAGAAGTCGCGCCCGCGCACCTCGGCGGCGATGTCGCCCTCGCCGACGTCGGTCCGGAGCTTCGCCGCGAGTCCCTTCGTGTAGCCGGACGACGGCACCACCCGGTAGAAGTCGATCTCCGCGCACCCGGAGATCAGGTTGCCGATCCCCTTGTCCCCGATCCCGAGCCGATCGATCTCCTCGAAGAGCCGCGCTCCATCGGGATAGAACGGTTGCCGCGCCTGCTGCTCGGGCGCCAGTGGCCGCGCGCAGTCTTCCTCCCACGCCCGCCCATCAGCCTGCCGCGCCATGTACGGCAAGGGATAGACGCCGTCCTCCGGCCGGAGCGTGATCTCGTACACCGGCGTATCGTCCTCGCCGCGGCGTTCCTTGTGAAACGTCCCTTTGGAGTCCAGATAGCCGTCGGGCGGACCATAGAGCTCCGCGGCGTCGCGCTCGAGCGGATGCGCGCTGAACTGCTCGACGTAGACCGTCACCGGGGCGGCGAGGCGCTGTGCGCGGAGCACGTCGAAGCGGAGCGGCGCCCCGTCGGAGCCGGTCACCAGCGGCAGGCCGTGCTTCTCGCGGGCCTTGTTGCTCGTGACCAGGGGCGGACTGTTCTGGATGGTGGCGTTGGATCCTGCGAGATGGGCGATCCGTGGTTTGACAGGCACGCGTTATCTCCCCGACCGCGCGTCCGATACGTTTATCGGCGCCGGGACGCACGCGGCCGCGATCCGATCGAACTCGTAACCGCGCATTCGAGTCGCCGCACGACGTCGATGGCCCCGGAGCGGGGCTCTCATCAGCGCGCGTTCCCCTCCGCAGGGGAGCGCGCGGCTCGCGTCAGGCTGTTGGCGAGCCAGCGGGCCGCGACGCCGCCGACGAGCGCCATTGCGAGTGTGATCAGCAGCGCGGCAGCGGTCGGCCCCGGCGCGGGCACCATGGGCTGAAACGCGGGCGTTCGGCCAATCGTGACTCCCCAGACCGCGAACAGGCCCACGGCGTAGACGAGCGTCCCCGACACCGGCCGGCGCCGCGGGTCGAGCGCCACCAGGAGCACCACGGGCGCGAATGCCAAGAGCCGTCCGAAATTTCCGCCGACGGGGCCGCCCGGCGTGCTCCTGTTCTTCCGAGCGATCTCATCGGATACCGCGATCGGCGAGGTCGGATCCTTGGCGGCCTCCTCCTGGATGACGGACTCGGGCTGAAGAATCGCGAAACCCACCCGCGCGATGCCCGCGCCGACCATGCCGGCGGCGATCACGAGGATCAGCACCACGAGCGGCGCGAAACGCCGGCCGGTGACGCGCGCCGCGGTGACGAGCGCCAGCGGCAGGAGAAGCGCGCCCAGGATCGGATAGGTGTAGAACCAGCTCCCGCCGTAGAGGTACGCGAGCCGGCCCGACGGCCGCAGCGCGACGGCGAGGCTGCCGTAGAAGAGGCTCGCGGCGATGACGAGGCCGACATAGCGAGCCAAACTCGGCGCCGGGTACGCCTCGCGGGCGATGAGCAGGCACGCCAGCGTGTTGATCGCGACGCCGAAGAGCCCAAGAAGGTGCGGTGGACTCCACAACGTCACGTCGAGCCCGAACAAGCGATGCCAGAGATCGTCGATCGGGGCCGCCAGCACCGTCAGGGCGATCCCCCACGCCGCCAGGTGAAAGCCGGGCGTGCCGGTGAGGCGGAAGATCCGCGTTGTGCCGGCGGGCAGTCGGCCGGCGACCAGATGCCGGAACGTGTCGCGCGCCAGCACGCCGAAGCTGATGAGGACGGCGATGGTCACCCCGGCGTAGGTCATGAGGTGTGGCGGGATCCAGAACGAATCCCGACCGATCTGCACGTGCCACTGGATATCCCACTGCACCCCCCAGCCGACCAGAAGGTTGGCCGCCAACAGGACCCAGAGCGCCGCGCGGTAGAGGCCGAGGGACTCGACGCGGGCGGCGGACGAGGCGGTCGAACGCCCAAGCAGCGCGGTCGGCGCGGAGCTCATCGGTGCTTCAGGCGGGCGTCGCGGGAGGCTCCGTCACGCGGGCAGGCGCTCGTACATCCCGTGCACGTCAGCTCCGTGGAAGCGGGCCACGTGGTTGGTGGGCGGCAGCGGCTCCGAGTAAAAGAACTCGGGCAACTCGTCGTCCTTCTCGGTGAAGCCGGCGCGCCGGTTGAACTCGTACTCCATCCGGAGCGCCGCCTGTCCCAGCGGCTCGAAGAAGTCCTTGGTCAGGCTGGTGCCGTGGGCGGCGTTGATGGCGTTGACGAGGAACTCCGTGTTCGGGTTGGTCACGCTCATCCCGAAGATGCAGAGCCCCAGCGAGTCGTTGGCCGCCACCCGCGCCTGGTGGGCGAGGCTCTGCTCGACGATCTGCTCGGCGCTCATCTCCCGGGTCTTGAGCCTGGGAAGATTGCCCGCCGTGTGATCGGCGCCCTGGGCCGTCGCCATCATCGTGATCCCGGTGGCTTCGACCACGCGCGGATCGTAGGCGCTGATCGCCTGCTTTTTAATGACGGGGACGCGCCGGACCTTGTAGTGGGCGCCGACGCGCGCGGTGCCCTGAGCCCAGAGCCGCCCCTGCTCGCTGCCACGGCGGATCTCGGCCATGCAGTCGGCCATGAACTTCACGTCGCCGAAGACGCCGAGGCCGGCCTCCATCAACACGGCCAGGGTGGCCCCCAACTCGATGGTGTCCACGCCGAGGTCGTTCGCGAGGAAGTTCATCTGGGCGAGGTCGTCGGGATCGCTCAAGCCGCAGTTGGTGCCGAGGAGGCCGAGCGTCTCGTACTCCACCGGCGAGACCACTTCCTTGCCGCTGGCGTCGACGTACACGTTGCTGCACTGGATCACGCAGCCGGGCATGCAGGCGTGCGTGTGCTCGCCGCCGCGCGAGACGTTGAGCTGGCTGATGTGGTCGCCGCCCATCTTGAACTTCTCGCCGCTGGCGACGTCGACCTGCTGGCCGGCGCTGAAGTTGCGCACGGGCAGGCCGCCCAGCGCGTTCTGGAGGTCGGCCATGCCCATGGTGCCGATCTTCTGGTAGAAGTTGGTGACCATGGAGTCCGCCAGCAGCATCTTGGCGTAGTCCTTGATGGCCGCGTTGACCTTCTTCGAGTCGGTGAAGGGCGGGATCTTGTCGAGATCGACCACGATGGCCTTGACCTTCTTCGAGCCCATCACTGCGCCCACGCCGCCCCGCGCCGACAGACGCGCCGGCCGGCCGTCCTTGTCGCTGAAGGCGATGCCGGCGAGCAGGCCCTGGTATTCGCCCACGGGACCGCACAACGCGATGGTGACCTTCTTGCCGTACTTCCGGTGCAGCATCTCCTGGGCCTCGAAGTTGCCCTTGCCCAGGTACGGCGCGGCGTCGTCGAAGTCGATGGTGCCGTCCTTCTTGAAGTGGAGGACGACCCAGTCCGGCGAGGCCCCGTGCAGCGTGAACCCGGCGACTTTCAGCTGGCCCAGGCCGTAGCTGAAGCTTCCGCCGCCGTTGGCTTCCTTGATGCCGCCCGTGAGGGGGCTCTTGCAGCCCACGCTCGTGCGGTTGGCGTTGGAGAAGCTCGTGCCGGCGAAGGGGCCGGCGGAGAAGATGAGCGGGTTGGCGGGCGAGAGCGGGTCGACGGTGGCCGCGCCCAGCTCGAGCAGCGTCTTGGCGATCAGATAGCGACCGGCCCGGACGATCTCCTCGCCCTGCAGCTCTCGCCTGGTGATCGAGCGGCCCGTCAGATCGATGTCGTAGTAGGTACGCATGCCACGTTCTCCGTGTTCGGTACGATTCTGTCCCGGTTCGCAAAGTAAGCCGCCGGCGACGCAGAGTCAAATCGCCCGCGGGGAAGCGCTGGCGTAGTATGGAGCGAACCTTTCAGAGGAGAGACGCCATGGGTCTAGATTTGTTGATCCGCAACGGAACGATCGTCGACGGCTCGGGCGCCGCGCGCTATCGCGGTGACGTCGGAATCAAGGACGGCCGGATCGTCGAGATCGGGCGCATCCGAGCGGTGGCGGAGCGCACGCTCGACGCCGACGGCCTGATCGTCGCGCCGGGCTTCATCGACGGCCACACCCACATGGACGCTCAGGTGGCGTGGGACCGGATCGGGAGCTGCTCCTGCTGGCACGGCGTCACCACCGTGATCATGGGCAATTGCGGGTTCGCACTGGCGCCGTGCAAGCCGGAGGAGCGCGAGTGGTTCGCCCGCTGCCTGACCGCGGTCGAGGACATTCCCACCGAAGCGATGCTGGCGGGAATCGACTGGACCTGGGAAACCTTCCCGGAGTACCTGGCGACCGTCGATCGCTTGCCCAAGGCGATCAACTACGGCGCCTACATCGGCCATTCGGCCCTGCGCATGTACGTCATGGGCCGGCGCGCATTGAGCGAGAAGGCGACCGAGGATGATCTCGCCCGGATGGCCGAGGCGGTGAAGGAGGCGATCCGCGCCGGCGCCATGGGCTTCTCGAGCTCGCGCGCGACGACGCACGTCACGCCGGACAACACGCCGGTGGCAAGCCGGATCGCCGACTGGTCGGAAGTCGATCGCCTGGTCGGCGCGATGGCGGAGCTGAACGCCGGCATCTTCCAGGTCGGGCCGGACACCTCGGGGGGCGAGGCGCAGCGCCGCTTCCTCGCCCGGCTGAAGCAGGTGGCAGTGGAGACCGGGCGGCCGGTGATGTTCGGCACCATTTCGAGCCGCCAGGGAGACAAGCCAAATCCCTGGACCTATCAGCTCGAGTACCTGGATGATTGTGCGGCCGCCGGCGCGCGGATGTGGGGGCAGACCACCACCCGCTCGATCAACGCCATCTTCTCGCTCAAGTCCTATCTGCCGTTCGACGTGTTGCCGGTGTGGCGAGCGCTGCGCCACTTGCCGCTGGACGAGCAGAAGCAACGCCTCGCCGATCCGGCGACGCGCCGGCAGCTGGTCGCGGCGGAGGCCGACATGAAGCCTCGCGGCAACGTGTTCCAGGGCGGTGGCGCCGCCACCACCGATCCGCGAAAACCGGATTACGACAACCTCTACGCCATGAAGAGCGTCGACTGGGACGATCCGACCGTGGCGCAACTGTCAGCCCAGCGCGGCAAGCACCCGGTCGAGGTGATGATCGATCTGGTGCTGGAGAACGACAATCAGGTGTTCGTGCAGCCGCTGGTCAACGAGCAGCCGGACCACGTGCTCGGCATGCTGAAGCACCCGCGGACCCTGGCGACGTTCTCCGATTCGGGCGCGCACGTCTGCCAGGAGATGGGCTCCTCGCTGCAGACTCATATGCTGAGCTACTGGGTGCGCGCAAAGCAGGCGTTCACCCTGGAAGAGGCGGTGCGAAAGCTCACCTTCGACAACGCCTCGGCGTGGGAGCTCAACGATCGGGGCTTGCTGCGCACCGGTTACAGGGCGGATCTCGTGCTCTTCGACGAGGTCCGTGTGCGACCCGCGATGCCGAGCGTGGAGACCGATCTGCCCGGCGGCGCCCGCCGTCTCGTGCAGAAGGCGGAAGGGATCGCCGCCGTCGTGGTCAACGGCCAGGTGACGCTGGAAAACGGCGACGCGACCGGCCGCATGCCCGGCGCGTTGGTGCGTGGGCCCGGCGCGCGGGTGGTCTGACGCCCAGCCCGATCCTGGCTCTGCGGGGTCTCAGAACATCGCGAGCGGGTGCGCCGGCGCGCCGGTTGAGCCCATCAACCGGATCGGCGTCGCCGTGAAGAGGAACTCGTAACGTCCCTCTTCCGCGCACGCTCTGGCCAGCCGCTCCGGGTTCGTGTTGTCCACGAGCACAAGCCCCAGGAACGGAATCGCCAGGTGGGTGCTCATGGCGAACCCCGGATAGCTGGTGGGACGCTCGTCCATCATGTCCCATGAGATCGCGGCGATGTCCTTCTCCCGGAACCACTCGAGACACGACAGGTGCATTCCGGGGTGGGGCGATACGCGCGGCACCCAGTCGGGGTGCGCCTTCCGGAACGCCTCGTCGCCGTTGCGCACCACCACGACGTCGCCGGGCTCGACCTTCACGCCCGCCCGAGCGGCCACCGCGTCGAGCTCTTTCGGCGTGACCGGCTGGCCGACGGTCACGTAACCTTCCTTGCGCCCGGCCGCCACGTCGAGGAGCACGCCTCTGGTCGTCAGGCCGTCGAAGTAGGCGTCGATCGCGCACCAGGTGGCGCCGGCCGCGGTGAGGCTGTCTCTGAACGGGCGGCCGTTGAACAGCTCGCCGTCCCAGGCGACGTGACAGAGCGCGTCGATGTGGGTGATCGTGAACCCATGGTAGACGAGGTCAAAACGGTCGAGCACGACGTCAGCGCGTTCCCGGTTCGAGGGGAAGCTGACGTTGTACATGATCGCTGGCTGGGGGCCGATGTCGCGTGCCAGCGAGACGGTGCGGCCGGTGCGCACGAGCGATGTTGCCTGGGCACGCTTTGCGGCCGTGATGAGGTTCGCGGTGCCGCGCTGGTCGTCGTGGCCCCAGCGGCCCCAGTTGTTGAGCTCCTTGAAGTACCCTTCGACGCGATCTTGCGTGGGCGGCGTCCAGTCGGCCATCACTCGGCTCCTCTCGAATGCGGTTGCGTGGCGGCACCACCGTAGTCAATCTGCGGCCGGGGGTCAATCGGCTGCGGCTGGCTAGAGAATGATCCCCTCCGGTCAGAGACCTACCAGGCTCACCTCTGTCCAGGGCCGCGCAACGTATTGATATTTCTGGAATCCCATTCCGGTACCAGATTTGCCCTAGAGTTCTGCCATGGAAGGCTTCGGTCCTCGGTTCCTGATCCTCGTGGCGGCCACGGCCGTTGTGATGGCTGCGACGCCTGTCGGGGCGGAAGTGTACAAGCGGACTGCCTCGGACGGGACCATCTATTTCACGAACATCCAGCCGAATCCCTCCCACCAGCGGGCGGTGTTCACTCCGGCCCCGGCACGTAGCTCGCAGCGGCCGGCGTCGGCCGATCACGGGGTCTACGCCCAGGAGATCGCAGAGGCGGCGGCCCGATATGCGGTGCCGGAGCGCCTCATCTGGGCGGTGATCCGGGTGGAATCGGGATTCGACCATCGAGCCGTGTCCCGAACGGGCGCGCGTGGGCTCATGCAGCTGATGCCGGAGACCGCCGCGATCCTCGGCGTGCGGGACTCCTTCGACCCGCGCGAGAACATCCACGCGGGCGCCCGCCATCTGCGCGGCCTCATGGAGCGGTTCCGCTACGATCTGCCGCTCGCCATCGCGGCGTACAACGCCGGCGAGAAGCCGGTGGTGGCGTTCCGCGGTATCCCGCCATATCCCGAGACCCGGGAGTACGTGACGCGGGTGCTGCGCCTCTACGGCGCGCCGATCGCGTGGGAGCTACAGGGGAGCGGCATTCAGCAGATCGTCGAGCGCGACGGCACGGTCGTCTACACGAACGTCGCGCCTCCACGGTTCAGCGCGGCGGTCATACACGGAAGATAGCCCGGCGATTCTTCGGGCTCCCCCCCCCAGAACTTTCCGCGGCGAATCGACCCCTCTCGGTTGGACAATCCAGCAGTCCGATCTCTTGTCCGATGCTCGGGCAGGGCGTTCTCGGGCATGGGGCGGATGTCGCGCCACATGGCGCGATCGTTCGACAGGAGGGAAGCGACATGGCCAAGGGACTGGCGCTCACGATCGGGTTGAACGCGGTCGATCCCAGGCACTACGAGGGCTGGAGCGGAAAACTCAACGCGTGCGAGGCCGACGCCCGCGACATGGCAGACATCGCGCGCTCCAGGAAGTTCAAGGTGCAGCGCTTGCTGACCCGACGCGCCACGCGTCGGGCGGTGCTGGGGGGCATCGCCAGGGCGGCCAGCGCGCTGAGATCCGGCGACATCTTCCTGCTCACGTAC
>WNFC01006452.1_pt1 | contig 12898 bp, 10 predicted proteins | sample 5400541 | NCBI WGS metagenome assembly WNFC01 (sample SAMN13153342, study PRJNA577476) | soil metagenome | isolation source: 120 cm saprolite under Douglas fir tree site 2 hole 2 replicate 1 | place: USA:California | collected 2015-04-18
GACAGCAGGCGCTGGTCGAGATCCTGAAATCGGACCCGGCGGTGGACTACATCAACAGCACCGTCGGTTCGGGCGGCCCGAATCCGACCGCGAATTACGGCCGGCTGTTCATCGCCCTGAAACCGCAGAAACAGCGTGACGGCGCTATCGCCGTGATCGGACGCTTGCGGCAGAAGGCGACCCAGATCCCGGGCATGCAAGTGTTCTTCCAGAGCATCCAGAACCTGAATATCGGCGGGCGGCCGTCAAAGAGCCAGTACCAGTACACCATGCAGAGCGGCGATACCGAAGCGCTTTATCGTCTCGCGCCGGAGATGCTTGCAAAGATCGCGAAAGTACCGGGACTGCTCGACGTCACCCCCGATCTCTACATCAAGAACCCGCAAATGACGGTCGAGATCGACCGCGAGAAAGCCGCAGTCTACGGCATCACCGTCGATCAGGTACGCAATCAGCTCTACAATGCCTATGGTTCGCGGCAGGTCGGCACGATCTATATGCCGTCCAACGACTATCAGATCATTCTCGAAGCGCAGCCGCAGTTTCGCGTCGATCCTTCGGATCTTTCCAAGCTCTACATGAAGACCGCGAACAACCAGACCATCCCGCTCGATGCGGTGGCGAAACTGGTGCCGACCGTAGGGCCGCTGCAGATCAATCATCAGGGCCAGCAGCCCGCGGTGACAATCTCGTTCAATCTGGCACCGGGATACTCGCTGGGGTATGCGGTAGATCAGATTACCACGATCGAGGGATCGTCGAATCTTCCGGCAACTATCGCCGTGGGCTTTGCCGGCACGGCGCAGGTGTTCCAGGATTCGTTGCGCGGGCAGGGCGTCTTGATCCTGGCGGCGGTGTTCGCGGCGTTCGTGATCCTCGGCATTCTCTACGAGAGCTTCATTCACCCGATCACGATCATTTCCGGCCTGCCGTCGGCCGGCATCGGCGCGATCCTGACGCTGATGCTGTTCAATATGGAACTCTCCGTCATCGCGATGATCGGCATCGTGATGCTGGTCGGCATCGTCAAGAAGAACGCCATCATGATGGTCGATTTCGCGCTTGAGCGCCGCCGTGTCGGCCTGAGCGCCGAGCACGCCATTCGCGAAGCCGCGTTGCTGCGGTTCCGCCCGATCATGATGACGACGTTCGCGGCGATTTTCGGCACCCTGCCGATCGCGATTGGCGCCGGCGCCGGCGCGGAACTGCGTCAGCCGCTCGGCATCGCCGTGGTCGGCGGTCTCTGCGTGTCGCAGCTGTTGACGCTGTTCATCACGCCGGTGATCTATATTTATCTCGACCGGATCGACCGCCGCCTGAAGCGCCGCCTCGAGCCGCAGGCCGACGAGGCCGACGGTGTCGAGCGGCCGCACGTCGTCGCGGCGGAGTGACAGATCGATGATGCAAGGTTCTGCGCGGTATTAAGCAAAACGCCGAAAGCAACAGCTAAGTCACTGAGCGCCAGCCCGATTACGGGTATAATTCTCACGTGCTGCTGACCGTCGTCGTCGTCCTGCCTCGATTTGCAAACAACAAATACCAGGCCGTCCTTTGACTTGGGCCTAATCCCAAGTTTAAGGTAGTCTGCCACGGAGCTAGGTGAATGAGGGCGCACCTAATTCTTTTGACCGTCGCTGGTGGGATATCCCGCACGCGAGACCTGTAGTGAACTCAGCATGAATTCCTATTTTCGGCGCCAGCTTGCGGATTACGTAGAGTATCACCGCGATCGGTGGAATTGCGCGATGCACGTATTCGGTATCGTATTTTTGTTCCTGGCCGCGGTTCTCCCCCTCAGTTTCTGGTCCTTCCACGCATTTGGTGCCCAAACCACCGCCGCGACCATTTTTGTCTTGCCCGTTTTGGTCTATTGGCTGCTGCTCGACGCCGCTCTCGGAATCGGGATCGTCGGCGCCGCAATTTTATTGCTTACAGCCGCGGCCATGATCGTCAACAGTGCGAGTATTGCCGGTGTGTGGTCAATCGTGGCCCTGCTAACGGTCACGGGCGTAATGTTGCAGGTTGTCGGACACCGGGTGTTCGAACGTCGACAGCCGGCGCTTCTTGACAATCCAACCCACCTGCTGCTCGGTCCAATGTTTGTAATGGCGAAATTATTCATTGCACTTGGTTTTCGGCACGACCTTGCTTTAGTTATCCAGCCAGTTCCGTCGCCAGCTCCTCTCGGCTCTTCGTACTACATCGAGGAACGTCAGGGCGAGTCGCACCCACACCCGTGACTCCTGTACTCATTACCGGCGGCAGCGGATTCATCGGACAGCACCTGGTATCGGCGCTGGTCGCGCGCGGTCAGCCGGTGCGTGTTTTCGATCTCCACCCTCCGACCCGCATCCAGTCGGAAGTTCAGTATGTCAAAGGTTCGGTGCTCGATCCGGACCGGGTAGGGGAAGCCCTGAACGGCGTCGAACAGGTTTATCATCTTGCCGGTCTTCCCGGCATGTGGATGCGACACAAAAGCGATTTTCATGCCGTCAATTGCCGCGGCACAGAGGTTGTCATTGCGGCCGCGCGCAAGCGCGGCATTGCGCGATTCCTGCACTGCTCGACCGAATCCATTCTTTTTCGCTCTTCGCCATCGGTAGGTGCCAGTGCGCAAGACATTCTGCTGCCGGTCCACGCCATGCCGGGTCCATACACTCGATCCAAGTTGCTCGCGGAACAGCTCGCGATGCAAGCCGCGGCGTCAGGGTTTCCAGTGGTCATCGGCACTCCAACCATGCCCATCGGACCGCACGATCACAACTTTACTCCGCCGGTAACGATGCTCCGCCACTTTCTCGATCGGCGCCTTCAACTGTATCTTGATTTCATCGTCAACCTTGTCGACGTGCGCGACGTTGCAGCGGGCCTGGTTCTGGCCATGGAACGTGGGCAAGTCGGACATCGCTACATTTTTGGCGGCGAAAGTATCCCACTGAAGAATGTTCTTCGCCTCATGGCAGCGAATAGCGGCCGCCGCAATCTTCGTATTCCGATTCCCGGCAAGGTCGCGGAAGCCGCCGCGGCAACGCTGGAGTTCATCGCCGACCACGTGACCCGAAAACCTCCCTCCGGAACGGCCGAAGGTGTGCGGATCGCGCTGCGGTCGACGTCGCTCTCGATCGCAAAGGCCCAAACTGAGCTCGGCTACACGCCGCGGCCGGTTGAGCCTGCGTTGCGCGAGACCATTGCCTACCTCCTTGACACCGTCGGCGATCATCGACGATCTAGTGCAGCCCGGCCCCGGCGTGCTCGACCCGCTCACGCTGGTCGACGGTATGGCTCATAGCGCAAACCGGTAATATAATCCGAAACATGCCTTACGATCTAAGCTCATTGATTGCTGTTATCTGGAGTGGATGGACAGCCACCTGGCCGACCCAGTTGCTGGCGCTCATCTGGATTGCATGGCTCATCAGCTGGGTCGTGGCGTCGTTCTGGTCCGGTCGAACGCAAAAACACGTGATGACCTGGGACTCGCAAGCCTACCGCATTCCTATTCTCGCGGGCGCCATTCTATTTACGCCCTGGACCGCGCAGGTGTTGGGAGAGAAGCCGGTCTGGCATTTCGGCAACGTCGGTATTTACGTGCTTGCGGGCCTGACCTTGGCGGGGATCTCATTCACGTGGTGGGCGCGAATCCATCTCGGACGCTTCTGGTCGAATGCGATCACGCGCAAGGAAGGTCACCGGGTCATTGACACCGGCCCCTACGGACTCGTGCGCCACCCGATCTATACCGGGCTGATCGCAGGCATGCTGGCGACAGGTGTGGCGGTCGGAACGGTGACCGCGATGCTCGGCGCGGCGCTGATTTCTCTCGGCATGTGGCAGAAGGCTCGTATGGAGGAAGGCTTCCTTACCCATGAGCTCGGCGCGGACGCGTACGGACCTTATTGCCGGCGCGTTCCGATGCTCGTTCCGTTCCTGCCGCCCCGCTGACCCCGTATTGACGGGCCGTTAATCACCGTTGCCAGTGACTCCGGGGAAACCGCCGCGAGCGGTGCGAGATGACGCGGAACAATGACGCGCTGGCCAGGCACCAGCGGTGCGCTGTCCGGCTCCCGATTGATCTGGGTAAGCGACCAGAGCGGCAGGTGGTGAAACGCCGCGAGCTTCTGCAGCGTATCGCCTGGACGGGCGACCACCGGCATGCCGCTATCCCACAGCTCGACCGCGGTATTGGGGGGAACGACATAGCGAAGCGGCACGGCCTCGCCTTCGGCTTTCGCCGGCGTCGCCGCGAGCTGCACAATCATGGCAACCAGTTGTTGGTGGATGGAGTCCATCTTGTCGATATTGATGTGCGTGACTTCGTCGTGCTTCGAGAGATCGAAACTGGCGTAGTGGCCTTGATAACCTTGCATCGGCAGCACGTCGCCGCCACCCAGGACGTTGTCCGAAAGGAAAATATTGATGTAACGCTCGACATTGAGCGGGACGCTCGGGCTGGCGTGAGCTGGATCGACGGTGACAACCAGGTTTACCGGGATGCTTTCGGCCTGCAGCATTTCCGCGAACTTCAGCGTGCAAAGCCCGCCCATCGAATGTCCGATGAGGGCAATCGGAGCGGGATCGTCGCGGTAATCGCGAATTGCCTGCTCGGCAATGAGGCGGCAAATCGTAAACTCGTAGACGTCAGCCCTGATACCGGCATGTTCGAGCCGTTCAGTCAGGCGGTCCATACCGCGCGAGAAGAACGGACCAAGAGCGCCGCGAAACAGGTAGGCGCGTCCATGCGGCCCGATCGCCGGCTGGTTGGCGGCCGGCGGCGGTGCCACCGCTTCGGCGGCGGTGTCGCTCGACGCGGCGATCGGACCCGCCGCTGCCAGATCGAAGCTGCGATCGAGGACGCCGGTGGAAAGCATCGCCCCGATCACAACAGTTGCAACGAACGCCGGTCTGTTCATGCGTTTCCTGCCTGTACTCCCGACGAACCGGCGCGCGAAACATGAATCGGACAGATAGAACCCTGCGGGCGTTCTTTGCGCGGGATTTGCCACGGACTCATTTGTCTGGTTTTCGCCACCAGGCACACCCCCTATGTCAGCAAAGCTATCGCCAAAAGTGTGCGCTATCCGCCATACCATTAGCTTGTATTGCCGACGAATTGGCAGAATGTGAGGCGCGCTTTGCGCCGCACGCGTATCCGGACGGCAGCTTACCGGACAGCAGCTTAATTGCGTGCGGCGGCAGCCGGGCTCTGCTTCGCCGCGCTTGCTTCCGGTTGCAGCGGGCTACGGGCAACAGACGCCATTGCCGGGCGGTTAAAGACTGCGGCGTCGATGGCGCTGATCACCTTCTGCTGCATGATCTGGTTCTTGTCGATCGACAAGTGCCCGACACCAGGCACCGCCTGCACGTCGACATTCTCCAGCGCACCGCGGAAATCGCTGGTCCTCGTAACGGGCTCACCGGGTCCGCTGGCGACGTAGAAATTGATGTAGCGCTCAGCGTGGCCGGCTAGCTTGGTGCGGAACACCGAGTCCAGGCCTATCGCCAGCTTGACGGGGACGCCAAGCTGGTCGAGCTTCGCCACCATTTCGGGCAGAGCCGTCGCGCCCGAGGAATGACCGACCAGAATGATGGTCCGCACCTTTCCACTTCTGTATTCCGCCGCGGCCCGGTCTGCGAGTGATGACCAGGAGACAAAGTTGGCGACGGTGACGGGGATGCCCTGCCGCTCCAGCTTGGCCGCGATACCATCCAAACCCAGCGAGAAGATATTCAGCACGCCGCGGAGGAGAAAAACGTGAGCGCCTGTTGCTGGACCAGAACCGGGCATCGCATTCGCCGTGCCGGGTCCGATTGGAATCGCCAGCAGCAGCGCCATCGCCATCACCTGCAGAGAACGCAACCACGGTCTGCAGAGGACTGAAAGTCCGTTGAAAAATCCCGGGTAGCCGCGATATGGCTTCATTGGTCCCCCTCGGCAGCGTACCGATTGTTGCGCGGCCGAAGGGTAGACTTTGCAGGCTCGCATCTGCAACAGATCGCGGCAACGCGAGCACTTATATCAACGACGTGTGTCGCTGCTGCAACACGATCGACAATTTCAAAGTTCCTTTTGGCGCGGGCATAAAATTGCGTGCCGCTGAGCGCAGCCCGCACCGTCTGATTCGGAAAATTCTCAGATCGAAAAGCTGGTGCCGCAGCCACAGGATGCGGTGGCATTCGGGTTGACCACCCGGAATGACGCGCCGATCAGGTCGTCGACGAAATCGACCTCGGACCCCGCCAGGAACGGAACAGAGGCCGGATCGACCAGCACCACCGCGCTGTCGCGCGCGATCACCAGGTCATCTTCGGCCTGAGCGCGTTCGACGTCGAACTTGTATTGAAAGCCGGAGCAGCCGCCGCCCTCGACGCTGATGCGCAGCATGGCACCGTCGCCCTCGGTCTTGAGGATCTCCCCGATGCGGCGGGCCGCCCGCTCGCTGATGGTGACGCCAGTAGTCATGTGAGAGGTCTCCAATCGCCGGTGCCCTATCCAAATTATTTGGTATCCGGCGCTTAGCATAGTTAAGTGCGCCCAGCGCCGGAATCAAACCTTTAGGGGGTTAATACACCGTGTCGGTCGGAATGGCTGCTCCTCGCTCAGTCTATGCCTGCGATCCCGAACGCAGCCGCGGGCGGCTGTTTGCCGAGCCGCCGAGCAAGACCCGCAGCCCGTTCCGGCGCGATTGCGACCGGGTGATCCATTCCACCGCATTTCGCCGCCTGAAGTACAAAACCCAGGTCTTCGTGTTCCACGAGGGCGATCATTACCGCACCCGGCTGACCCACTCGCTCGAAGTGGCACAGATCGCCCGCGCGCTGGCCCGGCAGTTCGGCCTTGATGAGGATCTGACGGAGGCGCTGGCGCTGGCGCATGACCTCGGCCATCCGCCGTTTGGCCATGCCGGCGAACGGGCGCTGGATGCCTGCATGCAAGCCCATGGCGGGTTCGATCACAATGCGCAGACCTTGCGTGTCGTTACGTCGCTGGAGCATCGCTATCCCGAATTCGACGGGCTCAACCTGACCTGGGAAACACTGGAGGGCATCGTCAAGCACAATGGGCCGCTGGCTGAGCGAAACGGTGCAGCGGTCGGGCGTTATCGCGACCACGGCATTCCCCCGGGAATCTCCGACTACACCAGGACATACGATCTGGAACTCTGGAGCTTCGCGTCGCTGGAGGCACAGGCCGCGGCGATCGCCGACGACATCGCCTATGACGCCCACGACATCGACGATGGCCTGCGGGCCGGACTGTTCACGGTCGACGATCTCAAGATCATGCCGCTCACCGCTGATATCATCGCGGATATTGCCAGGCATTATCCCGATCTCGATGACGACCGGCGCGGCGCGGAACTGGTGCGCGAGCTGATCTCGTATCTGATCGGGGCGGTCGTCTCGGAATCGCGCAGCCGTCTGCAAGCGGCACAGCCGAATTCGGTCGACGATGTCCGCAACCATGGCGAGGTGCTGATCGCGTTTTCTCCCGGCGCGGCGCAAGCCGAGGCTGAGATCAAGTCGTTCCTGAAACAAAGGATGTACCGTCATCCGCGGGTGATGCATGTCATGGGCGATGCCGAACAGATCCTGTTCGATCTGTTCGCGCGCTATCAGAAGGTGCCGGGCGATTTGCCGCCCGAATGGCTGCCGCCCGGCGCCGACGCCGAGACGGAAACCGAACGCGCAAGGCGGATCGGCAACTTCATCGCCGGAATGACCGACCGCTTTGCGCTGACCGAACATCAAAGGCTTTTTGACTCGACCCCGGATTTGCGTTAGGCGGCGGGCTTGTTCCGCAAAAGCAGGCGCTGATGGCGAAGAAAACTTCAAAGAAAACAAAGAAATCGGCGAAGAAATCCGCCAAGAAGAAGAAACTCGCCAAAGCGGCGCCGACCAAAAAGCCGGTCAAGAAACCAGCGAAGAAGTCGACGAAAAAAACCGGCGCCAAGGCCGCCAGGAAAGCGAAAGCCACCAAAAGCGCTGCAAAGCCTGCGGTGAAGGCTGCCGTGAAGAGGCCGCGCGCGAAATCCAAGACTTCCCGGACATCGCCCGCGATCGCGTCTCTTGCTGAGGAGAAGGCAAAAGAGGCGACAAAGCCGAAGAAGCCCGGCAAAGCGAGCCTCAAGCCTTTCCCGGAACAAACCGATGAAGCGGCAGGCAAGAAACTTCCCGCCAGTCCTGCGGTCAAACCCGCTCCCTCGCAGCATCTTTTCGCCGACCTGCTTGCGCGCGTCCATGCCGCTTGCCGCGCGCTCGCGGAGGAAGGCGGATGGTCCGCCGGCATTGACCTGTCGCGGGTGGTGGTCGAGCCCCCGCGCGATGCTGCGCATGGCGATATGGCAACCAACGCCGCGATGGTTCTGGCCAAGGATGCGAAGGCAAAACCGCGCGATCTCGCCGAACAGATCGCGGCAAAACTGCGCGCGGACGATTTGATTGCGTCCGTCGATGTCGCCGGTCCCGGCTTCATCAATCTCAGCTTGAAAGCTTCGGTCTGGTCGGACGCGCTGCGCACCGTGCTGCGCGAGGGCGATCGCTACGGGCGAAGCGCTGTAGGCGCGGCCGAGAAGGTCAACGTCGAATACGTCTCGGCCAATCCGACCGGGCCGATGCATGTCGGCCATTGCCGCGGCGCGGTATTCGGCGATGCGCTGGTAAGCCTGCTTCAGTTCGCTGGCTATGACGTGACCCGCGAATATTACGTCAACGACGCCGGCGCACAGGTCGATGTGCTCGCGCGCTCGGCTTTCCTGCGCTACCGCGAAGCGCTCGGCGAGGACATCGGCGCAATTCCGGAAGGACTTTATCCCGGCGACTATCTGAAGCCGGTAGGGCAGGCGCTGGCGGCTGAGTACGGCGACAAGCTGCTCGCGATGTCGGAAGGTGGATGGCTGCCGACCGTGCGTGGCAAGGCGATTGCGATGATGATGGAAGAGATCAAGGGCGATCTCGCCGCACTCCACATCAGGCATGACGTGTTTTTTTCCGAGCGGTCGCTGATCGAAACCGGAAACAACCGGGTTACCGAAACCATCGATTATCTTCGCTCCAAGGGCGATGTTTACGAAGGCCGCCTGTCGCCTCCAAAAGGTGGCTCGCCGGTGGAAGATTACGAGGACCGCGAGCAGACGCTGTTTCGCGCCACTGCCTATGGCGACGACGTGGATCGTCCGCTGATGAAGTCCGACGGCAGCTACACCTATTTCGCTTCCGATATCGCCAATCACAAGAACAAGTTCGACCGCGGCTTTGGCAACCTCATCGATGTCTTCGGCGCCGACCATGGCGGTTATATCAGGCGCATGCAGGCGGCGGTCAAAGCCGTCACGGCGGGCAAGGCCACGCTCGATGTAAAGGTCGTGCAACTCGTCAGGCTGCTGCGCAATGGCGAGCCGGTGAAGATGTCGAAACGCTCCGGCGATTTCGTCACGCTGCGCGAAGTCGTCGACGAGGTCGGCTCCGACGCGGTGCGGTTTATGATGTTGTTCCGAAAGAACGACGCGGTGCTGGATTTCGACCTTGCCAAGGTGATCGAGCAGTCCAAGGACAACGCGGTGTTCTACGTGCAGTACGGGCACGCCCGCGGCCACTCGGTGTTTCGTAACGCCCGGGAGGTGGTGCCGGACTTGCCGGAGGAGGACGGCGCCCGGGCGGCGTTTCTAGGGGAGGCTGCGGTGGAGCGGCTGACCGACCCTGCAGAACTCGACCTGCTGCGCAGGCTGGCGGCCTACCCCCGGATGATCGAGGCGGCGGCGGTGGCTCATGAACCACACCGAATCGCGTTTTATCTGTATGATCTTGCCAGCGAATTCCACGCGCTTTGGACCAGGGGACGCGATCTGCCCTATTTACGCTTCATTATCAATAATGATGCACAAATCACAAAGGCGCGCCTGGCCCTGGTCCAGGGCGTCGTGTCGGTGTTAGCATCTGGGCTTGCCATTCTTGGCGTCGACGCTCCGGCCGAGATGCGATAAAGCAAGGGCGAAAGCCGTTCACATGGGGACCTGTGAGGGCATCTGGCAGGGGCCAGTTCGTTTGTAAGTGTGGGTTGGCGGCTTTCCCGAAGGGCAGCATCATCACTATGGCTGATCGATATCAGGATAGACCGTTTGCAGCGGACGACGATCATGATCGTCGCGCTGACCAGCATGCGCCTGTACGGGCCGAAAGCGATCCGCTGGCTGAACTCGCGCGGCTGATCGGTCAGCACGATCCAGTCGCCGGCATGGGCCGGGCCAACCATCAGGTACAGCCGCGTGCCGCCGAGCGCGATCAACATCGGCCCCCCGCGGCCCCGGATGATGCCCCTGCCGCGAGCCCGCCGCCGTGGATGCAGCGCGCTACGCGGCAGGAAGTCCCGCAGCGGCAGGAACTCCCGCAGGTGGAGTATCCAGAGGATCCCCCGAGCCCAGTCCATCCGCTGCATCGCTACGCAACCCCGCGTGCAGCAGCATCCGAGCCGAATTATCGCGACGCGCCGCCGTTCGCCGAAGACGAGCCCGAGCCCGAGCCCGATCCATCGCGCTATGACGACGCGCTGTACGGTCAGGCCGACCCCGGCACGGAGGAGCCTCAATACGATCAGGCGTATGCGGAGGATGATCCCTACGGCTACCAGGACGGCTACGGCGACGACGGCGCCGAAGAGGAGCCGGTCCGCAAGCGTGGCGGTAGGCTGACGACCGTTGCTATCGTTCTCGCGCTGGCAGTGGTGGGAACCGGCGGAGCGTTTGCCTATCGTACCTATGTCGGATCGCCCCGCAGCGGCGAGCCGCCGATCATCAGGGCCGACGCAGGCCCGACCAAGATCGTGCCGTCGCCCGCCAACGGGACGTCCAAGCTGCCGGATCGTATGGTGGCCGGCGATGGCACCGAGAAAATCGTGCCGCGCGAAGAAGCGCCGATGGACGTCAACGCCAAATCTGGTCCGCGCGTGGTGTTTCCGTCGCTGAACCCGAATGCGAATCCGCCCAGCCCGGCAAGCGTCGCTTCAACCACTCTGCCGCCGGCGAGCGCCGGGAACGGCACGCTGTCGAGCAACGAGCCGCGAAAGATCAGGACCCTTTCCGTCAAGGGCGACCAGCCTGATGCAGCGGCGACGCCGGTCGGGTCGACACCGCCCCCCGCAAAGCCGACGCCGGCCACCCGTTCGGTCGCCAACGCAAATGCCTCGACCGCCAATGCACCGATGCCGTTGACGCCGCAGGGCGGCTCTCCGCCGGCCGCCGCGCCTGCGGATACGCGGGCGGCGCGGGTTGCAGCCGCCAACCCCAACCCCGATCAGGCCGCGCCCGCTGCCGCTGCCAGCGCAGGTGGTGGGTATCTGGTTCAGGTCTCCTCGCAGCGGAATGAGGCCGATGCGCAGGCATCATTCCGGGCCCTGCAGGGCAAGTTCCCGGCGGTGCTGGGATCTCGGGAACCGGTGATCAAGCGCGCCGACCTCGGCGAAAAAGGCGTCTATTACCGCGCCATGGTCGGTCCATTCGGGTCATCGGATGAAGCGACACAGTTCTGCGGCAGCTTGAAAACCGCAGGCGGACAGTGCGTCATCCAAAGGAATTAACGGCCGTTTCCCTGACCCTGGTTGACCGTTGGGCTGCGTGAGGGCTAATCGGCCCCATGAGCACCCGAGCATTCATCACAGGCGTATCCGGACCGGAGCTTACCGCCGCTGAACGCGAATTCATCGGTTCGGAGCGGCCGTGGGGGTTTATTCTATTTAAGCGCAATATCGAGACGCCGGCGCAAGTAATTCTGCTGGTTCGCGAACTGCGCGAGGCGATCGGCAATCCCGAGGTGCCGGTTCTGATCGACCAGGAGGGAGGCAGGGTCCAGCGCCTGGGCCCGCCGCACTGGCCGGTTTACCCACCCGGAGCTGTCTTCGGGGTGCTTTATGACATCGATCGCGCGCTCGGCCTGACCGCGGCGTGCTTGAGCGCGCGGCTGATGGCGGCGGACCTTATCGAGCTCGGCGTCACCGTCGATTGCCTGCCGCTGGCGGATGTGCCGGTCGCCGGCGCCGACGCGGTGATCGGCAACCGGGCCTATGGAACCGAGCCGGGCAAGGTGGCGGCCATCGCGCGCGCCGTGACGGACGGTCTGGAGCAGGGCGGCGTATTGCCGGTGCTCAAGCATATTCCCGGGCATGGGCGGGCCACCGCCGACACTCATTTCAGGCTTCCGGAGGTCGATACATCAAAAACGGAGCTGGAACGGACCGATTTCGCCGCGTTTCAACCGCTTGCGGACTTGCCGATGGCGATGACCGCACATGTTGTGTTTAGCGCGTTAGATCCTGCCCAACCTGCGACGACTTCTGCGACAATCATCCAACAGGTGATTCGCGGCGTGATCGGGTTCCAGGGTTTGTTGATGAGTGATGATGTGTCCATGAACGCGCTGGCAGGATCGATCGCCGAGCGGACCCGGGCCATCTTCACCGCCGGCTGCGACATGGTTCTGCATTGCAACGGCAAGCTCGACGAAATGCGCGAGGTCGCGGCCGAGACGCCCGAACTGTCCGGCATGGCGCTGGAGCGCGCCAGACGGGCACTGGCGTCACGTGGAGCACCGCAAGCGTTCGATCGGCTTGCGGCGCGGGCCGAATTGGAAGCATTGGTCGATCGGGCAAGGGCGGCAGGCGCATGAGCGCGGAAATTCTATCGTTTGAAACCGGACGGCCCGCCGAACGCCTGGACGACGAGCCGGCGCTGGTCGTCGACGTCGAAGGCTATGAGGGCCCGCTCGACCTGCTGCTGGCGCTGGCGCGGCAACAGAAGGTCGATCTCGCCAAGATTTCCATCCTGGCGCTGGCCGACCAGTATCTGGTGTTCATCGAGGCGGCCCGGAAGATCCGCCTCGAGCTTGCCGCCGACTATCTCGTCATGGCGGC
>WNFC01006453.1_pt1 | contig 12897 bp, 10 predicted proteins | sample 5400541 | NCBI WGS metagenome assembly WNFC01 (sample SAMN13153342, study PRJNA577476) | soil metagenome | isolation source: 120 cm saprolite under Douglas fir tree site 2 hole 2 replicate 1 | place: USA:California | collected 2015-04-18
GTGAAGGACGTGATCATCACGCACCTGCACTACGACCATGTCGGCAATTTCGGCCTGTTTCCCGCCGCGGTCTTTCATCTCCAGGACGACGAGATGTCCTACGCGACCGGCCGCCACATGGCGCACGAATTCTTCAGCTACGCCTACGAGGTGGATGAAGTGGTCGCGATGGTGCGCAAGGCCTACCAGGGGCGCGTGCGTTTTCACGACGGCGACGCCGAGCTCGCGCCCGGCTTGTCGCTGCACAAGATCGGCGGGCACACCCGGGGCCTGCAGGCGGTGCGCGTGCGCACGCGCGTGGGCTGGATCGTGCTCGCTTCCGATGCGTCGCACCTGTACGCGAACATGAGCGAAAAGCGTCCGTTTCCCATCGTCTACGACGTCGGCGAGATGGTCGAAGGCTACCGGCGCCTGCGCGAGCTCGCCGATGCGCCCGAGCTCATCGTTCCGGGCCACGATCCGCTGGTCATGGAGCGCTACGCGGCGGCAAAGGCCGGACTCGAGGGAATCGCGGTGCGCCTGGATCAAAGCCCCAAGACGCAAACGGATCCCTGAGGGTCGGAAGGGGTGAGCGCGGCTTGACCGTCCGCGCGAACTTGCTGCAATATGAGGCGCAGAAATCGACCTCGCCATGCACGGGGATCGAAACGGTCGTGAGACGCGCGCGGCGCGGCGCAAATCCATCAAGGAGAACATCATGCAAGGACTCAAGAAGCTTGCGATCGGAGGGCTGATCGCGGGCGCGTTCGCGCCGGTGGGCGCGACGGCACAGGCGCCGGTCAAGATCGGCGTCGTGGCGTTTCTGTCCGGCCCCGCGGCCGCGCCCTTCGGCGTGCCGGCGAAGAACGCCGCGGATTTCGTGATCGACGAGCTGAATGCGGGCAAAGCGCCCGCGCCCTACGGCAAGACGGGTTTCGGCGGCTCCCGGATCGAGACCGTGGTGGTGGACGAAGCGGGCTCCAGCACCACGCAGGTCACCGAGTTCCGGAATCTCGTACAGCGCCATAACGTCGATCTGGTGATCGGCTACATCTCGAGCGGCAACTGCCTGGCGATCGCGCCGGTCGCCGAGGAGCTGAAGAAGTTCACGGACTTCTTCGACTGCGGCACGCCGCGCATATTCGAGGACGCGAGCTACAAGTACGTGTTCCGCACTTCGTCCACCGCGACCATGGACAGCGTCGGCGCGGCCCTCTTCGTGAAAAACGCCAAGCGCGGCATCAGGTCGATCGCGGGCCTCAACCAGAACTACGCCTGGGGCCAGGACTCCTGGAACGACTTCGAGGCGTCGATGAAGCAGCTCGTTCCCGGGGTCGAGGTCAAGACTTCGCAGATGCCCAAGCTGTTCGCCGGTCAGTACAACGCGGAGATCTCTGCGCTGCTCGGCTCGGGGGCGGATGTGATCCACTCGAGCTTCTGGGACGGTGATCTCGAGGCGCTCATCCTCCAGGGCGCGCCGCGAGGCTTGTTCGACAAGAGCATGGGAGTCCTCACCACCGGCGAGACCGCAATGCACAAGCTCGCGGCGCAGATTCCCGACGGCACGGTGCTCGGCGCGCGCGGCCCCTTCGGCCCCTACGCTCCGGACAACGCCTACAACCGCTGGTTCGCGAAGGGCTACGAGGCGCGCTTCAAGGCGCCGCCCAACTACGCCTCCTACCAGATGGCGCAGGCGATCCTCGGGGTTAAAGCCGCGTGGGAGAAGGCCCTGGCCGCGAACGGCGGCAAGCGCCCGTCGAACGAGCAGGTCGGCGCCGCGCTCGAGCGCATGATTTTCGAAGGCCCCGGAGGCACGGTGCGCATGGCGATCGGCAAGGGGCACCAGGCGGTCATGGAGACCGCCTACGGCATTACCAAGCTCGTCGGCGGCAAGCTCACGGTCACCAACGTGCAGCGCTATCCTGCGGAAACGGTGAATCCGCCCGACGGCGTGACCAGCGCCGACTGGATCAAGAGCGGCTTCAAGAAGTAGCGCGACAGGCACGCGAACGGCTGCCCGCGGGCGGCGGTTTTCTTCCCCGGCGCCCCAGTGGACCAGATCGGCCCGGTCGTCGTCGACGGCATCATCTATTCGGCCTGGCTCTTCATCGCGGCGGTCGGCCTGACGCTGATCTACGGCGTCATGAAGATCGTCAACGTGACCCACGGCAGTTTCTACGCGCTCGGCGCGTACGCCGGCGCCTCGCTCACCGGCGCCTGGCTCGCGCGGGGCTATCCGCCGATGCTGTCCTACGCCGTGCTGCTCGTCGCCGCGGTGCTCGTCACGCTCGTGTTTGCTCCGCTCATCGAGCGCGGGCTGCTGCGCTTCATGTACGCGAAGGACGAGGTGGTGATCCTGCTCATCACCTACGCGCTCTTCCTCATTCTCGAGGACACGATCAAGCTGATCTGGGGCGTAGACCCGTATTTCGTCGCCGAGCCGTATGCGCTGCTCGGCAGCTTCGAGGTCGGGGGCCTGCGCTACCCGACCTATAACCTGATCCTGGTCGGACTGGCGCTCGCCTCGGGCGGGGGGCTCGCGTGGGTCCTGCACACCACGCGCGTCGGAAAGCTCCTGCTGACGGTGATCCACGATCCGGAGATGAGCCGCGCCATGGGGGTGAACGTGGGCCGCTTTTACCTCGTTACTTTCACGTTCGGCTCGATGCTCGCCGCGATCGGCGGCAGCTTCACCGCGCCGACGGTGTCGGTGGTGCCCGGGCTGGGCGTCGACGTGATCGTGCTGTCGTTCGCCGTCGTCGTGATCGGCGGCCTGGGCAGCGTGCCCGGCGCCGCCCTCGGCGCGGTGATCGTCGGTCTCGCGCGCTCGATCTCGGTCCACTACCTGCCGCAGGTGGAGCTCTTCGTCATCTACTCCGTGATGGCTGCGGTGCTGGCGTTCCGGCCCAGGGGCCTGTTCAGCCTCGCGGAGCCGCGCAGGATATGAAGCGCGACCGAATGCCGTCCCTGCTCGGCGCGACACTCGCCGCCGTCATCGCCGGCGGCCCGCTGCTGCCGCAGTGGGCGCTCTTCATCCTCACCATCGCTTTTGCTCAAGGGCTGGTCGCGCTCGGCCTGATGCTGCTGCTGCGCGCGGGGCTGGTGTCCTTCGGCCAGGCGCTCTATTACTGCATCGGTGCCTATACCGCGGGCGGCCTCGCCCGCGCCTTCAACGTCGGCGACGTCTTCCTGCAGATGATCGCGGGCGCGGCGACGGCGGCGCTGGCGGCCTTCATCCTCGGATTTCTGCTTGCGAGATACCGCGGCATTTTCTTCGGCCTCCTGAGCCTCGCGCTGTCGATGATTCTCTACGGGCTGATCGTGAAGAGCGAAGCGCTCGGCTCGACCGACGGCCTGAACATCGCGCAATCGACCCTCTTCGGCGTGCGCCCGGCCGCGGCCTGGGTGCGCTATGCGGTGGCGGTCGCTGGGGCGTTCGCGGGCATCGGCGCGGCCTATCTCGTTCACCGTTTCCTCGGGACGCCGCTCGGGCGCCTCGGCCCCGCGATCAAGGACAACGAGATCCGCGTCGAGTACATGGGCGCATCGGCGCGCTACGCGATCCACGTCAAATACGTGATCGCCGCGACGCTCGCCGGCATGGGCGGGGCGCTGGCGGCGACCACGGTCGGCCATATCGACCCGGAGATGGCCTACTGGACGACCTCGGGTGAGTTCATCTTCATCGCCATCCTCGCCGGCACCGGCAGCGTGCTCGCGCCCTTCCTCGGCGCGTTGCTGTTCGGCGCGATCCATACGCTCGCCTACGATCTGTCGCCGCACACCTGGCAGATGAGTCTGGGCACGGCGCTGCTGCTGGTGATCGTCTTCCTGCCGGAGGGCCTGTGGTCGCTGTTCGCGCGGCGAAGGACCGCCTGAGATGAGCACCATCCTCGCCGCTCGCGGCGTGAACAAGAGTTTTGGCGCGGTCACGGCGGCGGCGGACATCAACGCCGCGATCGAGGCGGACTCGGTCGTCGGGCTGATCGGCGCCAACGGCGCGGGAAAGACGACCTTCATCAACATGATCACGGGCTACCTCAAGCCCGATTCGGGCGACATCCGCTACGAGGGACGCGATATCACGGCGCTCGCGCCGCGCGACATCACGCGCCTGGGAATTCTCCGCTCGTTCCAGATCCCGCAGCTCTACGGCTCGCTCAGCGTGCACGAGAACATGCTGACGGCCCTGGGCATCATGCTGCACAACGCCGGCCGGGGCGGGTTCTTCTCCCGATCTCGCACGCGCCCGAACGTGCCTGGGCACGACGCGCCGGCCGAGGAGGTCGCCGAGCGCATTCTCGAGCGCTTCGGCCTCGCCGAATATCGCGAAAGGAACACGCAGGTGCTGCCCGGAGGCGTGCGCAAGCTCCTCGATATCGCGCTCACCATGGCGGCCAGGCCGCGGGTTCTCCTGCTCGACGAGCCCACGAGCGGCGTCTCGGCCGAAGAAAAATTCGGCATCATGGAGATGGTGATGAAAACGATGAAAGCCGAGGGCGTCACGGTGATCTTCGTCGAGCACGACATGGAAGTCGTGAGCCGCTTTTCCGAGCGCGTGCTCGCGTTCTACGACGGCCGGATCATCGCCGACGGCCGGCCCGAAGCCGTGCTCGGCGACCCTGACGTTCGGCGTTACGTGGTCGGCGGCGAGCTCCGTCGCAGGGACGAGCAGGCGGCCCGTGCTTAGGATAGCAGCGCTCAATGTCGCGATCGGCGCCGTGCAGATCCTGCGCAGTGTCTCGCTCGAGCTGCCCAGCGGGAGCATGGCCGGGCTGATCGGGCGAAACGGCGCGGGCAAGACTACGCTCATGAAGAGCATCATGGGTCTGCTCCGCGTATCGGGCGGCGCGGTGAGCTTCGACGGCGCCGATTTGCTTGGAGCGCCCACGCACGCGCGCACGCGGCTCGGCATCGGCTACATGCCCGAGGACCGGCGGCTGGTGCCCGAGCTCACCGTCGAGGAGAACGTGCTGGTGCCGGCGTGGGCGGCGCGCGTGCCCGATCCCCGGGCGCGCCTGGAAAAGGTCTACGCCCTGATCCCCGAGGTGCGCGAATTCGCCTCGCGCAAGGGCCTGCAGCTTTCCGGCGGCCAGCAGAAGCTCGCTGCGCTCGCTCGCGCGCTCGTCTGCGGCACCAAGCTCCTTCTGCTCGACGAGCCCTTCGAAGGCGTCGCGCCGGCGCTGGCGCAGCGCCTCGCCGAGGTGATCGCGGGCCTGAAGAAGGAGGGCATGTCGGTGATCCTCTCCGAATGCAATCTGCAGCACTCCAGGCGCATGGTCGACCGCATCGTCGTGATCGACCGCGGCAGCGTCACTGCAAAGGAATAGGACATTCCGTATGATCGTCACCCATGGATGACGTCCTCGTTCTCGCCCGCGCCCAGTTCGGGCTGAACATCGGGTTCCATATCCTCTTTCCGACCCTGACCATCGCGCTCGGGTGGATCCTCCTTTACTTTCGCGTGCAGTACGCGCGCTCCGGCGACGCGGCGTGGCTCGCCACCTACAAGCTCTGGACCAAGGTGTTCGCGCTCTCCTTCGCGATGGGCGTGGTGAGCGGCATCACCATGTCGTTCCAGTTCGGCACCAACTGGCCGGGATTCATGCAGAAGGTCGGCAACATCGCGGGGCCCTTGCTCGCCTACGAGGTGCTGACGGCGTTCTTCCTCGAGGCGACTTTCCTCGGGGTGATGCTCTTCGGCATGAACCGCGTCCCGGGCTGGATGCATGTCTTCTCCGCCGCAATGGTGGCGATCGGCACGACCGTTTCGGCCTTCTGGATCCTCGCGCTCAACTCGTGGATGCAGACGCCCTCGGGGCAGGGGGTCGACGCCCTCCAGATCATCGCCGGGGACTGGTGGAGCGTGATATTCAACCCGTCGTTCCCGTACCGGTTCACTCACATGCTGCTCGCCTCGGGCCTCACCGCCGCGTTCGTCGTCGCCGGGCTTTCGGCGTGGCGATTGCTCCGCGCAGGCGAGGACGTATCGGCGAGAAAGACCTTGCGCACCGGTCTCGTCCTGGCCGCCGTGCTCGCGCCGTTCCAGATCGCGGCCGGAGACCTGCACGGCCTGAACACGCTCGAGCACCAGCCGGCCAAGATCGCCGCGATCGAAGCGATCTGGAAGACGGAAAAGGGCGTGCCGTTCGTGCTCTTTGCCGTGCCGAACGAGGAACAGCGGATCAACGACTTCGCGGTCGAGATCCCCAAGGGCGCGAGCCTGATTCTCAGACACGATGCGGACGCGGAGTTACAGGGCATCGACGCCTTCGCCCCCGACGCGCCTCCCGTGGCGCCCGTGTTCTTCGCTTTCCGCGCGATGGTCGGGATCGGGGTATTGATGCTGGCGCTCGCGTGGGTCGGCGTGTGGGCGACGCGCCGCGGATTGCTTCCTTCGCGCCGGCTGCTGTGGACGCTGTCGGGCTTCACCTTTGCCGGGTGGGTTGCGACGCTCGCGGGGTGGCTCGTCGCCGAGATCGGCAGGCAGCCCTGGCTCGTCACCGGAGTGCTCAAGACCGCCGACGCGGTGGGCGCCGCCTCGGGTGCCGCGCTCGGCGCAAGCCTCACCGGCTATATCGTCACTTACGCCGGGATGCTGACCGCCTACATGGTGGTGCTGACCCACCTTGCGGGAAAGGGGGCGCAGGCATGAGCCTCGATCTCCCGCTCGTATTCGCTTTTCTTATGGGGCTTGCGGTGCTCATGTACGTGGTGCTGGACGGTTATGACCTCGGCGTGGGGATGCTTATGCCCGCAGCGGATTCGCAAGAGCAGGAGCTGATGGTCGCCTCGATCGGGCCGTTCTGGGACGCGAACGAGACCTGGCTGGTGCTCGGCGTCGGGATTCTGCTGGTCGCCTTCCCCGTGGCGCACGGCATCGTGCTCGGGGCGCTCTACCTTCCGGTGGTGGCGATGCTGATCGGCCTGATGCTGCGCGGCGTCGCGTTCGAATTCCGCGTCAAGGCCGAGGGCTGGCACCGCGAGCTTTGGAACTGGCTGTTCTGGTTCGGCTCCTTCCTCGCCTCGTTCGCCCAGGGACTGATGCTCGGGCGCTACATCACGGGTTTCAACTCCGGATTCGGCTATTACCTGTTCGCGCTGCTCGTGGGCGCCGCGCTCTGCGGCGGCTACGTGCTCCTCGGCGCCACCTGGCTCATATTGAAAACCGAAGGCGCGCTGCAGAAGAAGGCGCTCGGCTGGGCGCGCTGGGGCCTGCTTTGGGTCGCGCTCGGCGTCGCGCTGGTGAGCCTCGCCACGCCGCTCGCGAGCCAGACGGTGTTCGCGAGGTGGTTCGATTTTCCGCGCACGCTCGCGCTGATGCTCCTGCCGCTCGCGACGCTCGCAGCGGGCGTGTTCGTGTGGCTTGCGACCGGGCGCATGAAGCGCGGCGCGCCCGAACCGGACTGGACGCCGTTCGCGGCGGCGGTGGCGATCTTCGCGCTCGCCTTCGCCGGTCTCGCCTACAGCCTGTTCCCTTACGTGGTCATGGACCGCATGACCATCTGGGAAGCGGCATCGCACCCGTCATCGCTCAAGGTCATACTCGCGGGCGTGGTGATCGTGCTGCCTTTCCTCATCGCCTATACGGCGTTCGCCTACCGCGTGTTCCGCGGCAAGGCGCGCTCGGGGCTGTACGAGTGACGCCTACTGCACCGCCCTCTTGTAGAAGCTCTCGTCGACGTACTTCATCGGGTCGGTGAGGTTCTTTTGCGGCTTGGCGAATTCGCTGCGCAGCTTCAGCACCGTGCGGCAGCCTTCGATGTCGATCTTGGCTTTCTTCTGGAAACCTTCCTTCTCCGCGAACATCACTTCGTAGGCCTTTTGCGCCGCGGGGCGCGGAGCGCTCGGGATGTGCTTCATGTAGATCGAAACGGCCTCGTCCTTGTTCGCCGGCTGCTGCAGCCAGTCCATCGCAGCGAGGTACGAGCGGATAAAAGCAACCAACTGGTCGCCGTTCTTCGCCGCCCAGGCGCGGCGCGCGACCCCAATCGACGCCTGGTACGGGCCGAAGGTCGTGGTCGTGTCGCCCAGCCGCGTGTAGCCCTTCGACTCGGGCAATATTTCCGATGGAGAGCTGATCATGGTTCCGGCGATCTTGCCTTCCATCATTGCCTGCACGCGGGCAGGCGTTCCGCCCAGGCGCTCGATCTTGTAGTCGGCGGACGATAGGCCGTTCAGCGCGGCGAGCTTGTAGAGGATGAAAGCGAACCCCGTGGTTGCGGCGTCCACGCCGACCGTCTTTCCCTTCAGCGCGGCATAGGTCTTGATGTCCGGCTGGGTGACAAAGCGCAGCGATCCCGAATAGCCGCCCATGAAAGCGAACAGATCGGGCTGCATCGGCAGCTCGGTCTCCCCTTGGCCCTCCTGGTAGGCGACGACGTTGTCGTACGCGGTGGTGCCGAGGTCGTAAGTCCCGTTCATCAAGTTGCGGATCTGCTCGACGGAATTCGGCGTGAAGGAAAGCTTCACGGCGATGCCGTTCTTTGCGAACAGCCCCTTTTCCTGCGCCGTCCAGATCGGCCAGTTGCCTCCGCCGCCGAAGGCGATCACCTCCAGCGGCTTGGATCCCTGCGCCGGGGCCGGGCCGGCCGCGGCGAACAGCGCTGTCGCAACCACGATTTTCTTCAGTATTTTCATGGTCTCTCCTCCGGGTGTCGAATGCCGGCGCTGCACGAATTTTCGATTCGCGCTTCGCGCCCGGGCCACAGTATAAGGCTCAATGCTGCTTGTGCGGGTCCAGGACGTCGCGTAACTGGTCCGCGACCAGGTTGATGCTGACGACGGCGAGGAGCAGGGCGATTCCGGGGAAGACGCTGATCCAGTAATGGCCCGAGAGCAGATAGTTGAAGCCGTTCGAGATCAGCAGGCCGAGCGAAGGCTGGGTGATCGGCAGCCCGAGGCCGAGGAACGAAAGCGTGGCTTCGAGCGTGATCGCCGCCGCGACCTGGACGGCGGCGAGGACGATAAGCGGCGGCAGGCAATTCGGCAGCAAGTGGCGAAAAATGATGCGCGCGTTCGAAAGCGCGAGCGCGACCGCAGCGTCGATATATTCCTTCCTGCGCTCGACCAGCGCAGCGGCGCGCGCGGTGCGGGCGTAATACGCCCATTGAACCGCGACCAGCGCGACGATGATCTTGTCCAAGCCTTGTCCGAGGACCGCAAGGAGGACTAGCGCGATAAGGATCGAAGGGAACGAGAGCTGGAGATCGACGAGGCGCATGACGAGCGCGTCGCGCCAGCCGCCGAGCCAGGCCGCCGCAAGGCCCAGGCTCACGCCGATCGCAAGCCCGAGCGTCGTGCTCGCCAGCCCTACTGCGACGCTGGTGCGAAGACCGTAGAGGATGGCGGACAGCATGTCGCGGCCCTGGTCGTCGGTACCCAGCCAATAGATCGCGCCCGCGGCCGAACGAGCTCCGGGCGGCAGGCGCGAGTCGAGCAGGTCGAGGCTCGCCAGATCGTAGGGATTCTGGGGCGAAATCCACGGCGCAAGCGCAGCGGCGAGCAGCACCAGCGCGAGCAGCGCGAGGCCCGCAAGCGCGATGCGGCTCGTCGCGAACTCGGCGGCGGATTGCCGGGCCGGCGTCACCTTGTTTCCTCGAGCCGTATCCGCGGATCGAGCCACGAGTAGAGCAGGTCGACGAAAAGATTGATCGCGACGAACAGCGCGACGACGATGCACAGGTAGCCGACGATCACCGGCCGGTCGAGCACGTTGATCGAATCGATGAGGAGTTTCCCCATTCCGGGCCACGCGAAAATCGACTCGGTGACGACGGCGAACGCGATCAGCGAGCCGAACTCCACGCCCGCCACGGTGACGACCGGGACGAGCACGTTCCTGAGCACGTGGACGCCGACGATGCGCGTCTCGGTCAGGCCCTTGGCGCGCGCGAAGCGGACGTAGTCCTGCTGCATCGCCTCGCGCGTTCCCGAGCGAGCCAGCCGGATGAGGAGGGACAGATTGAAGAGCGCGAGGTTTGCGGCGGGCAAGACGAGGTGGCGCAGACCTTCGAGCGAGAGAAAGCTCACCGGGATCCCGATGAGATTCACCGTCGGTCCGCGGCCCGACGTCGGCAGCCAGCCGAGCCACACGGAAAACACGAGGATGAGCATAAGCCCGACCCAGAAGGTCGGAAGCGAGAACCCCAGGATCGAGCCCGCCATGATGAGCTTGCCGGCGGCGGACCGGGGCTTCAGGCCCGCCCAGAGCCCGAGGGGGATTCCGAGCAGCACGGCGATCAGCATCGCCGCGGTCGCAAGCTCGAGGGTCGCCGGCATGCGCTCCAGGATCAGGCCGATCGCCGGCACGTTGAAGGCGAAGGATCTCCCGAGGTCTCCGGTTGCGGCGTGCTTGATGAAGATGAAATACTGCTCGAGAAACGGCCGGTCGAGGCCCAGCGCGGCGGCTGCGCGCGCGATCTCGTTCTGGTCGGACTGCGGGTTGACGAGAATGTCGATCGGATTGCCGACGGCGTACACGCCGGCGAATACGAGCAGCGACATCACGGCAAGCACCGCGAGGCTCTGGAGCAGGCGGCGAAGGACGTACGAGAGCATCGCGGGTTATTGCGCGCGGAAGTGGTGCGCGAAAGTGAATTCGTCTGTGCGCGGCGCGTAGGCGAGCGACTTTTTCATCCCCCAGGTCGTGATCTGATGATGCAGGGGAATCACGGCATAGTCGCGCATCGCAAGCCGCATCGCGTCACGCGCGAGCGCCTCGCGCCGCTTTTCGTCGACGCTCGCAAAAGCGCGCTCGAGCAGCTCGTCGACGCGGGGATTGGAGTAGCCCGACCAGTTGAAGGCGCCGAAGCCCTTGCCGGGATCGGGGCTGGCCACGAGCGGGCGCAGCGCGAGGTCGCCCGAGAACGAGCCCCAGCCGAACATGGCGAAGGCGAATTCTCCCTTGCGCCCCTTGGGGAGATAGGCGTTGATCGGCAGCGCCTCGACGCGCGCCCGGATGCCGACGTGCGCCAACATGGCGGCCACCGCCTGCGCGATCTGGTCGTCGTTGACGTAGCGGTTGTTGGGTGCGGCGAGCGTCATCGCGAAACCGTCGGCGAAGCCGGCTTGCGCGAGCAGCCGCTTTGCCTCCGCGGGATCGTAGCGGTCCGGCTTCAGGTCCGGCGCGTAGCCGAACACGGGCGGGGACACGAGGTTCGAGGCCGGCAGCGCGGCGCCTTCCATCAGGCGCTCGACGATCGCCTGCCGGTTGATCGCGAGGGAGAGCGCCTGCCGCACGCGAAGATCCCGGAACGGATTGCGCGCAAGCGGGCGGCCCGACTTGTCGGTGAGCCCCGGGGGACTCGCGCTGCGCTGGTCCAGGTGAAAAAAGATCGTGCGCCACGAGACCTTCTGCGCGGTGTGCAGCCCGGGATCGCGGCGGATGCGCGGCAGGTCCGCGGTTGGAACCTGCTCGATCGCATCGAGTTCGCCCGAGAGCAGCCCCGCGATGCGCGCCGGGTCGGTGGGGACGATGCGGAAAATCACTTTTTCCCAGGCGGGCTTTCCTCCCCAGTAGGCGTCGTTGCGCGCCAGCTCGACGCGGTCGCCCCGGGCGAAGCGCAGGAACCTGAAGGGTCCGGTGCCGATCATGGCGTGCCCCGAGTCGAAGTCCTCGGGCGACGCTCCGGCGGCGGCCTTCCGCGACACGATGAACACCGAATTGAGGTCGTAAGGCACCATCGCGTAGGGCGTCGCGGTCTTCAGCCGCAGCGTATGCGCGTCGACGATCTGCTTGCCGACGATGCGCTGCGTGAAGGTCCGGAGCTGGCCGTTCGGCACCGTGAGCGTGCGCTCGATCGAGAATACCACGTCCTCCGCGGTGAGCTCGGCCCCGTCGTGGAACCTCACTCCGCGGCGCAGCCTGAACTCCCAGGTGGTCGCATTGATCGCGCGCCAAGAGACGGCGAGGCCCGGAATAAGGCGCGCGTCCTCGTCCACGTGGGTGAGCGAGTCGAACACGTGCCAGGCGATATTGATGTTCGGCGCGATGTTGAGGAAGTGCGGATCCATCGAGGTGACATCCGCGGCGAGGCCGATGCGCAGCTCGGTGCCGTGCGCGGGCAAGGCCCACAGAATCGATCCCGCGACGAAGACCCGGAGCAGGCGGCGCATCGACTTCAGCCTACTTCGCGGCGAGCGGCCCGATGACTTGAAGCATTTGAGAGAAGATTTTCGGGTTGCCGCAGACGATGCGGCCCGAATCGAGGTAGCCGGAGTCGCCGCGAAAATCCCCGACCAGGCCGCCCGCTTCCTGCACCAGCAGGGCGCCCGCCGCCATGTCCCAGGGCGAGAGGCCCATTTCCCAGAAGCCGTCGAGCCGGCCCGCCGCCACGTAGGCGATGTCGAGGGCCGCGGCGCCCGCGCGCCGGATGCCCGCGGTGCGCGCGGTAAGCTCGCGGAACATGGCGAGGTATTCGTCGAGACCCTGAAAATCGCGGAAGGGAAATCCGGTGCCGATCAAGGCTTCGTTCAGAAGCACGCGCCTGGAAACGCGCATGCGCCGCTCGTTCAGATAGGCGCCGCGTCCGCGGGTCGCCGTAAACAGCTCGTTTTTCGTCGGATCGAAGATCACCGCCTGGGTGAGGACGCCCTTGTGGCGCAATGCGATCGACACCGCGTACTGCGGAAAGCCGTGGATGAAATTGGTGGTGCCGTCGAGCGGGTCCACGATCCACGTGTGCTCGGATTCGCCCGCGCGCCCGGCCCGGGCTCCGGATTCCTCCGCCAAAATCGCATGGTCCGGATAGGCGCGCTGCAGCACCTCGATGATCGCGCGCTCCGCGGCCTTGTCCACCTCGGTGACGAAATCATTGTGCCGCTTGCGCGTGACGGGCATCAGGTCCACGTCGCGCGCGGCGCGGTTGATGATCGCGCCGGCCCGCCGCGCGGCCCTGACCGCGATTCCGAGCATCG
>WNFC01006455.1_pt1 | contig 12897 bp, 11 predicted proteins | sample 5400541 | NCBI WGS metagenome assembly WNFC01 (sample SAMN13153342, study PRJNA577476) | soil metagenome | isolation source: 120 cm saprolite under Douglas fir tree site 2 hole 2 replicate 1 | place: USA:California | collected 2015-04-18
CGCGCCCAGTACGTTTCGTCCCGATACGCCGCCCGTTTTTCAGTCGCGACCAATTCGCGCCACGCTACCAATCGCGGGCACTTGCGGCACGCGACGATCTCCGCGGTCAGGCTTTCGAGCGAGTCCTCCATCGCCGTCTCAGGCTACCCTGTAAGCGTGGCGGGCAAAGCCGAGGTCGATCTGTTCGTCCGCTCGTATCAGACGCTGTTGCGCAGTACCGGTGAGGTGCGCGTGGCGGGCTTGCTCGAGCCGTACATGGCCATGGAATCGACCCTGCATCCGCGGGCGCGCGATCGCCATCCCGACCCCGCGGCCCTGACTTATGTTGGGCTGCGCCTGCCCCCGAGCATGCCCAGCGTACGCCTGGTTTTGCTGAGTACTTCCATCGAAGCCATCCAGTCGCGCGGGATCGACCTGCGCAATTGGCGGCCGCAGACCGCGGCGGCCCGACGGCGACGCCATCTCTACGACGGCGGCGAGCGGGTCGCGATCTTCGTCAGCAGTCCCAGCGACCTGGACGACATCATTCCGGCCCTGGTCGCGTACGAGATCGAGTGGAACAAGATCCACGAGATTTTCGCGCGGGACCAGGCGCTGCGGCGACTCGTCGAGGACGCCGCCCAGCGCGGTGGCCGGCCAGGTGACGATGAGCGACTGCGAGAGGCCTTTGGGCTGACCGAAGAAGAATTCAGCCGCCTGTCCATCGTCTGGCAAGGCCGTCCGTGGGACCTGCTGGCCGACGTTGCCGATCGGCGTAAGAAGATCGCCGTGCGCATGTTGGGCGGCTCGTGGAACGACTACGAGCGGGCGGCGCAGCAATGGTGGGACTGTGTGGCCTTGCCCGAGTACGCGCGCAAGCGGTACGCCGGAATCGAACGCTGGTACGAGTACGTCGCCGACAACGTGCCGCCGGACCTGGCGCAACGTCCGACTTATTTCGTGTCGAGCAACATGCACAGCCTGGTCAATTTGCTTTCGGGCTCGGCGTTGGCGCGCCAGGGCGAGATCATCGACTACGTCCAGCGCGGGGACAGCGACCTGCTGCGCGCCGAGTACGAGGGCATCACCTCCGACCGGATCCGCAGCAGCCTGGAGAACTTCCTGTACTACGCGGCCAAGAAGTACCTGACCGATCCGAACAATGCCGACGCCGCCCTGGCCTTCGCGGCGGAAGAACACGCGGCCGGCATGACGACCGTGCGCGTGCCGCTCGGACCAGACGTCGACGCCCAGGTCATCGAGCTGAACAAATTGCGACCCGAGCGGCTCGACGGCCGCCTGGCCGATTTGCCCGCGCTCGATCGGCTCAAGCGCAGTGACGCGGTGATCATCAACATCGACTACCCGCTCGGCCAGGCTGGGTTCTTCATCCAGCGCGCGCTGGCCCGCAACGTGGGCGCACTGCTCGGGCTGTACGTCATGGGCAAGGGCGCCACCCTCACCGGCCGGGTCGGCGACATCCTGCTATGCAACATCGTCGCCGACGAACGCACCGCCACGACGTATCTCTTGCACAACTGCTTCAATGCCGAGGATGTCGAGCGGTATCTCGTGTACGGCACCGCCCTCGATAATCAGCGCGCGGCCAGTGCGCGCGGCACGTTCCTGCAGAACTGGGGTTACCTCGATGCATTGCACCGCGCCGGCAACAATCTGGTCGAGATGGAAGCGGGTCCGTACCTCGAGGCCTTCACCGAGCTGATGCTGCCCGAACGCGCGCCACACGGCGAAATGGTCAACCTGGTCGGCGCACCGGTGGATCTGGGCTTCGTTCACTATGCGTCGGACACGCCGTACAGCAAGGGCCAGACGTTGGGCGAACGCAACCTGAGCTACTTCGGCATGGATTCAACGTACGCCGCGGCGCTGGCCGTCGCCCGGCGCATCCTCAACAGCGAGGTGGCGCGATTGTCCTCGATCGAGCCGGCCGCGACGTCCGATCAGACGAGCCACGCCGCCCAGCCGGTCGCGTTGCCCCTCTAGACACCGATGGCCTACCCTGATCTGCCGCCTGGTCCGACGTTCTGGCGATGTCCCAACTGTGGCAACGAGTCGCTTTTCCGCGCCTCGGGTATCGGGCACATCGAGTGCGGCCGCTGCCATCAGGTGTGGGCGGTCCAGCAGTTGAAGGGTGCTCATGCGCGCGCACACGCTCAGCCCGTAGCGTCCTGACGTGCGCTACGCGGGAATCGCGGGCCGGGTGGCGATCGTCACCGGCGGTAACCACGGCATCGGCGCAGCGACGGCTCGAGTTCTGGCGCGACATGGCGCGCGCGTCCTGCTCAGCTATCTCCGCCTGAACGATGCTGTTGACGCAGGGACGCCCGCGGCGTATCGGGCCAATCGCGCGTGTGATGCCTCTTCTGTCATGGCTGACATTCACGCTTCGGGCGGTCTGGCCGAGGCGGTCGAGGCTGACCTGCGCGACCCGGCGACGCCAGCACGGCTGTTCGACCTGGCGGAGTCCGTGTTCGGGCCAGTCGAAATCCTGATCAACAACGCCACCGGCTGGCGCGCCGACTCGTTCGTCCCACGCCCCAAAGATCGCCTGGGCCGCGGGCTGGAGAACGTGTCCGCGGCCTCGGCCAGCCAGGTCTGGGAAGTCGACGGCCGCGGCTCGGCGCTGATGATCGCCGAGTTCAGCCGACGCCATATCGCGCGCGGTGCGACCTGGGGCCGCATTGTCGGGCTGACCTCGGGCGGCCCGTTGGGCTTTCCCGAAGAAGTTTCGTACGGGGCGGCCAAAGCCGCGCTGACCAACTACGCCATGTCCGCCGCCCTCGAGCTTGGCGCGTACGGCATCACCTCGAACGTCGTCTACCCACCGGTGACCGACACGGGCTGGGTCACGCCCGCGGTCGAGGAGTTCGTGGCCAACAGCCGCGAGCACTTCCACGTCGCCCGGCCGGAGGAGGTCGCCGACGTGATCGCCTACCTGGTGTCGGACGATGCGCGGCTGATCTCCGCCAACGTCATACAGCTCCGCTAGCGCCCGACCGCGACCGCCGTATACGCATAGCGCTGATCGCTAGCGTTCATCGCCACGCCGAGCGCCGCCCCGCTGATCGTGCGATCCCAGCCGGGCCGACCGTCGATATCGATCGGGTCGTTGTACAGAAAGCCGTCGCCGACGAGGCCGGTGACAAGGATGTAGTGGTCGCCGAAGTAGTACGCGCCGCCGCGACCGGGCAGCGAGCGGTAGCGCACCTGAACGATCACCGGTTGGCCACGCTGGATGTGCGCGCGGATGTCGTCGAGGCCCCACCGCCGCAGTTGGCCAGCGTCGTCGCGCAGGTCGTTGGCTGACAGGCCATTCTGCTGGACAACCTGCGCCAGCGCCGTAATCAGTGTGCCCACGCCGTTGCCATAGATGTGCTGGGCGTCCAGCGCCGCGGCGCGCAGCTGGCGCGATGGAACCGAGACGCCAAACGCTTCCAGGGCCATGCCGACAGCGGTCGGACCGCAATTCGCTTCGGCGTACGCGCTGCCGTCGAGCTGCGTGCGATACGGCGCGAATACGTGCGAAATGTCCATGGCAGTGTCGGCGGGATAGGCCTGGGGCAGCTCGCGGGTGGCCGGCGCGCGACCGACGTCCAGGTCGAGCGCGTCGACCCAGCCGGTCATGGCCTGGCGGGTGCGACCGTCGCCGGGATCGCGCACCTGGATGCGGCCGAGGCGGAAGCCCTCCAGTCGTTCAAGGCGCACGCTGCCCGGCAGTTGGTGCAGCACCGCACTGGAACGCTCGGCCGCCTTGTACAGATTGGTTGCACGCGGAGCCTGGAGCCAGCCCGCGCCGAGCAGCACGTCGATGTTGTCGGGCAGTGCGATCGCCGCGCCGGTGGCCGCGGCGTCCAGCTCGGGCGCTTGACCCGCGTCTGCCACCGTCGCATCGGTGCCGTGTGTCGCGCCGGCTAGAGGCCGTCCACCAGGCAGGAAGATGTCGACGCCCGCCACGATCTGGTCGGCGTTGCCTAGCTCGTTGGTGCTGAGGACGGCCTGCAGGTCGACGCCGTAGCGGCTGACCACGTCGCTCAGCGCATCGCCCGAGCGAACCGTGTACAGCACGCCGTCGGTGGGCGGGATGAGCAGGTCCTGGCCGACCAGCAGCAGGTCAGGGTCGGCGATGTCGTTGGACCACAGGATGGTTTCGGCGCGCAGCCCGTACTGCTCGGCGATCTGCCACAGGACTTCGTCGGCGGCGACAGTGTGGTGGATCGGCGCGGTGCGGTGCGGCGGCTCGGCGGGCGGCTGAGCGATGCCCGTGAAAGGCGAGGGCACGGGCGTTTCGAGCGGGGTCGGCTGCGAGGTCGCGAGGGCGACGAGGGTCGGCTCGGGTGCCGAGGCGGCCGCCTGCGGCAGAAGCTCGCTCGTGGTCACTGGCTGCGGCGTCGCCGGGTGCGAACCGACGCCGAACCACCACGCCGCCGCGGCAATCGCGCAAAGTGCGACAGCGCCACCGCCGCCCAGCAGCAACACTCGGGTTCGATCGGCCCGCAGGGCCTGGCGCAGCCTGTCGCGCATCTAGCCTGGCCCACTATGCCAGCCGGCCGGCCGCTCTCACCAGCTATGGACGGCGAATTGCCGTAAGGCGAGACGCGCTTGAGACCCCGCCCCCGTCAGAGCGGCTGCATGTGCGCAGGCAAGAGCGCCGCAATCTCCTTGCGAATCCGCTCGGCAGCCACGGTTGCATTGGTCCCCTTGTCGAACCGAAACGATTTGCCCACGCGCACGACGATCGGCTTCGGCCGCGGCAGCTTTTTGCCTGGCGGCAGCGCCTCGTACGACCCGCGAATGCCAACGGGCAAGACCGGTACGTCGGCGCCCGCGGCGATGCGCGCCAGCACCGGGTTGATCGGCCCGAGGTGCCCGTCGCGTGTCCGCGTCCCTTCGGCGGCGATCGCCATGACGCCGCCGTCGCGCAGTACGCCCAGCATGCGCCGCACGCTGGTCGAATCTCGTCCCTGCCGTTCCACGGGAATGGCCCCCCACTGGCGCAGGAACCAGCTGACCAGAGGCATGTTGAACATCGACGCCTTGACGATCGTGGCGGTGTCCGGAAACGGATCGGCGACCATCAGCACGGGCACGTCGAGCAGGCTGGCGTGGTTCAGTACGACGATCAGAGGCCCGCGCGGCGGTACATTTTCCATCCCCTCCAGCGCGAGGTGGTGGAACAGGCGCAGGTAGGCGGCCAGGATCGGTTTGATGAGCCGCCGCGTCAGTGGCATGCGCCGCGGTGGCGGCTCGACGCCCGCGGGAACCAGCGGCGGCGCAGATCGGGACATCGTGCGCTGGCATCTTAGCCCGAGCTCACCTACGCCTGCGGCGATCAATTACAGAGGGCCTGACCGAGGTTTGTAGGAAGTCAAGCGACACGCTCCAGTGAACGCCCGCTGAGCAGATGGCAGCGCAGGTCGAGGATGGCGCGCCGTGGCGACGGAGGTGCTTCTGGCGAGTTGAGAATTCAGCGCATCCCTAGAAGGACCCAGACCATCCCGGCCACGGCACCGACCGGCACGAGGTAATAGGTCTGGATGGCGAATCTGCGCAGAACGACGAAAGCGATGACTGCAAGTACCGCGGCAAAGGCGTCGAATGAGCCGCTTTCAGGAAAGAGCACCCGCAGCCCAAAGAACACGGCCAGGTTGGCGATCACGCCGACGACGGCCGCAGTCACACCGGTCAGCGCGGCCTGCACCCGGCGATTACTGCTGAGCCATTCAACATATGGCGCGCCAAGAAAGATGAACAGGAATGTCGGCAAGAACGTCGCATACACGGTGATCAGCGCCCCGAGCGTGGCGTACAGCAATCGCGGCATGTCCGGAGGTGCGTTCTTCCAGGCGGCGACGAAACCCACGTACTCGGTCACCATAATCAATGGACCCGGTGTCGATTCGGCAAGACCCAGTCCGCGCACCATTTCGGTACCAGTGAGCCAGCCATATCCATTGACCGCGACGTCGGCGATATAGCTCAGCACGGCATACGCGCCGCCAAATGTAACGAAGGCGGCTTGAGTGAAGAACCACATCTCCTGGACGAGCGTGTCGGCTCCACCGCGCCACGTGTAGAGCGCGGCCAACGGGACGAGCCATAGCGCGAGGAACACGGCGACGACTTTCAGCGCGTGAGAAAAGGTGCGATGTTGCTGGGTCAGCCTGGCAGCGGTGGATTCTTCAGCGGTGATGGCGTGCGCGCCACCATGCGCGGCGGGCCGAAAGACATCGGGTTGCCAGCGCTGGAGGACCAGTCCAGCGAGTGCCGCCACGCCGATAGTGATCGGAAACGGCACGTGTAGGAAGAAGAGTGCGACGAAGGCGACGATCGCAAACACATACAGCAGCCGATGCTTCAGCGTGCGACGGCCTACGCGCAGCACGGCGTCGAGCACGATCGCCATGACCACCGGCTGCACGCCGTACAGCAGGCCGCGGATCACAGGCACGTCGGTGTAGGCCACCGACAGCCAACTCAGCAGGAGCAGGACGAAGATGGACGGGATGACGAAAAAGGCACCCGCCACGATCCCACCGGTAATGCCGTGCATGCGCCAGGCGACGTAGATGGCAAGCTCAGTCGCTTCAGGGCCCGGCAGCAACATCGAAAAATTAAGCGCGCGCAGAAAGAGGGGCTCGGGGACCTAGCGCTTGTGATCGACGAGCTCGCGGTGCATGATCGCGATCTGGCCCGCGGGACCACCGAAGTTGATGAAGCCGAGCTTCACCCAGAAGCGGAACGCCTCGGCGAAAGTTACTGGTTGCAGCGCGGAAGCAGCGGCGGCATCGGCTGAATCGGTACGCGGTGCCAGTTCAGCCACGTGTGAGCTCAACAGTTGATCGGTCGCCTAGGCGGATTCCCTACAGGTTAGGAATGACCAACCACCCGGCGCCGCGAGTCTGTAAAGAGATCATGTCAGCCCTTGCCGTTAGCCAGTGTACATCTAACTGCCGTTACACGCGATGTGTAAGAACGGTGCTAGTGAATCAAGCGCGACGGAGCACGGTCGAGCCGCCAACGAGCCTGGACGTGCTCGATGGCCTGAGCAGTCCGCCCAACCGGCTGCGACCTTACTCCGCCTCGAACACGTCGATCATCCAGTCGCCATGGTCCGGATCCTCAGCTCCACTTGGCGCGTAGCGGCGGAGCGTGAATCCGAGCTGGCTACTGCTGAGCGGCGCCAGCGCTCTCCAGCCTTGCGTGCTCGCAATGATCAGCGGCTGGTGCTGGTGTCGCTCGAACTGGACAATGCGCAGCTGTGCTGATGCGCGCTGACGTAGCCAGCGCGCCGCTGTCGCCCGAGGTAGTTGCTCACCGCCGCTGGGCGCAGCTAGTGCCACCGTCTCGACCAGGATGTCTTCGAGGCCGCCGAGCGCCGCGCTCCGCAAAACCTTCTCCAAGCGCGCGCGAGAGTCTGCGACAGATTGTTCCAGTTCGCTGTCGTCCTGGGGCGGCGGGGTTGGCGTACGCGTTGCCACCGGTGGCGGTGTGGCCGTACGGACGGGCGGCTGCGGCGTGGCCGCGCGAGCCGGCAGAGCGGTCGCTGCTGAGCGGGCCGCCGTCGCCGCGCTGCCGGGGCGCTCGTCCAGGGAGCCGCAGCCCGCCAGTAGCAAGTCCAGGACCGCGATCACGCCCAACACAACCAGGAAACGGAGCCGGCCCGTCACCTGCGGCGTGAACTTCGGCTGCGGGTCTCGCATCGGGCTGAAGACGTGACCGAAAGTTCGTTCAGGAGCGCGGCGTTCTGGCTGTTCGCCCATCGACACCATCAGTGGCCAGCGCGACGGCGCACCTGCTGGAGTGTGCCGGCAGCGAGCGCGACCACACATGCCGGGTCCCGAATATTCACCAGGAAGCGCTGGCGTGGAGCGTCGTACACGCACCAGCGCGGACGGCCCGTAAACTCAGCGACCGCAATGCCCGCACCGGTGTTTGGATCGAGCAGCCGCGGCCTGTCGGTTGGTGCACGTCACCATGATCGAATTCGCCCACGGCATGCTCCGGCAGACGAACTCGGCCAAGAAGGGCGAGCGTCATCTGCGGAGCAAGCTCACGCCGGGCGTTCCTGAAGGCGGCACCATGCGTACAGCGCCTCGTAGACCGGTAGCTCGGCCGCGAGCTGTTCGTGGTCGTCGGCGTAGGCCTCGCTAAAGCCCTGCGCAATCGCCACCAGGCCCGACGACTCGGGAGTGAGATCCGGCTGGTTCGTATCCGCACCCCGCACGATCAGCGCCAGGCGAGTCAGGGCCGGATCTGTCTTGGCGAGCCCGTATTTGTGGACGATCGCGTCGAAGCTGCACTCGTCTCCGTGGTGTCCGAGCTCAGCGTCAGGGATGTCGTATGGGGTGGCGCCTTCGCGCTCGGCCATCGCGAGGACTTCGTCCTTAGGGGCGTACAGGAACTCGGCTTCGGGATCGACAAACCGCTTGATCAGCCACGGGCAGGCGATGCGGTCCACTTTGGGTCGTTCACGGGTCACCCACTTCATTGCAGGACTCCCTTGCGTATGCTCCTGGTCCAGTTCGATGTGCGGAGGGCCATTTCCAAGAAAGTCGGAGCGTACATCTAACACTTGTCACATGTATAGTGGCGTGGGATGATTGCCGCCCGGCCCTCGTTCTGGACACGCCTGCGGACCTGGCGTTGGCTGCACCCTTCCAGCGCTTCGAGCTCTCGGTGGCCACCGCCGGCACGCGTCAACAGCAGCTTCTCGTGGTCGTCCGGCACGGACAACTGAAAGCCGCGGATCAGGGCATCCAGGCCAGCCGCTTCGGTGCGTCGGGTACGACTGGGCGGGACGCCTGTCACCCTCATGGCTGTATTCGCCCCCCCGGCTGGCACTCTCTTCGAGGAACACTGCGAGCGCGCGCTCGCATTCATCGAGCAGCTCCACCAAACGCGCGTCTGGGCCGTCGCCGAAGTAGTCGCGTGCCTGCACTTGCTCGGTCCAGCGTTTGAGCTTGCCCAGATCGACCTCGAGCTCCTCCAGCTCCCGGAACGCGAAGTCGCGGTGTTCGGTCTCGCGGGCCACGTGCTCGAGCAACTGCACGGCCTCGCGGGCGACGTCGGCGTATTCCTCGGCCCGCGCCGCGCGCGACTCATAGATCACTTTCTCTGCGCGGGCCTGCGCTGTGCGCGTGCTGCGTCGTCGACCGCGTTCATCGTTGAGATCACCGCGTCGACCGGTGCGCGGCAGCCGGTGAATCCGTTCTCCAGTCGGCCAGTGCGGTCGAGCGCGTTGACGCTGGGCTGGATATTGTATGACCGGCCGTGACACTCAACGGGGTTTGGACCCCACACCGCCTTCAGCGCCTGGATTGCTTCCGCACCAATCCGGCCATGTTGCTCGAACGGAGTGTTGTTTACGTCGCATTCATCTTCCGACCACGCCAGTCCCACGCCGAGAGTGACACGGCCGTCGCCGATTCACACCGCTGGCCAGGGGAAGCTCAGCGGGGCCGGCTTGCCGTCCGCGATGGCAGCGGCGTGCACGACGTCGTTCGTCTCGTCGTAGGCTACCCAACTCGCGCTGGCCCCGCGGCCGCCGGTATCCACCTGGGCGATCACGGTATGGAACGTTGGCGAGGCTGGATCGATGTCCACCACGGCCACCAGGCTCATGCTGAGCCCGACGAACACTTTGTTGACGTTCCTCGCCACCGAGACGCCATAGAGCATGCCGCGCATGCGGATCGTCTGGAGGTACTTTGGCTCCCTGGTGGAGATGTCGAACACGTCCAAGCCGCCGCTCCAGTTGTCCCCGTGATAGAGGCGGTGGGCTCGTTGATCGATGTCCATGGTGTCCGTGAATTTGCTACGAGCGGCGGAGTCCGGGAGCTTGGTTAGCCGCGGCTCAACCAGGTTTACCAGGTCTCATGTGGCGGATCTCGAGGCGTACCATGCAGCAGTACTCACGAACAGGGCGGCGCTGGCCAGATACACGGCTGGAAAACCCAGGATTGACGCAACCCCTGCCGCCAGAGGCGCCCCGATCGCACCGCCGGCCGAAACAGCACTCGTCGACAGACCGTAGACTGCGCCCAGATTTGCCTCCTCGTCCGGGCTGCGGGCCGCCTGCGCGATGACCGTGCGGACTGATGGCGGCACCCCGCCAATACAGAAACCGAGCGCAAACCGCAGTCCAGCAAAGGCAGCGGTGGTCGCGGTGAAACTGAGCGGGATCGTCAATACACCCGTAGCGAGGAGGCCAGAACGGTCTTGCGCTGTGAGCCGAAACCCACTGCTGGCGCCCGCGCCCCCGACTAGAGTTGTTGTGATCTCTGTCGGCTACGCGACGCTGCCAACCGTCCTCTGGGCTTGGCCGTCGGTGTTGGTCTTACAGTCGGCCCGGCCGGAGCTGGTCTGCTACGGTGACGGTCGACGATGCCGAACGACCCAGTGCCCTCAGGCATTCCAACTTCTCAGCTCGCGGAGGCCATCGATCCAGCCAGGGTTGCGGACGCGCGGGCTGCCGCGCCTGACCCGACGATCCTCGATCTCGTGGCCGAGTCCTTTGAGGCACTGGGGGATCCAACGCGGTTGCGCATCCTGTACGCACTGGCGCTGCAGCCGCTATGCGTGCGCGACATCGCGCTGGTCGTTGGTGTCTCGGAGTCGGGGGTGTCGCATCAACTTCGGCTGTTGCGCGATCGACGCCTGGTCAAGTCGCGGCGTGAGGGCAGCCTGGTGTACTACTCGGTCGACGACCACCACCTGGCGGCGCTGTTTCGCGAGGCGGAGTATCACGCCGACCACATCCGCAGCGCGTTGCCGGACCACCCCTACAGCTAGCCGCCGTCGCGGGCGCAGGCACCTATGGGAAACGCTCGGCTCCAGCACCCCGCGGTTGCTATGATCTGAGCGACTGCTCATACCATCAGATAAGGGGGAGACGCCATGTGCACCTTCAGCGACGACCGCACAGTTCAGGTCTGCGACCTGGCTATTGGCCACGTCCGCGACGCCATGCATGAAACCTTCGGTGACACGGTGCGCTTCACGGCGTTGGAGGGCGGCGGCACGCTCGTGCAGGCTGACCGAGATGTTGACCCCGACGTGTTTGGCGAACGTACCCGCGCGGCGATTGCCGCTGCCCAAACCGCAGCCCGATGACCGTGCTGAGCCCGGCCGCCGCCACCCCAAGCGGACCACTGGCTGAGCCGACCGAGGGCCACGGGGACGAGCACGCCTCTGGCGTGAGCTGGATCGAGGCGGCGCGGATTGCCTTCGTGGCCGTTGCGGCCGTAGCCGTCTGGTTCGGTGTCTGGGAGCCGTTCCCGCACGTCAGTGTTATTGGGCTGCTCGGACTCCTGATCGGCGGCTGGCCGATCTTTAAGGAAGCTGCCGAGAACATCGTCGCCCGGCGGATGACTATGGAGCTGTCCATGAGCATCGCCATCGTGGCCGCGGCGGCGATCTCGGAGTTCTTCACCGCGCTGATCATCACGCTGTTCGTATTGGTCGCCGAGGTCCTGGAAGGCATGACCGTCGGGCGCGGGCGGCGGGCCATCCGCGATCTCCTGGACTACCTACCGCGCACCGTCGCGGTCCGCCGCGACGGCCAGACGCGTGACGTGGCCGCCGAAGAGCTGCACATTGGCGACGTCGTGGTTGTGAACCCGGGCGGGCGCATCGCGGTCGACGGCGAGGTCATTAGCGGTCATTCGTTCGTCGATCAGGCCACCGTTACCGGAGAATCGATGCCAGCCGAGAAGTGGGTCGGTTCGTCGGTCTTTGCGGGCACGATCAACCAGTCCGGTGCGCTCGAGATTCGAACTGAGCGCATCGGGCGCGACACCAGCTACGGCAAGATCATCGAGATCGTCGAGGGCGCCGAACGATCGCGCGCTCCAGTGCAGCGCCTTGCGGATCAGATGTCCGGCTATCTCGTCTACTTTACGCTGGGAGCAGCGCTGCTGACGTTCTTCATTACCCGTGATACCCGCTCAACCATCTCGGTCATAATTGTGGCCGGCGCCTGCGGTATCGCGGCCGGCACGCCCCTGGCAATTCTTGGCGCCATCGGCCGCTCGGCTCGACGTGGCGCCATTGTCAAAGGCGGGCTCTATCTCGAAACGCTCGCACGTGTGCAGACGGTCGTCCTCGACAAAACCGGCACGCTTACATTCGGGCAGGCGGAGGTGCGCGGGGTATTCGTCAACCCAGCCACCGGATTATCGAACATGGACGTGCTGGATGCCGCGGCCTCAGCCGAGTCGCGGTCAGAGCATCCGCTGGGCAAGGCCATCGTGAAGCACGCTCGAGACAACTCGCGGACGATCCACGAACCCGACCAGTTCGAGTACACCCCCGGCCGTGGCATTACGGCCATGGTTGGCGGCGCGACGATCCGGGTTGGCAATCGAGCCCTCATGGCAGCCTCGGGCATTGATGTACCGGATCAGCTAGTGGCCGGGTTGCACGCCGGTTCAGAGGTGCTGGTCGCCCGCGACGGACGCCTGCTCGGCGCGATCAGCATCGCCGACACCGTTCGGCCTGAGGCCCGCCGCGCGGTCGAGGCAATTCAGCGCATGCACATCCGCACCATTCTCATGACCGGCGACGCCCGGCCCATCGCCGAGGCTGTGGCAGCTGAGCTCGGTATCACCGACGTCGAGGCTGACCTGCTTCCCGAGTCAAAGTACGCGCGCGTCCGACAATTGGTGGCCGATGGCCAGGTCGTCGCGATGGTTGGCGACGGGATCAACGATGCGCCGGCCCTCAGCGAAGCAAACGTTGGCATCGCGATGGGCTCCGGCACCGACGTGGCACGCGAGAGCGCCGACGTAGTGCTGCTGGGCAATGACCTCCTGAAGTTCGCCGAGACCCTGGCGATTGCGCGGTGGACGCGGCGAATCATCTGGCAAAATTTCATCGGCACCCTCGCGGTTGACTCAA
>WNFC01006456.1_pt1 | contig 12895 bp, 12 predicted proteins | sample 5400541 | NCBI WGS metagenome assembly WNFC01 (sample SAMN13153342, study PRJNA577476) | soil metagenome | isolation source: 120 cm saprolite under Douglas fir tree site 2 hole 2 replicate 1 | place: USA:California | collected 2015-04-18
GCCGGCCGCGGTGACCATGTTGGCGGCGCCTGGCCCGATGGAGCTGGTGGCCACCATGAACTGCCGGCGGCGGCGCGTCTTGGCGAAGGCGACGGCGGCCAGCGCCATCGACTGCTCGTTCTGTCCGCGCCAGGTCGGCAATGCCTCCTGCGCCGCCTCGAGAGCCTCGCCCAGGCAGGTGACGTTGCCATGCCCAAAGATGGCGAACACGCCGGCGAACAGCGGCGCCTCCTCGCCGTCGAGCACCGTGCGTTGGGCGATCAGGTACTGGACCAGGGCCTGGGCCATGGTGAGACGAATGGTCCTCATCGCGCTGCACCCGAATGCGACAACCGGCGGTTCTTGGAGCGCCGTGCTGACTTGTGCTAGATCGGCACTCCTCTAGCGCAGCGCTCGCCACAAGTCACCGGTAGTGTCCTAACCAGGACATCGGCTTACCGTTAGCCGAACCCAACTGCCGTTCCCTTGCCACTGGGTCATCAGCTAGTAGGCTTGACGTCAGGCGTGTTGTTGCGAGCACGAGGGGGCCCAAATCATGGAAGACATGAAAGTCACAACCACCGGGTGTGACTTTCGGCCTGCGCACGCTGCCATGCAGCGGTACGTTGATGGGAATCTTCTTTCTGGATTCTCTTCCGCGGTGCTCGTCGGTAGAGATTTGGTGGATGTGAAATGCATTGGATGGGCCGACAAGGAAGCGCAGATACCCTTGGGGGTCGACCACATATTCCGCGTCTTTTCAAATACAAAGCTGATTACATCCTGTGCTGCGCTTCTTCTGTTCGAAGAAGGCCGCTTCCAACTGGATGATCCGATTGAGCAGTTTATTCCGCAGCTTGCGAATCGCCGTGTGCTGCGTCCCGACGCGACGTCGTTGGACCAAACCGAGCCTGCTGTCAGGCCGATCACCATTCGCCATCTGATGAGTCACAGTTCGGGGCTGAGCTACGGTCTTCTTGACCCGGGCACCTTAATTTTCAATGCCTACAACGAGCGAAAAGTAATCAATCCCGCCACCACGCTTGCGGAGATGATTGACGTATTGGCTGACCTGCCGCTGGTCTATCATCCCGGAACGTCATGGGAGTACTCAGTGGCCACTGATGTCTTGGCGCGTCTTGTCGAAGTGATAAGCGGCCAGCGCTTCGATGCGTTCATTCAATCGCGAATTCTAGGCCCGCTTGGCATGGTGGACACAGGATTTGCGGTGTCAGAGCGTAATCGCCTCGTCGCCTATTATGCCGGTGCCGACCTGGTCGATCCTATGAAGCCGGGACTTACTCGCGCAGACGACTCGCCCTATCCGGGTGCTTATTTGCGTCCCTTCCCGAGGCAGAACGGCGGTGCCGGGTTGGTCTCGACTTTGCCGGACATGGTGGCGCTAATTCGAAGCCTGCTTCCGGGTGGCCAGATGTTGCTCAAGCCGGACACGATTGAGCTGATGATGACCAACCAGTTACCTGAGGGTGTGTGGATACGCTTTGCGGCTTTCGGAGAACTTCAAGGCAAGGGATATGGGCTCGCGGGAGCGCTGATCCTGGAGCCTTCAGCGTTCGACCATCAGGATGCGAGAGGCGAGCTCTTTTGGGGCGGACGTGCAGGCACTCAATGGTGGATTTCGCCTAGAAAGAATACCGCAGGCTTGATAATGGCGCAGCGTGAGATGGGGCATCCATTTGTGGTCGAGTTCAAGCGGCTCGCGTACGAAGCGGTGAAGCGCAAGAACTGACAAGAATGGCTTCGCATTCGCTGCATGAATCCGGATATGGCACATCGTGTCAATTCGCTGCTGCCCAGCAACCGCGTCGCTTTGGGAGTAAAGCGGACAACGACTTCGGTACGTCATGCCACCGAGTTTATGAGTACATGGCCTAAGTGCTGCCGAAAGCAAAGAGCATGGCAATGCCATACCTGCCATTTGCCGTTGGCGGTCTCGACCGTAAGGCGGCATGGATCAGGAGCGCGTTCTTCAATGTTCTTGCCGCAAAGGCAACAGGGACCAAATTTTGAGGTCTGCTCGACCAATTCCTGCAACGGCCAAAGAGTCGTCTTATGGCCGTCGCGCTCAATGCAATTTCAAATTAGGACACTACCAAGTCAACCGGCGCAATCGGCCGGTCGTTTCGGGAGCGACCATCAATGGCCAAGGACAGGCTGAATTTCTGCGTCTTCGGCGCCGGACGCATCGGCAAGCTGCATGCGCGCAACCTCGCGGCCCATCCGCGGGCTCGCGTCAAGACCATCGTCGATCCGGTCGCGCGGGCGGCGGCGGATCTGGCAAGGGAAGTCGGCGCCGCAACCGCGCCCGACGCGGCCGCGGCGCTCGCCGATCGCGATATCGATGCCGTGATTGTCGCGTCCTCGACGAACACGCATGTCGATCTCATCGTGGCGTCGGCCCGGAGGGGCAAGGCCGTGCTGTGCGAGAAGCCGATCGACCTCGACATCAGGCGGGTCGACCGCTGCCTGGCCGAGCTGAGGAAGCACCGCACGCCCGTGGCGATCGGCTTCAACCGCCGCTTCGATCCCACCAACCGCGCCATCGCGGCGGCGATCCGCCGGGGCGACGTGGGCGATGTCGAGCAGATCGTCATCACCAGCCGCGATCCGGCGCCGCCGCCGTTGGCCTACATCAAGGTCTCCGGCGGCTTGTTTCGCGACATGATGATCCATGATTTCGACCTCGCCCGCTGGCTGTTGGGCGCGGAGCCCGTCGAGGTGGTGGCCAAGGCGAGCTGCCGGGTCGATCCGAAGATCGCCCGGGCGGGCGATGTCGACAGCGCCATGGTCATTCTCAAGACCCGCGGCGGCGCGCTGTGCCACATCAACAACAGCCGTCGCGCCACCTACGGCTACGACCAGCGTGTCGAGGTGTTCGGCGCCAAGGGCATGGTGCGCTCGGACAACCTGCGGCCGACCGCGATCCTGAAGTCGAACGAAGCGGCCACGGATGCGCGTGATCCCCTGTTGCCCTTCTTCGTCGAGCGCTATGCACAGTCCTATGTCCACGAGATCGACGACTTCATCGCTGCGGTGCTGTCACGCCGCAAGCCCTCGGTCGGCGCCGAGGACGGGCGGCGGGCGCTCTTGCTGGCCGACGCCGCGCTGCAGGCGCATCGCACGGGCCGGACGGTGACGGTCGGCGCTGGTTAGTCGCAGGCCGCTTCAGGCGAGCAAATCGCGGCAGCGGAGATCGTCGACCGCCAGCATGATGCGCTCGAGATTGTTCCACCAGACCCGCGGAGCAATGTTGTTCATGGCTTGCACCACGGGTCTTGTAATCAGCCAAAGCGTCGACAGGCGATAGTCGTCGTCCAGCATCCGGCGGTCATAGTCGGTCACGCCTTGGGCCAAGAGCTCCGCGTAATAGCGGTCGAGCAGCAGCCGCTCCAGTCGACTCCGGCGATCCGGGTACCAGAGCATCGCCATCATGTAGGCAAGGTCGTCGGTCGCGGCGTTGATGCTCCAGCTCTCCCAATCGATCAACCGGACGTTCTCGCTTCCGCCATGTCGGGGCAGGAAGAAATTCCACGTGTGCGCGTCGCCGTGGTTGATCGTCAGGTGACGACGCGAATGATAGCGCGCCAGCAGACGTGGCGCCTGATCCAGCAGCCGCTGGTAGAGATCGCGCCGCTCAGGAGGCACGAACTCGCCGAAGCGATCTGTAAAGCGCGCAAACTGTTCCGCGAAGGCTCGTAGGCCTTGATTGACTGCGTCCGGGTCGTACCAGGCTCCTACCGACGCGCCCAGAAGCGGACTGTCCCACCACGCGGCATGGAAGCGCGCCAGTGCCTGCACAATGCTCTCGCATTGCACGCTCGTCGGCGGCAGCGGCCATTCGGTGGCAATAAAATGCGAATCCGTGAGGTCTTCGAGCAGCAGATGCCACGCCGAATTGTCCGTGGCCTCGACGGCTTCAAGGCAGCGCGGTGCCAGTCCAGTGGTCCCTGTGGCAGCGACGGTGCGGTAGAACGAAATCTCGCGGCCGTTCGCATAAGTAGACCGGCCGGAGCCGTCGAGGTGCCCCATCTTGAGGATCAGAGAACTCGGGGTGTCTGGCGTCGGGCTCTCGTAGTCCAGGTGTAGGCGCAGCGTGTGGGACCGTAGTTTCTTCAGCGAGCTCGTGACCGCGACGTTACTAACGCGCGCCAGCCCCTTCGCTCCGGACCGGCGAAGCACCTCGGTTATATGCTCGGCATCTGCCGCGCGCGGCAGCGACTCTGTCATTGGATCAGACCGTACTGACCCAGGGCTTCGCGGTAAACCGCGACCCGCGATGCGCCGTCCGGGAGACATGCGGGATTACCGCTGGACAGGACCGAAGACGCACGCCTAGGGTTTTCACAACCAAAAGATAGCCGCGCGAAATGATTTGCCGCGAGTGCAGATGCGGTGCGAAGGGAGGAGCGGTGGCTGTTCTCGAGCTCCAGGGAATCTCCAAGCATTTCGGCGCCATCGAGGCCTTGTCGCAGGTCGATTTCGCGCTCGACTGCGGCGAGATCGTCGGGCTGATGGGCGACAACGGCGCCGGCAAGTCGACGCTGGTCAAGATCATGGCCGGCAACTTCCCGCCGTCGGGCGGCCAGATGCTGCTGGACGGCCGGCCGGTCCATTTCCACAAGCCGGTCGATGCGCGCGCCGCCGGCATCGAGGTCGTCTATCAGGACCTCGCCCTTTGCAACAACCTGACGGCGTCGGCCAACGTCTTCCTGGCGCGCGAGAAGATGCGGGGCTTCGGCCCGTTCCGCATCCTCGACGAGCGCGCCATGAACGAGCGTGCGCGCGAGCTGTTTGCCGAGCTGAAATCCGAGACGCTCCCGGCCGAGAAGGTGCGCATGATGTCCGGCGGCCAGCGCCAGGCCGTGGCCATCGCACGCACGCATCTGTCGCGGGCCAAGATCGTCCTGATGGACGAGCCGACCGCGGCGATCAGCGTGCGGCAGGTGGCGGAGGTGCTCGACCTTCTGCGGCGCTTGCGCGAGCAGGGCATGGCGGTGGTGCTGATCAGCCACCGCATGCCCGATGTCTTCGGCGTCGCCGACCGCATCGTCGTGCTGCGGCGCGGCCACAAGGTTGCCGACAAGCCGATTCGGGACAGCTCGCCGGAGGAGGTCACCGGCCTCATCACCGGCGCAATCCGGGCGGCCTGAGCCATGGCGAGGCAAGAAACCAGCGATACCGTCACCGTCGGCATCGGCCGGCACATGAGGGCCGTGATGGAAGCCCCGTTCGTGCGGAGATGGCTCGCCGCGCAGCCGTTCTGGGTCGCCATCGCCGTCGTCCTGATCTGCGCGGTGATGAGCTGGCTCGAACCCGCTTCGTTTCCGACCAGGGACAACTTCTTCAACATCACGCGCAACTTCGCCTACATCGGCATCATGGCGCTCGGCATGATGGCGGTGATCATCACCGGGGGGATCGACTTGTCGGTCGGCTCGGTCATGGGCCTCACCGGCATCATCTGCGGCCTGGTCCTGCAGGCCGGCCATTCCTGGTGGCTGGCGGTGCTGGCCGGGCTCGGCGCGGGCGCGCTCTGCGGTCTCGTCAATGGCGCGTTCGTCGCCTATGTCGGGCTGCCGTCGTTCGTCGTCACGCTGGGCATGCTGGCGGCCGCGCGATCCTTCGCGGTGGTGCTGTCGGAAAACAAGATGATCTACGAGTTCGGGCCGGATGGCGACATCTTCATGGCCATCGGCGGTGGCGAGGTCGCCGGCATCTCCAACATGGTCTGGCTGCTGCTGGCCATGACCCTGACGTTCGGATTCGTCTTCCGCTTCACGCGCTGGGGACGCCATGTCTATGCCGTCGGCGGCAACGAAGCGGCCGCCCGGCTGGCCGGCGTCGCGGTCAACCGCATCAAGCTGCAGACCTACACTCTCTGCGCGCTGACGTCGGCCATCGCCGCGATCATGGTGGTCGGCTGGCAGGGGTCCGCCATCAATGCGCTGGGCACGGGCTATGAGCTCAGGGTCATCGCCTCGACGGTCATCGGCGGCGCCAACCTGATGGGGGGCGAAGGCGGCGCTTTCGCCGCCTTCATCGGCGCCACGCTGATCGAGGTCATCCGCAACAGCCTGCTGATGGCCGGCATCGATTCCAATTGGCAAGGCGCCTTCGTCGGCGCTTTCATCGTTCTCGCGGTTCTGCTCGAGCGGATCCGCGGAAGCCGCGCCGACTGAGCGGAGGCCCCCTATGCCGAGCCCAGGCGGCGGTCACCTGCGAACGGAGGAAACGCCATGATTGGAAAGCTATTGAGCGCGACGGTAGCGGCGGCGGCCATCCTCGGCATGACCCAAGGCGCCGAGGCCCAGCCCAAGAAGTATGTGTTCGCCCTGGTCCCGAAGAACACGAACAACCCGTTCTTCGATCAGGCGCGCGACGGCTGCAAGAAAGCCGAGCGCGAGCTGAAGGGCGCCATCGAATGCCTGTATATCGGACCCGGCGAGCATGGCGGAGGCGAGGAGCAGGTGCAGGTCGTCAACGACCTCATTGCCAAGAAGGTCGACGGCATCGCCGTATCGCCCTCGAACGCGGCGGCGATGGGCAAGGCGCTGGAAGGCGCCAAGGCGGCCGGCATCCCGGTCCTCACCTGGGACAGCGACCTGTTGGAGAAGGACAAGGCCCTGCGCCTCGCCTATGTCGGCACGCACAATTACGAGATCGGCGTGAACCTCGCCAAGCAGGCGCAGACGATCAAGCCCAAGGGCGGCACCATCTGCATCCAGTCCGGCGGCGCGGCCGCGGCCAATCACAACGAGCGCATGCAGGGCATCCGCGACACGCTCGCCGGCACCAAGAGCGCGCAGGCGCCCGGCACCAAGCTCACCGGCCAGAGCGGCTGGACCGAGGTGGCCGGCTGTCCGCTCTACACCAACGACGACTTCCCGCTGGCGGTGCAGCAGATGGAGGACATCCTCGGCAAGTACCCCAAGCTCGACGCGTTCATCCCGACCGGCGGCTTCCCGCAGTTCATCCCGCAGGCCTACAAGAAGGTCGCCGAGAAGTACAAGTCGCGCCTTGCCGACGGATCGCTGGCCTTGGTCGTCGCCGACACGCTGCCGGTGCAGATCGAGCTGCTGAAGGCCGGCTTGTCGAAGGGCCAGGTCGGCCAGCGGCCCGCCGAGATGGGCTACAAGACCATGTTCTTCCTGAAGGACATCAAGGACGGCAAGCCGGCGCCGAAAGACCCGACCTACACGGGCCTCGATGTCTGCACGCCGGAAACCGCCGCCACCTGCATCGGCAAGTGAGGGCCGTCGTAGATGGCAAAGCGCCGTCGTCCCGACCAAGGCCCCGAAGGGGCCGCGCGGAGGGACCTTCTCTCAACAACAAGCCGCTTATCGTGGAAAGAAGGTCCCTCGACTTCGCCGCCCTTCGGGGCGGCTTCGCTCGGGACGACGGAAAGCCGCCTGCGTCAGCTGGTAAAGCCGCCGCCCAGCGGCTCCTAACGCGCCACCTGGGCGGTTGACACGACGACCTCATGGACGGCGCCTGCGTTGCTCAAAGGAAGAAGACGCTTTTCGACATCCCGCAGCATTTCTTCCACCTTGTCGCCGAGCACCCCAGGGGATGACGTCGAGAAGGTCAGAATGCGCCGCGCCAGGTCCTTCACGCGGACTTCATGGGTGCTCTCGACGGCAATTGTCTCGCCGACACGGAAGCGCGTTCCGCGCAGGAGGGTGTCGAGCACGTGGCCATATCGCTCGCCTTCGGCGGATCCCGACCAGAAGCGCCGGGCTCTGTTGTATTCCTCAAGCCACGGATTGCGGCCGTCGGCCGCACTGTTGGACGTGCAGACGAGGATGGCACCGCCGGGCGCCACCAACCGATCGAACAGGGCAGCGATCGGCTCGGTCGCCATCCAATGCAGTGCCCGGCCTATGGTGGCGACATCGAATCGCCCGACGTCCATGGGAAGGGCTTCGGCTCTGCTCTCGATCAGCGTGAAATCCTGCGCAACGCCGGCGGCCGCTTTCCTTGCGGCAGCGAGCATTGCCGGCTCCGGATCGACTCCGACGATACGGCCGACGTACGGGGCGAAGCCTAACGCAAGCAGCCCAGGCCCCGTCCCAAGGTCGATCAGGCGATGCTCCTTGCGAAGTCCCAATCTCCGGGAAACGGCACGGAAGAAGTCGGCCGGATAGGGAGGCCGGAACTTCTCGTAGAGCGGAACCGTGGTTGCGAAACGTCCCATTAGATGCGCCCTCGCGCGGCCGATCAGGCCAGTATCGTGAACTTGGCCTCAGAAGGAGGAGGTTTCAGTTTGCACGATTATCGACTGCCGCGCCCGGGAACCGAACAGAATCAGCACTATAACCTCTTGGGTTACTGCTCGCGGCTGCGATGGTAGTGACGCCGCGCCTTGGCGCGGTTGCCGCAGCTTTGCATCGAGCACCAGCGCCGCTTGCCGGCACGGCTGTCGTCGAGGAACAGCCAGCCGCATTCCGGGTTGGCGCAGCGCCTGACGCGATCGAGGCGCGGGCCGGCCAGAAGGTCGCCGGCCGACCACAGCACGGGCGCCAGCACCGCCAGCGCCGTTGCCGACTTCACGTCGACGTCCCAGCCATAGGCGCCGCGCTCGCGCCTGAGCGCCGTGCGGTGGGGCGCCGCCGCCAGCGCCTCGTTCAGCGCGGCAAGGTCGCGCGCGGCCGGCGTCTTGTCCTGTGCCTCGGCGTCGAACAGGCGGTGCAGGGTCTCGCGCAGCTCGATCGCCCGCTCGAACTCGCGCCGCGCCGGCGGCTTGCCCAGCCGCGGCCCGCCATTGGCCGTCGTCCAGCCCGCGAGATCCTCCGGCGCCCTGAGCGTCTCGGTGGGCTCGGCCTGGCCGCGCCAGAAGCGCGTGTTGACGAACTCCAGGCAGAGATCGGGGCGATTCATCGTCAGGACTTAATAACCGGTTGACCGGTTGACAAGCGCGATCCTTCGTCATAACCACATAACCAGTTATAACGTTAAGCAGGAGGAACCCATGTTCGACCATGTGTCCATCGGCGTCGCCGACATCGCCCGCTCGAAGAGGTTTTACGACGCCGCCTTGAAGCCGCTGGGTTACAGCCGCCTCAGCGATGGCGAGACCTCGCTGGGCTACGGCGACAAGGCCGTTCAACTGTGGCTGGGCGCCACCACCAAGCCGGTCAATGCCGATATGGAATCGGGGCTGCATTTCTGCTTCGTCGCCAAGGACCGCGCCGCGGTCGACGCCTTCCATGCCGCCGCCCTCAAGACCGGCGGCAAGGACAACGGCAAACCCGGCCTGCGCGCCGACTACGGTCCGAAGTACTATGCCGCCTTCGCCATCGATCCCGACGGCTACCGCATCGAGGCGCATTGCGGAAAGTGACCTTGCGGACGTCGTCGGTGTCGCCAATCTTGAGGCAATGACGACGCATACCGTGGAAACCGCGACGGCAGCCGACGAGGCTGCCGTTCTCGCCACCCTGACGCTGGCCTTCAGCAGCGATCCTGCGACCCGCTGGACCTGGCCTGGGGCCAAGGCCTATCTCGCGGCCTTTCCGCGGTTCGCCAAGGCCTTCGGAGGAGCGGCCTTTGGGCTCGGCAGCGCCCATCGCATCGGATTGGCCGGGGCTGCGCTCTGGTTGCCGCCGGGAGCCGGTTCGGACGAGGCAGCGCTCGACGCGCTGATGGAGAGCACGGCCGATCCGCAAACCGCGGTCGACGGCCCGCAAATCATGCGCCAGATGGCGAGCTATCATCCGAAGGAGCCGCACTGGTACCTGCCGTTGATCGGCATCGATCCGGCTCGGCAGGGCAAGGGCCTGGGCGGCGCCCTGATGAGGCATGCGACGGACATCTGCGACCGCGACGGGGTGCTCGCCTACCTCGAATCGTCCAACCCCAGGAACATCCAGCTGTACGAACGGCATGGCTTCGAAATCCTGGGCACCATCCAGGCTGGCGGGTCGCCCGTCATCACGCCCATGCTCCGCAAGCCACGGAGGCGCTGATGTTTTTCCAGAGGCTGACGTTGCCATGAACGAACCGATCCGCGCGGCAACCATTGCCGACGCCGACGCCATCGCGGCGCTGCATGCCGCGAGCTGGCGTTCGGCGTATCGCGGCATCCTGAAGGAGACGACGCTCGGTCCCGGCCTTGACGCCGAGCGCCGCGCGCATTGGCGCACCAGGTTCGCGGCGATGGATCCGCAGGACACGGTGCTGATCGCCGATGGGCTGGGCTTCATCGCTGCGTGGGCCAAGGGCGACCCCGGATTCGGTGCCTACATCGACAACCTGCACGTCCATCCCGATCGGCGGGGCGCCGGCCTGGGCCGCCGTTTGCTGGGCGCCGCGATGCGCCTTGTCGCGCGCCGCGGCGAGGGCGGGGTCTATCTCTGGGTGTTCGACGCCAACACCCGCACGATCGACTTCTACCGGCGGCTGGGCGGCGAGATCGTCGAGCATGGTTTTGACGAGATCGACGGCCTGAAAGTGCCGCAAAGTCGCATCGTCTGGCGCGACGCGCGGCGTTTGGCGGAGGCGTGCGCCTGATCAGGCGCCGGTGATTTCCTTCAGGAGCCCGAAGAAGCCACGCTTGCGCACGGAGGCGATCGTCCAGTCCACCGGCAGCGACTGGAAGCCGTCCTCGAAGCGCTCGCGGCTCATGCGGTAGTCGAAGAAGCCCCAGCTCGCGCCTGACTCGACGGCGGCCACGAAATGGTTGTCGGGCTTGTCGAACTCGAAATGGTCGTCCTCGTTGTAGACGATCGGCTGGCCGCGATAGCCCGCTGCGGCGCGCCAGTTCGTGACCTGCAGCCGGATACCGTGCGGGCTGGGTTGCGTCGCGCCCAAGGGGCCGTGGATGCGGTTGCCGTGCGGCAGCAGGAAGTCGGCCGTGGCGAGGATGGCGGACGGCGGCGCCTCGAGGGCGAGCAGGCTGGTGCTGACCAGGAGCCTCCCCTGGCCGCGCTTTTTCGCGAGGTCGATCAGCTCGTGGCAGCGCGCAGCGGCGATGATCGGATGGGCGAACACACCCTCCAGGTCGACCTCGTTGCCGATTTCGATCAGCACGTTGGTCGCGCCGCGCTCGACCAGCCAGTCGACGGTATTGACCACGGCGGCCTTTACGGCCGCTTCGTCCTTCAGCGTGCCGCTCTGCTTGCCGTAGAACAGGCCGAGGACCACGACCATGCCCAACCGGTCGCAGGCCGCTATCACCTTCTCAAGCCGCGCCGCCCAGGCGGGTTTTAGCGCGCCGTCGGGCGCGAAGCCGCCGATCTTCCACGGCTGGTGCCACGAATATCCCTGCGGGCTGCCGCCCTGCAGGTTCAGGCAAACACCGAGCAGTCCGTGGGCGCGGTAGGAGGGCAGGGCAGCGATGAACTCGCGCGTGCTGCGCTCGGCATCCCAATCGCCGTCGGCATACGACCAGGCGCCGCGCGTAAAAGGGTTCTCGTCGTCGGCGATGGCGTTGGCCATGCGGCTGTTGAACAGCAGGCCTTCGATGCGATGGCCCTGCCAGCTGCGGCCGGGATAGGTCGGCGCGCCGTTGACGGCGAAGCCGCCGTTGGCGATCGAGATGACAGTGGCCATTGCTAATGCCTGTATCGATCAAACATCTTGCCGGACGGCGGGCCTCCAGGCCCGCTCATGCTCTTCCTCATTGCCGGGAGCGCGCCACTCCGTGGCGCTTCTTCGTGGATCACACAGATGAGCGCCACTGGAGTGGCGCGCTCCCAGCAATGAGCGGGCCTGGAGGCCCGCGGTCCGGCAAGACATCGCTAGAAGCCGACCGCGGCGCCGTCGCGGCGGCTTTCGGAGGCGCCGAGATAGGGGCCGCCGTCGGGAAAGCGCCAGATGATCTGGCTGGAGCCGAAGTCGAAGCTCGGCCATTTGGTGCGCGTGACCTTGTGGCCGCGCGCCTCGAGGCCTTCGAGCGTCGCCGTCGGCATGTGCTCCTCGGTCCAAATCGTCCTGTCGAGCTCGTGCACGCGCCAGCGCGGGCCGTCGATGGCGGCCTGCGGGTTCTGGCCGTAGTCGACGATGCGCGAGAAGACCTGCATGTGGCCCTGCGGCTGCATGGCGCCGCCCATCAGGCCGAACGTCGCCACCGGCTTGCCGTCCTTGGTGATGAAGGCCGGGATGATGGTGTGGAACGGCCGCTTCTTCGGCCCGACCTGGTTGGCGTGGCCGGCGGTGGTCACGAAGCCGGTCGCGCGGTTCTGCAGTGCGATGCCGGTGCCCGGCACGACGATGCCCGAGCCGAAGCCCATGTAGTTCGACTGGATCAGCGACACCATCATGCCCGAGGCGTCGGCGGTCCCGAGATAGATCGTGCCGCCGTCCTTGGGCGTGCCCGGGCCGAAATCCTTGGCCTTCTTGGGATCGATCAGCTTGGCGCGGCTCTTGAGGTAGTGCTTGTCGAGCATCTGCGCCGGCGTCACTTCCATGAATCGCGGGTCGGCGACGTAGCGCCAGATGTCGGCGAAGGCAAGCTTCATCGCCTCGATGCGCAGATGCGCCACTTCCGGGCCGTCGCAATCGTGGCCGGCGAGATCGAAATTCTCGAGGATGCCCAGCGCCATGCAGGCGGCGATCCCCTGACCGCTGGGCGGGATCTCATGCAGGGTCGTGCCGCGATAGGTGAGGCCGATCGGGTCGACCCAGTCGGGCTTGTGCGCGGCCAGGTCCTCCTTGCGCAAGGCGCCGCCGGTCGCCTTGGCGTACTTGTCCATCGCCTCGGCGAGCTCGCCGCGATAGAAGGCCTCGCCCTTGCTCTCGGCGATCTTGGCGAGCGTCTTCGCCTGGTCGGGAAACTTCCACAGCTCGCCCGGCTTGGGCGCACGGCCGCCGGGCAGGAACGCCTTCACCCAGCTCTCCTGTCCCTTCAGCCGGTCGATGGCGCGTTCCCATTGGCGGGCGACCATGTAGGAGACGC
>WNFC01011386.1_pt1 | contig 12895 bp, 14 predicted proteins | sample 5400541 | NCBI WGS metagenome assembly WNFC01 (sample SAMN13153342, study PRJNA577476) | soil metagenome | isolation source: 120 cm saprolite under Douglas fir tree site 2 hole 2 replicate 1 | place: USA:California | collected 2015-04-18
GAGTTGACCGCGACGCACCAGCACTTCCAATCCTTGATTTGAAGACTGGGCTTTGACCTTAGGTGAGACAGCGAGCATCAACAAAACCAGTAAAAGCAGCCACCGGCGGCGCCCTGCAAGATTCGTATGCTGTCTGCACACAGCATTCTCTTGCGCACGTGATAATTGCCTGGGCTCGAACTGCATGGGAGTATTCTTCTGCATCCTAACGTGTCGTCCCAAGCGGCGCAATTCGGCCGAGTTGTTAGCGCGGTTGCCAAAATGGGCCCGCAGTTTGCGAAAATGAATACCGTCGCGAGATTCTTGCTTCGTGTGCCACAATAACTCGTGAATACGTCAGAATATTTACACGGGATCAAACTATTTAACCAAGCAGAATTTTTTGAGGCCCACGAAGTGCTCGAGGACGTTTGGCGAGCTTCTCCGGAGCCGCAAAAGAAGTTTTTTCAGGGCCTGATCCAGATTGCGGTTGGACTTCACCATTACGGAACCGGCAATCTTGTCGGTGCGCGCTCACTACTTGCGCGTGCCGCCAAGAATCTTTCTGGCTACTCGGAAACCTTCGGCGGAATCCAGTTGAAGCCGTTATTGAAGTGTATCGCCGAGTGGCAACATGCGCTCGCCAACGATGCGCCTCCTCCCCCGTTTCCGAAACTGGATCTGGAGTCTACCTAGAGAAAAATCATCTGCTGTTAGAATCGCATCTTCCGTGACGTCCTCCATAAAATCGCGAGAACCTAAATCCACGGGGAAGAAATTCGATGCCGTCCCCCTGCTCGACCTCCGTCGGCAATACCAGGAAATTCGCAGTGAGGTGCTTGCAGCCATCGAGCGTGTCTGCGCCTCGCAATCTTTCATTCTCGGACCAGAGGTCGAAGCCTTGGAGCGCGAAGTCGCAGCGTTTACCGGCGTGGGCGACGCAATAGGTTGCGCTTCCGGTACTGACGCGTTGTGGCTAGCGCTGCGAGCGGCGAGCGTTCAACCCGGCGACGTCGTGGTCACAACTCCGTTCAGCTTTTTCGCTTCTGCCAGCGCTATCGTTCGCGCCGGGGCACGGCCAATTTTTGCGGATATCGATCCGAGTACGCTGAACATCGATCCAGCAAAGGTGGAGGCCAGGCTCCAAGCTGGCGGATCGTATAAGGTGCGCGCGCTTCTGCCAGTCCACTTGTACGGACAGTGCGCCGACATGGACGTTCTGCAGCGCCTGTGCGATGAATACCAGCTAACCATGATTGAAGATGCGGCGCAGGCCATTGGCGGTACTTGGCGCGACCGCCGCGCTGGATCGTTCGGTACGGCGGCGGCGTTCAGTTTCTACCCCAGCAAAAATCTAAGCGCTTATGGTGAGGCGGGACTAGTAACCACACAAGACCCCGAACTAGCGAAACACATGCGCCGCCTGCGTAACCACGGCAGCCCGCAACGCTATCATCACGAGGAATTCGGTTGGAATTGCCGCATGGATGCGATTCAGGCGGCCATCCTGCGGGTGAAGTTGCTGCATATCGAGAACTGGAGCCAGCAGCGGCGTGAACGTGCTGCTTCCTACCAACGATTATTTACCGAAGCCGGCTTGTTGAGTACCGATGACTCGCCGATTAGACAGTTGGACGCCAGACCCCAGGCGCAACCCGTTTTCCATCAGTATGTGATTCGCGCGAGACGCCGCGATGAGCTCCGAGAGTTTCTCAGCAATCGGAAGGTCGGCACAGAGGTCTATTATCCTGTGCCCCTGCATCTTCAACCATGCTTCGCTTATCTTGGATATCGTCAGGGGGACCTGCCTGAGTCTGAACGTGCCGCCGGCGAGGTTGTTGCCCTTCCCATGTTCCCGGAATTGACCGTGAAGGAGCAGCGCTATGTCGTGGACAGTATTGCGGACTTTTATTCCTAGCCGCCAGGCAAACCAGACCCGGAAGAATCAGCTCGCTTTCCTCTTCGATTTCGGCGCTGGTTTCATCTCTCCCGGCGCCATCACCCGACGTACAATTGGCGTGTTCAATTTGTACTTGCGCTCCTCAGTATTTCCGCTTTGATCGGTCACGCGCAGCACAAAAACCGGCAGACTGCCTTCCTTGTCAAACGTTTCTTGGTAAACAGTCACCGGCAGCATGCCGTTCAGGTTGCGCTCGCGGTAGGCTGTTTCGTAGCGGTGGCGTTTGAGGTTCCAGGTGAAAACGCGCGCCTGGTTGTAATCAAAGGGTAGACCCTCTTTGGATTCGCTATATACGACCAGGTATTGCAGCACTTTCTTGTCGCCGTCAGTCACCTCATCGAGCGCGAAGAACGCTACCGCGCGCTGACCTTCGCTGTACTGCGCGACCTCAAGTGGCAGATCGAGATCAATCATTTTTGCCAGCACCCAACCGGCATGTCCTTGCTCATCCCGAATCAACCACCAATCTTCCATGGCCGGCTGCGCCGGTTTCGAACTGTTCACATTTGTCGCTTTGGCCGGCGCACCGGGCAGAATCTTTTCGTTGCTCGCGCGCCTGAGGATGGAAATGCGCGCTCCTTGGCTGAGTTGATAAAGATGATCGGCATCGCGGGCGGGATCAAGGTGAATGTTGGTATCGCTACGGGTAATGCCCGCGGCCTGCACCGGGGAGTTCTGCTCCTGCTGAGTCAATTTCTGGCAGCTGTCATAGACCTTCTGAGTGACCAGGTAGCGTTGCTCCATCCACCCTTCCGCCCCGTTCGATGTACGCACTCGAGCAAACCGCCGGTCGCGATCCAACACTTGGACACGTTCGGCATTTCGCACCAGACCTGCTTTGTTGTAGACCGCTGCGACTTGGTCGCGCAGGACGGCCTGTGGGGCAGAAACGTAAGCGACCTCCTGCGTCCGACGGCCTCGCCCACAGCCAGCCAGCAGCACAACGGTGAGCAGGAATAAGCAAAGACGCGAATTGGTTTTCACTGGATCAAGATTAATATAGCGCGCCAACGATTGAGAAGTTACCCAAGGTAAGTAGCGCCGGCGGAGCCTGCCCCGAGCGAAGTCGAACGGACGCCGGGCGCCACTGCACGCAGTCGCCAAAGCAGATGCCTACAGCCCGTGCAGTTCGTACCATCTCACCATCCGGATTCACGGTTTTCACCTGACCCACCGCATCGGCGATGTGCACAGACTCGATACGTTCATTGCGGAGACATACCATCCGGCCGAAGCCGCCCTGGGCAATTAGTTCCACAGCCGCAACTCCAAAACGAGTGGCCAGGATGCGATCGAAAGGCGATGGCGATCCGCCGCGTTGAATGTGTCCCAGTACGCTGACCCGTACCTCCTTAATTAGCCCGGGCAGCAATAGCGTTGCCCACCAAATTGCCGACCGCTCCAGCGCGACGGTTCTCCCTCAATTCCCGGGGAAGTTTGATTCCCTCGGCTACTACCACAATCGTGAGCCCGAACGCTTCCCGTTCGGCGACATATTGGCAGATTTTTTCGATGGTAAACGGGATCTCGGGAATCAGGATGACGTGGGCTCCGCCCGCAATCCCGGCTTCCAGCCCAATCCAGCCCGCGTCGCGTCCCATGACCTCGACCACCATGATGCGATGGTGCGACTCGGCGGTAGTATGAATCTTGTCCACCGCCTCGGTTGCGGTATGCAGCGCGGTATCAAATCCAAATAAGACTTCGGTGGCGCACAGATCGTTGTCAATGGTCTTAGGCACGCCCACAACCTTCATGCCCTTGCGGAAGAGCTCAAGCGCAATCTTCTGCGAGCCATCGCCACCGATGCTGATCACGGCATCAATTCCCAACTTTCGCGCGTTGGCGATGAACCTCATTAGAGATGTCGCGGATGACCTCGCACTCGTTCTCAATCGTTCTGTAGTTAAAAGGATTGCCGCGATTAGTCGTGCCAAGAATAGTGCCGCCGCGAGGCAGAATGCCGCTGACGTCCTCCAAGGTGAGTTCGTAAGACTTCTCTGGCCAGATCAGGCCATCAAAACCGTCGGGAATACCGATAACCTTCCACTTGTACTTTAGAATGGCAGCCTTCACCGCGGCGCGAATGACGGCGTTCAGCCCGGGAGCGTCGCCCCCGCCGGTGCAAATTCCGATGCAGTTGATTCCAGACATGGCTAAACACGATCTTAGCGTGAGGTAGGAAATGGGCACAGACTACAGACGTACATAGCCGATGGTGCGCATTCTGACCTCGCACTCGTCACTGTACGGTCAGTGTGGCTGTATCCGTGAAAGTCTGAGAATTGGCCATGTAACTGGCATTCACCGAGTACGGCCCGCGTGTCGCGTTGCTGTTGACGGTTACGGTCGCCGGAGTGGTTTGGTTGCTTATCGAAATATTCTGGGCGGCAGCGCCTGCGCTGTCGGTGACTGTCCAAGTAACGCTGGCAGTAACGTCCACCGGAGGCCCCCCAGAGACAGTCGCGGCGCACGTGTACGTCGTGGTCCCACCTAACGCGACATTCTGATTATTGGGACTAATGGTGATCGCAGTGACGTTATTCAACACCACAACAACCGTAGTCGTGCCCGTAGTGGCCCCGGATGATGCCGTGATAGTTGCTGTTCCTGCAGCGACGCCAGTCACAGTCCCGCTCGGAGTAATGGACGCAACACTAGAGGCAGAGGAAGACCAGGAAACTCCGTGAGTCAACGTCGCCGTGCTGCCATCGTTAAAGTTTCCGACCGCTGTCATCTGTAGGGTGTTTCCCTGTTGGAGATTCGTATTTTGCGGCCCAACCGTGATCGAGGTTAGCTGGGGATCTTGGAAAAAGCCGCGGCAGCCGACTGCCCCGGCGAGGGAGAAAAACGTCGTAAATGCAACCAGCAGTTGAAGTTTCCGCAAATTACTCGGCATCGTTTATTGGTCCTGGCAGATGCGCCTTGTTGGGCAGCGTCCACAAGCGGCGCAACAGAATTGTAGCAGAGACTATTCTGAACCAGCGCCCAGGTGAACCATGGCGTGACATAGGCCTGCTACAGTTTCCGGGCTCGTCTTGGAAGAACGAAACCAAATAGCGGCCTTGCACAAGAAATCGCCAATAACGGCATTACGCACTCTGTACAGAAACATTGTTCCTCAATCTGTTAGCCTAGTTCTTTATCACACCAATGAGAAAACAACTCGCTGCCCTTTCCTTTCTTTATTTCCTGGTAATCAGCACATTTGCACAGCAAGTCAGCGAACTCGCGAAGGCTACAACCCCTGCGATCGCCACCTCTCGTGCCGCTGCTTTGCGATCCCCGGCCAAGGTTTGCGGCGCGTGCATCCGCGCCCACATGGAATTTCTGGCCTCGGATGCCCTTCGCGGCCGCGGTAGCGCTACCCCAGACGAGCTCATCGCGGCCACTTACGTCGGGTCCGAACTTCGTCAGTATGGAATCGATCCCGCAGGCGATGACGGTGGCTACATTCAACGTGCACAACTGCTCACGCGAGTAGTGAACGGGCCTCCACAACTTACATTCACCATCCCTGGCAATGGCACGCCGTCACGCGAAATTGCACGTAAGCACGGAAGCGAAATCCTAGTTTTGCACATGTCGCAGTCCGAGGTTTCCGGTCCACTACAGAAAATTGACCTTGCGGCGGGAGAACAAAAAGTTAAGCCCGGGGCTATCGTCTTTCTCAAAGCGAAAGAAGGCAAGAACCCGCGCGCAACAATGATCGCTGCCATTCAGGCTGGAGCTGCGGCTGTGCTGGTCTCGGAGTATCCGAGCATTCGCGAACGCTGGCAAGAGACTTCTCGGCAACTCCCACAATTGCCCAGCCAGTTAAAAGGAACTGCCGAAGCGGGCTTGGGCGAAGGTTACAACTTAGTGGTGGTAAGTCAGTCATCGGTCCCCGCGCTCGAACACCTTCCAGAAGGAACGACAATTCACCTGGCCGCCCCGACTACAACCTCCGACAATTCCTATACATGGAATGCAATTGGGATCTTGCGAGGTACAGATCCCACGCTGCAACACGCGGCGGTACTGTTATCCGCTCATCTTGACCATCTGGGAATCGGCGAGCCTGTAAAGGGCGACAGTATTTACAACGGGGCGGACGATGATGCCTCCGGAACCACGGCTGTGCTGGAATTGGCGCGAGCGCTCGGGGCGGGGGCGCGTCCACGGCGGACGGTCATCTTCGCACTTTTCGGCAGCGAAGAGACTGGCGGACTGGGTTCAAGTTATTTCCGCGAACACCCGCCGATCCCTCTGAAAGATATTGCAGCCAACCTCGAATTCGAAATGATTGGACGGCCCGATCCCGCGCTGAAGCCCAATACAGTCTGGCTATCGGGATGGGAGCGTTCGAATCTTGGCCCAGTCCTGGCTTCACATGGCGCGCGCCTTGCCGGCGATCCGCACCCCGATCAGAACTTCTTTGCCCGCTCTGACAACTACGTCCTGGCAAAAAAAGGTGTGGTGGCCCAAACCGTCTCCAGCTTCGGCCTCCATTCTGATTATCACCAGCCCAGCGACGACCTGGCACACATCGACTTCAAACATATGACCTGGGCAATTGAATCGCTGCTGCGACCTGTGCAGTGGCTGGTGAATTCAGATTTCAAGCCGAAGTGGAATAAGAATGGAAAGCCTTAGTGGAGTACGGGTCGGGGGTTCAGGTCTCACGTCTCAGGGTTTAGCTTTCGGTCTCGGGGGTTCAGATTTCAAGCTCTGGAAGTCAGAATTGTGGTTTCCGGAGACCTGGCCCCTGAGACCTGCCACTGGAGACCAGATATCTAATTCGCCTTCTTCGCTCTCGCAATCCGCTCGTCAACCGGCTTCCGTCCCGCGAAACCCTCACTGCTCGTATGCCAGTGGGTGATGCCCTGCTCGCCGAGCTTCCAGCAGAGCAGGACGACGCGGCCTTCCACCTTGCATGGAAAATCCAGCAGTCCAATTTCAATGTCTTTGACTTGCACGCCAATGGCGTTTATCTCAGCCAGCGTGTCCTTTACGCGGTGTATGGCTTTTTCCCGTTCTGCCTTCCGCCGTGCCATTTGCACGACATTCACCAACAAGCCACCGCTCATCAATACCCGATGAGCCAGTTCCTGGAGTTCGTTGTCCACGGCTTCGATCAGCTTCTTGCCGTCCATAGCGGTGCGCAGGAGTGATTCCAGCACAGGCAAAAGATTTTGAGCTTCCTGGAGAGTAAATGTGCGGTCTGCCATAAGAGGTATACCTTTATTCTAATTCATTCGGCGATGAAGCGGGGCATGACGAAGGGAACAGGAGTGGAGGTTACTACCGCAGTCAGCAGTCAGCAATCAGCTCAGCCAGTGGCGATTTTGGGTGATCTCAACAACAACCTGTCCGGGCTGAATGCTGAATGCTGAGTGCTCCTTCTCGCAGACGAGATCGCCAACATCACTGAATTTCCAGCATGCGATCGAGCGCCACGCGCGCCCAGTGCTTAACGTCGTCTTTCACTTTAATTTGATTGACGATGTTGCCTTCCGCGAGGTTTTCCAGGGCCCAGCACAGATGCTGCGGCGAGATGCGGAACATAGTCGTGCAAAGACAACCAGAATCGTCCAGCGTGATGACCTTCTTCCCTTCCGCAGCGAATTCCTTGCCCATGCGGTTGACCAGGTGGATTTCGGTGCCCACTGCAAACATCGTTCCGGCAGGCGCGTTGCGGATCATTTTGAGTAAGCCTTCTGTGGACCCGATCCCGTCCGCCTTCTGGCACACTTCCCAGCGACACTCAGGATGAACAATCACGCGAATTCCAGGATATTTCGTCCTGACGTTATCAACATGCTCAGGGAGAAAGCGTTGGTGCACTGAGCAGTGCCCCTTCCACAGGATCACTTTTGCCGCGCGCAAGCGCTCTGGCGTGAGCCCGCCATTGATCATGAACGGATCCCAGACAACCATATCGCTGAGGGGGATTCCCATGGCATAGCCGGTATTGCGTCCGAGATGCTGGTCGGGGAGAAACAAAATTTTTGGAGTTTTGGCGAATCCCCATTTAAATGCGCCCGAGGCATTGGAAGACGTGCAGACCACGCCGCGACGTTCTCCGCAGAAAGCCTTGATCGCAGCCGTGGAATTCATGTACGTGATCGGCGTAATGCCTTCGCCGGTGTCATCGGTCAGACCGGCAGCAATTAGTTGCTCCCAACAATTTTCTACCTGCGTGATTTCCGCCATATCGGCCATGGAGCAGCCGGCGTTGAGATCGGGAAGAACGGTCACCTGCCCGGGGCGGCTGAGGATGTCGGCACTCTCCGCCATGAAATGCACGCCGCAGAAAACGATGTATTTCCCATCCGCCATGGCGGCCTCTTGTGAAAGGCGGTAAGAGTCGCCGCGGAAATCGGCGTAGCGAATAACCTCATCGCGCTGATAGTGGTGACCCAGAATCACGCAGTCGCGGCCCAGCGCTTCGCGAGCCGCGCCAATGCGTTCGTCCATGGTGTGATCGGGCAGAACGAGATAATTTTCCAAGCTGCAAATTGGAGCTGCTGTAGCCAATGTCATGTCTCCGCTTTCAGTTTCGGGTAGGCGTTTGCGGCGGCCAAAGCCGCATGAGGCAAATCGCTTTAAACCGAAACGGGGATGTTGAAAGCCTATCTTGTGGCTCCAGCCGATTCACTGCATCTTGCGATGCCCAAGCGGCGGGGATGTTGAAGCCACTTCCATTCTAACAGTTGGATGCAGAGCTGCGGCAGAAAGAGTCACCTTTTTTGATGCCAGTAAACCTAGCGGCTAAAGCCGCTCCGGCTTGACCTTGTGGCACGACTAAAAGTCGTGCCCTTCAAAACACTACCCGCCGATATGCACCATCGTCCGCGAAGCTGGCACAAAATCCGGCTCGCCGATATGATGACGCTCTTCCTTCCGCGCCACTACGCCACGGATGAACTCAATCAACTCTCCATCCGAAGCACCGCGGCGCATCAATTCGTGCAAGTCGTGGTCCCAAACGGAAAAAAGGCAAGTACGAATCTTGCCATCGGAAGTAATTCGAATACGGCTACAGTGTCCGCAAAAAGGATGCGAAACCGGCGCGATGATTCCAATCTCGCCGATGCCATCGTCGAAGCGATAACGCCGCGCGGTCTCGCTGCGCTCATGCGGAATCTCCACCAACGGACGGTATTCCGATATGCGAAGCAGGATCTCATCCAAAGTCACGACCGTCTCCGGCGCCCAGACCCGATCTTCTTCCAGCGGCATGAACTCAATGAAGCGCACGATCACACCCTCTTCTCGGGCAAACATGCCGAACGGAATGATCTGATCTTCATTAAACCCGCGCATCAACACGCAATTGACTTTCACCGGCCAGAGCCCAACCCGCCGCGACGCCCGAATTCCCGCAAGCACATTGTCGAACCCATTGGACACGCGAGTGATGCGCGCGAAGCGGTCAGGATCAACGGCGTCCATGCTGGCCGTGACGCGACGGAGGCCAGCATCCTTGAGTGGTTGCGCCATCTCGGCAAGGAGATGCCCGTTGGTCGTGATGGCGATGTCGAGCAGTTCGCCATCTGAATTGCGCAACTTGGCTAGCTCACCTACAAAATCAACTACGCCTTTACGCAGCAATGGCTCGCCGCCGGTAATGCGAACTTTTCTGATCCCCAACCCAACCAATAGCCGCGCCATCCGAAGATAATCAGCAAACGGCAGATCCCCGTACAGCGCACCTTCATTCCCCGTGCGGCAATAGATGCACTTGTAGTTGCAGCGATCCGTAATTGAGATTCGGAGATCGGTGATCGGACGACCGAATTTGTCAGAAAGGAGCACAGTGTTCAACCAGCACTTTGAAGGAATTACCGCACTCACACCAAGCCTGGATGGCTATATATGCCACGTCTAATTGCTAGATGCTTCGTTAGAGAAAAGGTGACAAGCAGGCGGAGAAATACTCCGGCGAGCGTTTCCTTTCCAAAGGCTTCTCATACTGTTTCCTCCGCCACCGCAGCCAGGGTATGCCCGAAGGCCGCAGCGGTCGAAAACTCAAATACATTATAGACGCGGCGGGACAGTCAGGACAATTAAGGCTTGTTGGGATAAGCCTTTTCGATGGCAGCGGCGGCCAGCGGCGCCATTATGCTGTAACCAGCTCTGTTGGGATGCAATCCATCCTCGGCAAGATCTCGTTTGAGCAGACCTTTCTCATCTACCATCGCGCTGAAATAATCCAGATAAAGGTCGCCATGATCTGCGCAGTAACTCTTCAACCAGCGATTCAGTTCCACAATTTTCTGCGGCGAACGCTGTGCAAACAGATCCTGAGAATCCGGTGTGTAATTATGTACTGGAAGGATGGACGCAAAGACAACATGGATGCTATTGGCTTTCGCCAACTGCTCCATGGAAGCGTAGTTAGCCTCAATATCTTCGAGCGACATCGGTCCGGTATTGCCGGCGACGTCATTCGTTCCCGCCAAAATCACGACAACTTTGGGCCCGAGAGCGATCACGTCTTGCCGGAAGCGGAGCAGCATTTGGGGCGTAGTCTGTCCGCCGATGCCGCGATTGATGTATGACTTGCCGAGAAAATACTCTGCCAGATTCCACATATCGGTGATGGAATCTCCGAAGAACACGACCCGCTTTTCATCTGGGGCGGCAGGCTTAAGACTGGCATTGGCTGCGCGATAGCGAACAAGCTCGCCGAAATCATCTCGCAACGCCGCGGCTTTCGATTGCCGGTATTCCTCCAGGCGCTGAGCGGCACGAGATCCAGGAGGCGCTTGGCCTAAAACAGAAACACAGAGGAATAGTGCGACCATCAGTCGCGTGCCCTTGACCTTGAGAGACATCGTTTCCTTCTCCAGCTATCGACACTCACATCCCGTCGTAATTCGGGCCGCCCCCGCCCTCCGGCGGAACCCAAGTGATGATTTGATATGGATCGTGAATGTCGCAAGCCTTGCAGTGCACACAATTTGACGGATTCAAGCCGATGCTCTTGCCGTGTGGAGCAGTAGAGTCATCCAGCATCTCGTAAACGTTCGCCGGACAGAAATGCTGGCACGGACTGCCGAATTCTTTGATGCAGCGGCTGTTGCACACATCGGTATCGCGAATCACCAGGTGCGCGGGCTGGTCCTCTTCATGCCTGGTGCCGGAGTGATAGAGGTCGGTAAGTTTGTCGAATGTAAGTTTGCCATCGCCCTTAAATGGACCGATCAGATGAGCTTCCGCGCCACCGTCAGCGGGCAACTCAGCCAACCTCTTCATGTGCATATAGCCAGGAGTGGATCGAGCGCGATTGCGCAGGCCGCGTCCTCCGGTGATCTGTTGTAGTCCGGCATTGAGCATCCCCATCCAAAACCCGTGTTCGAATCCCTGATGAAAGTTGCGGACTTTCCAGAGCTCATCTTTGATCCAACTATTTTCGACTTTCTGCTGATATTCAACGAGAGTAGCAGCCGAAGAATCGCCTTTCGTCAAAGCCTCGAACGCTGTCTCGGCCGCGAGCATGCCGCTCTTGATGGCAAGGTGAATGCCTTTCAGGCGCTGTGAATTGAGAAAGCCAGCGGAATCGCCAAGAATCATCCATCCGTTGCCAGCGACCAGCGGGATCGACCACCATCCGCCGTACGGCAGCGACTTCGCGCCATATCGAATCATTTTTCCACCAGCGAGCAGGCCGGCCACCAGCGGATGCTGTTTGAAAACCTGAAGCACGCGGTGGGGATCAAGACGCGGATCCGGATAATCGAGTCCCGTGACAAAGCCCAGAGAGACGATATTGTCTTTGCCCCCGTAGATCCACGCGCCACCATATTCTTTTGAAATCAGCGGCCATCCCATGGTGTATATCACTTCACCAGGAGCGATGCGGCCGGAAGGAATTTCCCATAATTCCTTTATTCCCTGCCCGTAAGTTTGCGGATTGCGATCGCGGTCGAGATTGAAGCGCGCGATCAACTGCTTGGTTAACGAGCCTCGCGGACCTTCCGCCAGGATGACAACTTTAGCGTGCAGATCGTAGCCCGGCTCGAAATTCGACTTAGGCTGGTTTTGCCGGTCGACACCTTTGTCGTCGGTACGAACACCGCTCACCCGTTCGCCGTCGTAGAGCAACTCGGAGCCGGCGAATCCAGTGAACACAGTGATCCCGGCTTCTTCCAACTTGCTGCCCATCCATTTCACAAAACGGTTGAGCGAGATCACGTAATTGCCGTGATCGCGCAATGGCGGCGGCGTGATAGGAAATTTGAATCTTCCTTTCTTGGTGAGGAAATAAACAGACTCCTTGCTGACGGCAGCGTCGAGCGGGGCTTCCTTCTCAAAACCTGGCAACAACTCGCGCATGGAGCGAGGATCGAGCAAAGCGCCGGAAAGGCAGTGCTGGCCAATTTCGCGAGCCTTTTCCAGAACGTGAATATTTTCTTTGCTGAGTTGTGAATCGGGATGCTGAGCATTGTGCTGGTCGATGAGTTGCGAAAGACGCAACGCACAAGCCATGCCGGCCGGCCCGCCGCCGACGATAACGACGTCGGCCTCCATACGAGGATGTTCGACATTGGCCAGAGGTTTGCGAAAGATCAGCATCGAGGTTCGCACTCAGCGAAGCGGGTCGGGGACTGAAAGCTGTTTGCAAATCCGAATTGCCGTAGGATTCTTAACTTCACGATGTCTCGGTACGGTGCTGGTGCGTTGCGCGGCAGGATTATAGTAAACGCTGTGGTTAGCACCTTCGTGAAGTAGCATGCAGCCATGCGATTCCAGGTGGCGAATCAAATCAACGCGCTTCACAAATCACGAGACGGGAACGGTAATCTTTTCGCGGGCAACTTTCTTCCCGCGATGAGACTTGCTGGCTAGCTCACGATTTGCCTGAAGCAAAAGTTCGATGGCGTCGCGGAGGTTTTCACGTGCCTCTTCCAGAGTTTCGCCTTCTGAAATTGCCCCCGGCAATTCCTCCGTGTACGCAACGTAACCGCC
>WNFC01017995.1_pt2 | contig 12895 bp, 13 predicted proteins | sample 5400541 | NCBI WGS metagenome assembly WNFC01 (sample SAMN13153342, study PRJNA577476) | soil metagenome | isolation source: 120 cm saprolite under Douglas fir tree site 2 hole 2 replicate 1 | place: USA:California | collected 2015-04-18
GATCGCCTGAATCGCAATTTGCTGACTTTTGGGTTCGAGGTGAGGGCCAAGGGGCAAGCTCAATTCCGCTTTGGCAATTTCTTCGGCTATCGGAAAGTCGCCTGGCTTCCAACCTGCCTTTGCATAGGCTCCGGACAGGTGCGGAGGTATCGGATAATGAATTAGTGTGCCAATTCCAACCTTGGCTAGAGAATCTTGGAGCTCATCGCGACGGAGATGGCGCAATGCAAAAAGATGCCAGACCGGTTCTGCCCATTTGGGGACGAAAGGCAATTTCAATGCAGCCGTCCCACGCAACTCGCTTAAATAGCGTGCGGCAACCGCGCGGCGGCGCGAATTCCATTCATCCAGTTTTTTTACCTTCACTCTTAGAAAAGCGGCCTGCAGTTCGTCCATCCTCGAATTGTAGCCTTGGCAATCATAGTGATATTTCTCTTTTGAGCCGTAGTTTCGCAACGTGCGAACGCGATCCGCCAGCTCCGCGTCGTTGGTAGTGAGCGCACCCGCGTCTCCAAATGCGCCGAGGTTCTTTGCGGGATAAAAGCTGGTGGCAGCCGCATCTCCCAAAGAGCCGGTTCGCCGGCCTTTGTATCTAGCCCCCTGCGCCTGAGCATTGTCTTCAATGACCTTCAATCCATGCTTTCGAGCGATGCTCAAGATGGGATCCATGTCCGCCGGTTGCCCATAAAGATGCACCGGCATGACAGCCTTGGTCTTTGAGGTGATAGCTGCTTCGATGCGTTCGGGTGCAATGTTGAATGTTTCTGGATCAGGCTCAACCGGCATCGGCGTGGCACCTGAATAGGAGACTGCGAGCCACGTCGCAATGAACGTATTGCTTGGAACAATCACTTCGTCGCCGACTCCGATATCGTACGCTCTTAGGATCAAATGCAGGGCCTCAAGGCCGTTCCCAAGCCCTACGCAGAAATCCGCCTGGCAATAGGCCGCAAACTCAGTCTCGAACTGCTCGAGTTCCTTTCCCAACAAGTACCATCCCGAATCCATCACTCGATGATACGCGGCATCAAACTCGCCGCGAAGCTCGTCGTAACCGGGCTTAAGCTCAAGAAAGGGTACTTTCATAAATTTTGGGCTTGAACAAATGCCCCGTAATCCCGGTAATAATCCGCTTCGTCGTAGAGATTCGACGCAAGGACCATGCAGACAGAGGCCGATGAGAAATTATCCAGTTCGCGCCAGATCATTGGACAGACATACATTCCGTAATAGGAACGGTTCAAATGAAAGCGGTTTTTTTGCGTGCCGTCATCCAAAATCACATCAAAACTTCCCGAAAGCGCAATGATAAGCTGGTGCAAACTCTTGTGTGCGTGGCCGCCGCGCTCGGCTCCGCCGGGAACGTCGTAAAGATAATAAACGCGCTTGATCTCAAAGGGCACATGCCGCCCGCCTTCAATAAAGGTGAGATTCCCTCGTGGATCGCTGATTTTGGGGAGGTCAATAATCCTGCATTCGATCAGACTCATGAACTAAGTTCTTCCACTTTGGTTTTATTCTTCAAATGATCTAGCGCTCGGGGACTTGCATCACCGCCACGAACGAGTGTCCAGATAACCATCCGCTAATCAGGAGAACCTCCTGCAAAGAGAGATATGAGTCCTAAAAGCTTGGGCCGACACACCGTTCGATATTCGTCTTCAAGTAGTGATACCGCTATCGAACTCTTGTACGAGCCATTGTAAATAAAGTGGTCTCTGAGGAACCCATCTTGTTTATAACCTAGATACAGGCGGGACCGGATCATGCCAACATTGTCTTCCATGATTTCTCCGTAAAGTTTGTGCATTTTTAACTGACAAAATACGTAATCAGACAATAATAAGTCAGTTTGAAAAAAAACTGGCGCTGATCCGACTTTTTCCTGCTCGCCTATCAGCAATCGCCCCATCATGGCCGATCTGTTCTGCTGACTAATGTTATGCAGTGCGGTCATACCAACCGGCTCGCCTTTAAATTCAATTATGAAGTTTAACTCTCCAGTCCGGTCTTTGGAGGCAATCCAGGCTCTCTGTTCTTCTTCGGTTTGTGCACCTCTTTGCAGGAATCGTGCCCTCTTACTTGACCTCCAGCCAAGCGTAATTGCAGCGTCTTCTATAACCAACGGTCTTAGAGTTACTACTTTTCCTATCAGTTTCATGAGTGATTCAGAATTTGTGTGTGATTCAGCATCGGCCGTCATCCAGTCCTCGGTGAAGCTTCTTGAAACGCGCACCACTTTGGACTTCGTCCGAGACGATCAAGAAGCGGACGGGCATCTTGTATCTCGCCAACCGGCTTAGGCACAGTCTGCGAAGCCGCTCAGTCAGAGCCTCAGGGTCTTCCGGTCGCTGAAGCGACACGCGCGCATGAACCACTTGCCCCATGACCGGGTGCTTGGCGCCAAAGACCGTGGCTTCACTGATGTTCTCGTCCTGGAGCAAGACCGTCTCCACCTCCGCCGGAAAGAGCTTCTGGCCGCCCACATTGATCACTTCGGATTCTCGACCCAGAATGCGCATGTACTCGCCGCGCAGTTTGACTTGATCTCCTGTACACATCCAGCCATGTTGGTCAAAGGGGTTGGGCGCGTTGAGGTAGCCCACCATGTTTGCCTCAGAGCGGACCCACAAAACGCCATCCACCACCTTGACTTCAAAGCCTTGGCCTCCTATCTTGACCCAAACCGAGTCATCGCTCTCCGACTTTGAACGCAGGACGCCCAGTTCCGAAAGCCCATAGGTTTGTTTGATCTGGGCATTTGGGAAAATCGTTTTGACCCGCTGCAACGTCACGTCCGGCATCACCTCGGTCCCATAGGTGATCAAAGTGACAGAAGAGAGGTCAAACTGTGTGTAGCTGCGTGAAGCAAGGAGGAGGTTTAGAAATGTAGGCGTAGTGGGCAACAACGTCGCGCGAGATCGCTGGATCGTTCGGCAGACGACTTCGGGGATGCGCTCAGAAACACAAATGCCCACACCCCCATAAGCGAAGGTCGATAGCAGCGTATTGAATCCTCCAAAATGATCCATCATCAAGAATAGAACCGTTCGCCACCCCGGTCGTTCTTCTATAAACTTGCGCATCACCCGCTCGCAATCATGGAGGATGCCCTTGGGCTTTCCGGTCGAGCCAGACGTGAACACAATCAAACCGGGTAACTCTCGTTTCCGGAACGATAGCACCAAATCGTTCTGCGGAACGTCCGCAACCGTCTCGAGGGTCCACTGGTCATCGGCGTCAAAGCGAAACAGGAACTGTACGCCCGCAAGCGGCAGAAAGGCTGGCATCTCGGGCTCAGCTGCGTGACTGAAGGGCACCAGAATAGCTTTGGCTTCCATCAGGGCAAAAAAGAGCGCGCAGGTCTGGGGCGAATAATCGCCTAAGACACCGCAGACGGTCCCCTGCCCGATGGAGTACGCCGTCAGGCACTCGGCCCACGTCTCCACCATGTCCAGAAATTCCGCATAGCTATACTCCTTCGCCTGCCAGAACATAGCAGGCGCAGATTGATTTTGACGAATGCGTGTCATGACTGTCTGGATTGCAGGCATAGCTGTATCCATGTTTGGCCCTTATTTATACCTCGCGGTCATTGAAGCGCACCCCTTGTTCTTCCAGTGCAATCTTGATTAGTGGGTAGCTGAGGATCTGGACTGTTTGCTCATCTGTAAGCGTGACACCGAACCTTTCCTCGAGCGCCAAGACGAGATTCAAATGCTTCAGCGAATCCCATTGCTCGATCGTGTCAATCGATGCTGTTTCAATGATCGCGCTCGAGTCCAGATCCAAAACATCGGCCAACACTTGTCTGAGCTCTTCCTCATTAGCTTGCAAAGCCGACCTCCTGGCAGGTCAGATTAACTTTGATCCAGTCTGGGGCCCGGTACACCTCCTGGTCGAGGGAGATTTCCCACTTACTTCCCAATGCGCTCTCCGCCACCAGGCGAAATCCCCTTTGACGATAAAAGTCTGCCACCTGCACGTTCTTCTTATTCAGGAAGTACTGGCCCCGCACAGACGTACACCCCCTGGCCCTGGCGGAGGTGAGTATATGCGCTAGCAATGCGTCTTCAGCACCCCGGCCAATTACCCGACAGCTTAATAACAAGCTATTAATCTCAGCCACTCTTTCGGAATACTCAACGATTGCTACCCCCACAATTCCCAAATTCCCGCTTCGGTCAGACAATTTGAGATAGAAGACGGCGGCCTCGGGGTTTTGGAGGAAGCCGCGGATCTCTGCCTCGCCGTAGCGACGTGTTGTCAGGTTGAATTGGTTGGTCTTCTGGGTCAATTGTGACACACGGGGGATTGTTAGCTCATCTGGTATCCCGATGCACGCTACCATCTCAAGTTTTGTCAAATATTCGCTCAGAGAACTTCCCGATTCAAATAATTGTTTGCGTTGAGCATCATCACGGCACATTCGGCTGCGCTCCCGGTCCTCGGCCGAGAAAATTAACGCATCGAAGTATGCCCCGGCACTCAATTTGGCCCGAAAGGTTGACGGATCGGCCGAGAGTTGCAGCACTTCCACCTGCGGCAGTTGTTCTCGCACCAAGTCGCACTCGAACTGGCTGTCGTCCACAAAGACCAAGCTATCTAGGCCAATATTCAGATCCTTGGCGACGCGCGTCAGGTTCGTCACCTTATCGCCCCAATTGACCTGCCGGGTGGCGAAGTGCGTCTCGCGGAGTACCATATCCGGGTGATCGCGGAAAACCTCCAGCACGTCGGCCTCGTTATTCTTGCTGCATAACGCCAAGATAACACCACGATCGTGCAGGTTGAGGATCTCTTGCTGAAAAGCGCGGTAGCACGAGCCAGGGTAGGTCGTCCCGAGTTGTATGCGGCTCAAACCGTCCTCGCCGACCACACCACCCCAGAGGATATTGTCGCAATCGAGTATTAGACATTTGCGCATCTTCCCCTGCAGCGCGCGGAAGAACTTCCCGTACTCCCGCCCGAGTGAGAGCACTGCCCGATGTCCGATGGGGGCTTGGCCGATCTGCCAGTAACGGTCATCCAGTCCCTGTGCGCTGCCAACCCTTGCCATCAAGCCCATATAATCTACGAGATAAACATCCGGCCACTGGCGAAGTCGGCGGAGCAATTCCAGATTCATCCTCAGGATCGTGTGGGTCTGATAACTTTCCGATTGCGCATCCAGAATTCCCAGCGTCGTATAGGCCGGCAATGGGAAGTTGTTGACCAGAATCGGTGCTTTTGAGTGTCGCCGCAGAGAGACAACCATTTCGTCGGTTATTGTCAAGACCCTTTCCACTTCGTCGTTCACCTGCTCCGACGTGAGCGATAGAAAGCGTGCGACAAGGGTAGGTGCCAAATTATCCAGCCATTGAGCCATAATCACGAAGTCGGGCTGGGACGCATAGAGAGCACTGCCAGGGGCTAGGGCATCTCGCGCGATGCTATCGTGGTCACCGAGGTAGATCACCGGGTAAAACCCCGCCAGCGCAATCTCACCTTTGATCACCGGGATCATCGTGTCTAGCGTGAAGTTCCGCAAGATGGCTACACGCAACAGAGGCAGACCGCTTACTTCGGGCGCAACTGCCTCTAGTGCGTTCGCGGCGGCAGCGTATGCGCCGTAAGTTGGTTCGCTAGCCAGGCGCCTTAGAGTTGAGGCTAACTCTTGTTTTCTCAAGCCGTATCCATCTCCGAGAAGATCAAAGCTAACCGGGGCTTAGAATAGCGGAATAGTTGATCGTTACTAAATCTTGTTCCCACCTGGCTTCCGGGACATCCTCGGCAGGCAGAGCAGTGTCCCGAACAATAGACAAGCCGACGCTACGAATCAAAGCCCGGATCTCGTCCACGTTGTGGAAGTGGTAGATGTGATCAACTGCCGGGCAGTTGGCGCACGTTGAAAGAAAGATCGTTCCGCCCGGTCGGAGTAATTGGCGCGCCCGGGTGAGGAAGCCGGGCGCATCATTAACGTGTTCGAGCACTTCCCCCATGATGATGAAATCGAAATCACCACTGCCCAACGACACCGTCAGGTAATCGCCATGAACGAATCTGACTCGTGAGGAATCCAAATGAAACGTTGTCAACATCTCCTGGGCCAGCTCTAAAGATGTCTGGCTGATATCTACCAATGTAACTTCCGAATTAGGGAACCGACGCATCATCTCAACGGTGAACAGCCCGTGTCCCACTCCCACTTCTAGGCATCGCTCGACTTGAATCTTGAGTAAGTGGTCCTTGAAAAAGCAAAGCATCTGAAAATGATTGGGCCAAAAAAGATATGACAGGAGCAGGCCAACGATGTAATAGCGCATCACGCCCTTCTGACTATAGACTGTCTCGTGAGCGACTTGTGCGTCGTCCAACAGATAGACGCCGGTCTTGCGAAAGCGGATTTGCTCCCGTAAAATATCCATACACATCCGATTATACGACTGAGCTGCCTCGACCCGCACCTGATCGTTCTGGAGAAACGAGGAGTTCAATGTCCGGCTCATCTCCTCGGCAAACGTCCAGTAGCCATCGTCCTGCCGGCTGATGAACGCATTGATCCGTTTGCGCTGCAACGGGTTCTCTGCCGAGATAAGATGAATGATCTTCATCAACTCAGGATAATCTTCGCGTCTCCCCATCGCATCACCCGTCAGGCACACATTAGAGCATCACCCCACCGCCGCACACTCGGATTGTCTCACCCGTGATGTGCCGTGCGCCCGGGCTTAGGAGAAAGGCCACAACGTCGGCAATATCGGACGGCTCGGCTAGCCTACGCAAAGGAGTCTGCATCTGAGTGAGCAACTTGGCTTTTTCTGGTAGGTGCGCAATCATATCGGTTTGCGTCATCCCCGGTGCAACGACGTTGACCCGGATGCCCTTCGGCCCATATTCGACAGCGAGACAGCGCGCCAGAGCTGCCAAGGCCGACTTAGCCACTACATAGTCCGTCTGCTGGGAAGGGGGGACACCATCCGCAGCGATGGACCCAATAAATACCAGTGATCCAGACTTGGCCTCTACCATCCGTGGCAACGCGGCCTTGGCACAGTTGAAAGCACCCTTCAATTGAACATCGAGTTGCTGCTGTACCGCATCCCAATCCAGATTGTCAAAGGGTCGGAGCACACTGGCCGACGCGGCGCAGTGCACAACTGCTTGCGTAGGACCGAAAGCTTTCTCGGCTGCTGTAAACAAGGCCTTTACTTCATCTTCGCGAGCGATGTTAGCTTGAACCGAAATCGCACGCCTACCCCCCTGCGTGACCTCCGCCACGACCTTTTCGGCTTCGTCCGCAGAGCGCACGTAATTCACCACCAAAGCGTGCCCTTCACTGGCCAGTCTTCGGACAGTCGCAGCGCCGATCCCCCGGCTCCCCCCTGTGACCAGGACAGTTTTCGTCGCCTCGGTTTCCAATGGTTTCTCCTCGTATTTGAGTTCCAGCACCTTTACCGTTGACCGCCCGACTATAAGCCTTTGTCCGTATTGATTGGTAATCACAAGTTCCAGCACTAAAGCTCGCGTAGCTGGGGACTTATGCTTTACTCGCGCCACGACACGCAGTGTGTCACCCACAAACGCCGGTTGCAGAAATTCCAGTGTCTGACCTGTCCATAGTGCGCCATTTCCAGGAAGCAGCATCCCGATCATTGTGGAGATGCAGCGGGTTGAAATCGCCTGTAAGAGTGGCAAATACTTGGACATCTGATTTCGTCAGAAGGTGAGTCAGTTCTGCTTCGTCTCCCACTTGGATTTGATCGAAGTTTGGCCCGCCACACGGTTTGATTGTCATACACTAAAACCAACGGATCACAGTTGCTCCAAAGATAAAGCCCGCTCCTACCCCTGAGATCACCACCAAGTAGTCACGTTGGATGAGACCTGCCTTCACTGCGTCACACAAGGTGATCGCTAACGAAGCATCGGCGGTGTTCCCAATTTCGGCTACATTGGTGTACGTCTTGCTCATAGGTTGTTTCATCTTGCCCATCAGATATTCAATCAGGCGAAGATTGGCCTGATGAAAAACGAAGAAGTCCACGTCCTCGGTCTTTTTACCAATCTTCCCCAGGGCGCGACGGATGACCGTGGGTTGATATTGGACAACCTGCTTCCACACCTCCAGTCCATTTATCTCGTAGTACTGCAGACCGTCGTTGATATTCTCTGAGCGTAGCGGGTAACTTGATCCGCCACCGCGCAGTCTCACCGAATCGAAGACTTTAGGGTTAGAGAACACCTCGCTGGACAGTACGCCATACTCGCGCGGGACCCGACCTAACACCGCTGCGCCGGCCCCGTCACCAAAATACATCGCTAAGTCTGGGTTCCTCCAATTGATAAACCGTGATTGGATCGCCGTGCCAATCACCAATCCGTAGGCGACGCAGGGATCACTGAGCATATGGTTTGCCACAACACTTAGGCCCACCTGAAACCCGGTACAATTCGCCAGTAGGTCAAAGGCTCCTGCATTTCGGGCGCCGATCAGATCCTGTACCTTGCACGCCATCGCTGGATAGATGTAGTCACCCGAAAAAGTACAGCCCACAATCAACCCGATCTGTTCGGGCCTAATGCCCGCCATTTCGATGGCGTGGTTGGTAGCAATGGCTGAGATGCCCGAAGCCGTTTCGTCGTCATCAACGATGTACCGAGTCACAATTCCCGTCTTCGCCACGATGGTTTCGGGCGAAACCTGAGTCCAGGCGGCAACTTGCTCGTTAGTTACTACTTTCTTTGGAATATATTTGCCTACGCCTAGAACTCCGATCCCCGAACTGTCTCTTTCCAACATTTCGTGCTCGCTCCCAGAGTAAAACTTCCACACACAGAACACATATAGTCAATGGAAAAGCTCTTCGGACCCTCAGGCCTCGAACTGCTTGTGTTGCGGCGCCGACGCAGCCACTCCCCGCCACCAGTTCTGTGCCTCCGCCAGTGTCCATGGCCGGCCATGCCCCGGGAACAAAACCGTGTTGCCAGGCAAGCGTTCCACCAGCCGACTCACCGAAGCGGCCAGCAGCTTCGCATCGCCCCCCGGCAGATCAGTGCGGCCAACGCGTTGATACAACAAGGTATCGCCCGTGAAAACAAAACCACGGAAATCGTAACACACGCTCCCGGAGGTATGTCCCGGCGTATGAATTACTTGGACGGACCGTTCACCCAGCTGAAGCGCGGGCTGATCCTCAAACACGCGAAAGGGCGCAGGTGGCTCGATATGCTTGCGGGCGAACCGCATCGCGTACATCGGGGCGTGGCGCAACAGCCGTGCGTCGTCCTTGTGGACGTCGCATGCTAGGCCGAAGCGCCGGCACAAGGCAGCGACCGCCCCCACATGGTCGTGGTGGGCATGCGTGAGCAAGATGTGGTGCAGCCTTGTTCCACCTCCAAGCACAGCACGGATGACCGAGTCCGCATCATCGCCTGGATCTACCAGCGCCATTTCTCCTGAGGGAACATGGGTCACCAGATAGCAATTCTCCCTCCAGGCCTCGCCCGTCACGATCCTGAGAATACGGTACTGCCCCAGACTGAGCGTTGCTTCGACAGCCATTTTAAACAACAAGCCCCATGTGAATCACCTGCCCGGTTATACAAGCACTGTCGGGTGCAGCAAAGAAGGAAATGACGTTGCAGATCTCCTCTATGGTCAGAGTCCGCTTGATTGCCAGTTTCTCCAGGGCGCGAGCCACCACGGCCTCGCCCAGCGCTTTCACCGCGTCTGTTATGACCATCGACGGCGCTATCACGTTGCACGTGACCCCCAGTGGGGCCAGCTCCTTGGCGAGAATCTTCGTCATCTCGACTACTGCACCCTTCGAAGCTGAGTAGGCCGAGGTTCCCTCTTCGTGCAATCCCACCGCCATCGAAGAAACGGTGATGATGCGTCCGAACCTTTGCATTATCAAAATCTTAGCGACTTCGCGGCACACGTAGTAAGTACCACTCACATTAGTGCGCAGCAACGGCTCCAGGACTTCTCCTGGAGTCATCGTCAGAAGTAAAGCAGCTGGGGCGAGGCCAGCATTGCAGACTAGCACGTCAATGCGCCGATAGGCGTTCTGGAGCGAACGAATCCACTGGCGCACCTGTCTCTCGTCGCAGACATCCACCTGGAAGTGTTGATATCCTTCCATTTCCAGCGTCGTTGCCCCGCGACTACACCCAGCGACAAGATACCCCTTCTTGACAAAGTGCTCGGCCATCCCACGGCCAAGGCCAGTGCGAGTGCCCGTGATGATCATGACTGGACGATCTATACGGCTCACTGCCTTTTGTCCGTAAGCTTAATCACATACTTGGAGAGGGTTTCTGCTGTGAGGTAAGGCACATTGACGTTGAATTCGTGGATCTCATTCAGCACCAGACTGAGCTCCTGGCCAGTTTCCCGGTTCAGCCGGTCTTCCAAATCTGCCACCAGGGTGACGAACGCGATCGAGTCGAGCGGCGAGCCGGTACCAACCAACACTGTATCTTTATCTATGGTCACTTCTTGCTTAATCAACCCGGTATTCTGCAGACTGTTCAAAGACTCTTTTATTAACTTCGAGGCAAACTCCTTAGTGATCATACGTCACTCCTTAGAATTTATCTCCTCAACTGTGGGCTGCCGCTTGTCTCCGAATCAACCCAACAATGCGGAAATCGGAGGCTGCGATGAGGCGGCTCGTCCGCCGGCAACCATCGAAATCAGGGCACGGATGATGAAACGGTCTGAGCTGACAAGAAGAGGGCTAATTTACCCGAAACGATAACCCACCCGCCATAAGTCATAAGCGGACGAAGCATTTTGGGGTCAAGAGAGAGATTCTGGCCCAGGGCTGGGAAAATCTTCAGTGAGATTGCCAGGTATGCAGGAGCGGCGCCGAGCAGGGAGATGACTAAAAGGAGAACGATCGCTGGATGGCGCACCCCGAAGACCAAAGCAACAGCCGGCAAAAGAAACACCGAGATATTGGCGGGGACCTTTAGGTAGTTGACGAGGTCGAACCGCTGGGCGGCTCCCAGAACTCCCCGCAAGGCGTTGGTTGCCAGCAACACGGGTAACGAAACGGCAAGGACTAAGAAGGCCAGCTTGGTTTCTGCGACCAGTCCCCCCGGGATCTTGAGAACCCTTTCGACGAGCAGGGGCGTAAGCGCGGCAACGACTAGACTGCCCATTAGCCCGGAAAAGACCTGAAACGCAAGGGATGTCCAGGCCAGTCGAGGAAGCCTTTCCGCTTCGTGGCGGCCTAAATGCGACACTTTGCTTATGCTTTCCAGTCGGACCTTTTCGCTATGACTCATCATGATTCCTTAACCAATGAACATTTCTCCTCGAAGGAGTGTCGCCACGATAGCATCGGTCGGATAATACCCGACGCCACCTCCATGTTCCAACCCCTACCAGTCAAGGTGTTCTCTACATCAAAGGAGACAACCTCATCCATGCGAAATAAGACATATCGCTGATCCTTGCCGAAAACCACGGTTAAAGAATAACGCCCCGCGTTGAGCAAATGTGCCGGTATTCTTCCTGTTAAATGATAGAAGCCGCAGCGGGAATCGCAATTCGAACTGATAATGTGACCGGTTTCAAAGATAAGAACACCGTCGCTGCTGGTCAAGTAAACTGTACAGTCAAGATTAATATCCTTCTTCAAGCTATCAAAACCGATCTCGATCAAAACGCCTGTATCCACGGTAATGGGCTCTTTACCTTCGGGCGAGATTGCACGTATGTAAGAAATACGAACGCTTTCATTGCCGGGGGCGGTGGCAGGATCCCGCCACACGGATTCAATATTCGCAACCGCGTTTGTTTGCAGATAGTGGTCGATCACCTTACGCGGATCGCCAGTATCTATTACTTTTCCGCCGTTGAGCCACATTACTCTCGTGCACAGCTTTTGTAGCGCCGCCATATTGTGACTTACAAATACGATCGTACGACCTTGCCTTGATACATTGCCCATCTTCCCCAGGCATTTTTTCTGGAAAGCCGCATCACCCACAGCGAGCACTTCGTCCACAAAGAGGATCTCTGGCTCTAGGTGCGCGGCGACGGCGAAGGCAAGACGGACATACATGCCGCTGGAGTAGTGCTTCACTGGCGTATCGATGAATTGTTCGAGTTCGGCGAAAGCGACGATTTCATCAAATTTGCGCGCGATCTCGCTCTTGCCCATGCCGAGGATTGCACCGCTGAGGAAGGTATTCTCGCGGCCGGTCAGCTCGGGGTGAAAGCCGGTGCCGACTTCGAGCAGGCTACCAACGCGTCCATGAATCTCCGCCCATCCGGTTGTTGGTTTTGTGATGCGCGAGAGGATTTTGAGTAGGGTAGTCTTGCCAGCACCATTGCGACCGATGAAACCAAGGACTTCGCCTTGGCCGACTTCGAGGGAGACGTCTTGCAAGGCCCAGAAAGTTTCATCTTTGGGGCGGCGGAAGACCGATAGGGGTGATTTCAGTATGCGGCTGAGATGATCTCGGAGGAGTGTGCTCTGCTGAAGAGCGCCGCGATGGTACCTCTTGCCGAGACCTTCGCCGTGGATCACGACGGTGCTCATCGATTGTTGGCCTCAACGGCTGAAGCCGAAAGTACACAGCATGCCATGCGCCTGCAAAGGCAAAGAGCCAACGCGGAGCTAGACGCGGTCGGCAACGGTGCCCTCCATGCGCTGAAAGAAGAAGAGGCCGCCGAGCAGAACGACCATCACCGCGAAGGCGGAGGCAAGCATATGCGGGCCAGGGGCGACGCCGTGGCCTGTTAGTGCCCACCGGAATCCGTCAATGACCCCCGCCATGGGATTGAGGCCGTAGAGCCAGCGCCAGCGCTGTGGGACGAGCGAGCTGGGATAGGCGACTGGGGAGGCGAGCATCCAGAATTGGATGATGAACGGGATGATGGAGGTGACGTCGCGAT
>WNFC01006457.1_pt1 | contig 12894 bp, 10 predicted proteins | sample 5400541 | NCBI WGS metagenome assembly WNFC01 (sample SAMN13153342, study PRJNA577476) | soil metagenome | isolation source: 120 cm saprolite under Douglas fir tree site 2 hole 2 replicate 1 | place: USA:California | collected 2015-04-18
CGGTGTTCGTGTAGTTGGGGTCGTCGACCAGCAGCACGCTTGGGAAAACCGCCGCCATCGTGCTTGCGAGCGCGTCCACCAGCCGGTAGTCGGTGGCCGTGCGGCCGACGTTGACGGCCACCACGCCCCCTGGATTGAGATGGGCTTTCACCTGCCAAAAGAACTCCTTGGTCGTCAGGTGAAACGGGATGTATGGCTGCCGGTAAGCGTCGAGCACGACGACGTCGAAACGGCTGGCCTGCGTGTCAAGCCAGTAGCGAGCGTCAGCCACGACTTCATGGGCACGCGCCTCGTCGAGGTGGAAATAGCGATGCCCGACGGCCAGGATGTCGGGGTCGATCTCCACTCCAGTGATGTCGACCTGGTCGCCGAAGGCCAGGCGGTACTGCCGCGCGGCCGTGCCGGCGGCGAGGCCAAGGAAGGCGACGGACCGTGGCGTTACCGGCCCAACGTGAGCGGGCCTGAACGCATCCGCGAGGAGCAGGTAGTCCCAGTAACCATGCGTGAGATTGCTCTGGCTGTCGTACACGGAATGGATCGCCTGGCCCTCGTTGAGGATCAGCTCGGTGCTGGTACCGACCTGCACGACCTGGATGTAGTTGTAAGCGGACTCCCTTTCGTAAAGAAGACGCCCAACCTCCGGCGGCTTGATGCCCCCGGGCAGAAATACCCACGCCAGGATCACCGCGATCACGAACGTCGCGTACAGGCGGCGCTTCGGCCACAGCGCGAGCGCGGATATCACCACCAGCGCGAGCCCGAACGCTTCGATGGTCGGGCGAGTGCCGTACGTGGGGATGAACCAGAAGACCGGCAGAAACGTGCCGAGGATGCTGCCCACCGTCGACAGCGCGTACACGCGCCCGGCGGTGTTGCCGCCGGTCGCCACATCCTTCAGAAGGAGGCGGATCGCGAAGGGGCTCACGCAGCCGAGCAGGGTGACCGGCACCGCGAACAAGAGCACGACCGCGAGCAGCGTGCCGGCGACCAACCCCACGCTCAGGTCGCGGAAACCCTGTTGCGAGGCGACGAGGATCGGATAGCTCACGAGCGGAATCACGCCGATCCAAAGGCCCGCCCACGCTGTGATCTGATAGAGGAGCTCGTCGCGCGGATGGCGGTCGGCGAGCCGCCCGCCGATGACATAGCCCGCCGAAAGGTAGACGAGGATCAGACCGATGAGCACGCCCCAGACGTAGAGGCTGGTCCCGAAGTACGGGGCGAGCAATCGTGAGGCGCCGAATTCGATCCCCAGCGACGCCATGCCCGACACGAAGACGAGCGGAAGTAGCAATTTGCGACCGAGGCCTGCGGGCAAAGCGCTCTAGAGATTAGCGGCGCGTAACCAGCAGGATGTTGGACGCGTCTTCCGAATAACTTGCCACACGCTGCTCCGTGGGTAGGTAGATGACGTCCAACCTGGTGCGGAATTTCGGAGATACTCCAGCTACGGTCAATGCGTACAGAAACCGACTATCGAGACTCACAGCGACGGCGATCGTCTTCGGGTCTGCAATGGTTTTCGTCCCTCCGCCCACAACTGATGTCACGACTACGCCCCGGTCAGTTGGCAGGTAAAGCGAGGCGCCGTCTGCCGATACGGCCGGACGACCACTGGGAACCCGAATCGCCCCGTCGCTCACTCTGCGCCCAAGCCCCAGGTCCCCATCGCTCAATCTGCGCCCAAGAGCGTCGAGTCGAACGTACGAGGTAGACGAAAGAACCAGGAGTTCTCTCTTGCCTGACGGTTCGAGCACACCGTAGGAATTCGTAGCGAACTCATTCGTAACGGCGACCTCGGGGCCCCCTTCAACCTGCACGTAGGGAGTGCCGACGCCCTGACCACACTCATAGAGCACTCTTTCAGCGATCTCGCCTTCCGCGATACAGCCGGTTGACGGCTGCCGCAGTGGCCGAATCTCGCCTGTCTCCGGTACCACGACCGCCTTCGGCCACGGGCCAGGATCGACCAGTACCGCCAGTCCGCCAAGCTGCGCAACGTTCTCGTAAGTGATCATGCATTTGTTGGGGTCTATCGGCTGCCGCCAGATTTCACTGCCGGCCTGATAGCCGACCACGTCGCACCCGGTGTTAGTGCCGACCTTCGTGATAAGCACTGACCGGGAGCCCGCGACAGCGGGCAAGCCTGGTGCTTCGACTAGATGTAGTTCCCACACAGGTTGTTGACACGCTCGATGGGTGGTCGACCTCCCAGGGCGGTGTGGGTCCGGTGATAGTTGTAATCGTGGAGCCAGGTATTTAGCAAGGCCAGCCGCTCCTGGTTGTCGGCGTATGGACGTACGTACGCCCACTCGTCCAGCAGGGTGCGGTTGAAGCGTTCGACCTTGCCATTGACCTGAGGATGGTAGGGCGGCGTGAACAGCTGGCGAGCACCGAGTTGGGCCACGGTGGCTTGGAAGTGTCGGGACAGTCGGTAGTTCTTGGCGTTGTCGGTCATCACCGCTTCGACCGCGATGCCATGGGTGGACATGAATTCAAATGCCCGCCCCAGGAACGCAGCACATGTAGTGGCCTGCTCGTCATCGAGCACCTCGGAATAGGCCAGGCGGGAATGGTCATCGACCATCGAGTGGATGAAGTCGTAGCCCAGGCCGCGAGTGACGCCAGTGCGGTCACGTCGGCCGTGGACGCGATGACCGCCGCCAACCGGGATCCGACCCAGCTTCTTGACGTCGACGTGCACCAGTTCGCCGGGCCGCTCACGCTCATAGCGACGAATCAAGCGACCGCTCGGCCGGTCCAGCCAATCGAGTCGATGGAGCTGGTGCCGGCGCAGGAGCTTGTAGCAAGTGGAGCGGGCCAGCCCCGTAAGCGTCGCAAGCCGATGTGGGCCCAGCTTTCGACTCCGACGCAACTCCAATAGGTGCGCCTCTACCTCGGGCTCAATCCGGCGAGGTGAGCTGTGTGGTCGACAAGACCTGTCCGCCAACCCCGGTAGCCCCTCGAGTCGATAGCGTTGCCGCCACTTGTACACGGTGGCCCGCGAGACGCCGGCCGACTCGGCAACCGCCGCTGCCGACCACCCCGCTTCCAAACGCTCGACTAGTAGCTGGCGGCCAAAGCAGTTGAGGCGAGGTCTACGATGCATGGCGAGAGCCCTCCTGAGGTTTGGACGTCGAACACCCAAACCGTCCTAGAGGGCTCTCCCTTTGTCAACAAGGTCCGTGGGAACTACAACTAGAGCAGCTCCCGAAACGTTCTGGGACATGATCACCTCAGTGGTCAGCGAGGAGCCAATGCGAAAGCGGTCGATACCGAAGGGCGGCTTATCACGCACCAAGTAGCCCTCGGCAACAGTGCCACTCGCGCCGAGTCTCACCAGGATCCGGCTTGCGGACCTTAGGTCGGCCACCGTGGATCCATCTCGAGACGCGACCGCGACGGCGTTGCTAAAGCATGTTAGGAAGGCACAGGTGCCGTTGGTAGTGATGAAGAGCAATTCCCTTGGTATCTCCGGCTGTGGAGTCGGCAGCCCGCAGTTCGCGAGCAGTGCTCCTGCCAGGGCAATGCATGTGATGCGAGTTACAGCGGCTGCTCTGACGCCCATTTGCGAGTCTTCTCGTCCATCGGCACAGGCAGCTGTACGTTGACCTCCGCATAGAGATCACCCGGCTGCCCGCCCTTGGGGTCGGGAAGGCCGAGCCCGCGGAGCCTGATCTTCTTTCGGTTCTGGGTCTCGGGCGGAACCTTGAACTGGACCTGGCCGCCCTTGAGAGTCGGCGCCGACACCTCACCCCCGCGGAGCGCGACCTGCAGCGGGACGGGCACGGATACGCGCACGTCTTTGCCCTCGCGGGTGAAGACGGGATCCGGCGCGACCTGCACCGTCGCGCGCAGGCCGGGCACGCGGAGGATCGTGCCTTCCTTGACTCCGGCCGGGACGTTGACCTCGACGCGCCGCCCACCTGGGAGCTCGACGGTCCGACTCGTCCCGCGATATACCTCGGCGAGGCTGACGGTGATGGGGGCTTCGACGTCCACAGGCGCCGGCCGCGTTCTTGTCCGCGAGCTGTTGCCGAAGATCGACCCGAAGATGTCTCCGAACGACCCGCTGTCGCCGAACATGTCCTCCATCTCTTCGGGGGTCACCGTCCGGTACTGAACGCCGGGGCCTCCCTCCTGCGGCCTGAATCCACCGCCCGCGCTCCGGCGCCCGGTCCCCGGCTGCACACCGGCCTGCTGGGCCGACCGCCAGTCCGCACCGAACTCGTCGTACAGCTTCCGATTCTTCGCATCGGACAGCACGTCGTGCGCCTCAGAGATCTCCTTGAATTTCGCCTCGGCCTGCTTGTCGCCCGCATTCAGGTCTGGGTGGTGCTTGCGCGCCAGCTTGCGGAAGGCGGACGTGATCTCCTTTTGCGTCGCCGTCCGCGGCACGCCGAGCACGTCGTAGTAGTCCTTGGTCTTGGCCATGTGGATTAGGTATCTACCCCACCTGACTCTAGAGATATCACGGTGGGCACGATCTCGCTTTCGCTCACCTCGAGGATTCCGACCGAAGGCGGGGCGTAGTCGCGCATGTGCCGCGCGACCTGAAGCCAGGACCATTCGAACCAGCCCGGATTCCGCTGCAGCCGCAGCGCCGCCGTCCGCGGGTTCCACTGGTGCACAGCTCCAGGATTGAACAGCAGCGTGCCGTCAAGGATCTCGATGTGCGGCCGGTGCGTGTGGCCGAACACGATCGCGTCGAAGTCTCCGAAGCGGCGCCGCAGCGAACGCGGCAGCCCGGCGTGCGGATGATAGGCGCCCAGGCTCAAGGTCCACAGCAAAGTCTCCGGCTCTTCGATCCACCGATTCCGGTTGCCATGGAGGACCACGACGCGCCGCCCCTCAACCGTCACCACTCGGCTGAGCGGCAAGTCAGCGGAGGCTTGGTCGTGATCCCCGCGCACCGCCTCGACTGGCGCAATGGCGGCCAGCGCCGCGACCGTTTCCGGGCCGGTCACGTCGCCGGCATGGATGACGAGGTCGACGCCTCGAAGCACCTCGAACAACCGGTCTGGCAGGCGATCGAGGAACTCGGGACAATGGGTGTCCGCGACGACGCCGATGCGCGTCGTCAAGTAACGACCGCTGCTTGTGGGGCTACCTTCTCAATCCGGCAGCGGCGGCCCCGGCGTTGTGAGCGCCAGTTGCATCGGCTCCGGCGTCGAGCGCGTGGACCGCGGCTGTGGCGAAGAGATGGGCGCGAGCGCCGTCCAGCTTCATGTCGATGTTCGCGAGCGAGTACCAGGCGCAGTAGGCCTGGCGTTGGGCATCAACAGCGACCGGCGGGCTTGACATCGCGGCGGTGGCCCACTTGACCGCGGTGGCGACATCGTGGCCACTCGAAAGCGCGCGGAATGCACCCTGCGCGGCTGAATGGCAGGCGGCCGCCTTGGCGCCGCCGCGCTTGGCCCAAGCGAACCACTCGGCGTAGGCCTTGTCGTCGGCGGTGGGCACCGGCCTCGTGATGTTCACATCAATGTGCCTCTGCTCGACCACCGACCAGGAGGTCCCATGGGCGGTGGCCTGCGCGGGCGCACCGGGTTGCGGTGCCGGAGTAGCCGGAGCGGGCGGCGCCGGGGGTGGCGGCGGCTGAGCCGGTGCCGGGGGCGGGGGCGGCTGAGCCGCCTGGGCCGGCGGCGCGGGTGGCGCGGGTGAAGGCGTGGGCGGAGGAGCGGTCGAGCCCATGTGAATCTGCGGGGCCCACGAGGGCACGGGCACGGCTCCCGGCCAGTCCGTGTCAAAGGCTGACGGGGCCGGGGCCGGGGCCGCGGGCGCGGCAGGAGCCGGGGGCGCGACCGGGGGCGGGGGCGCCACCGGCGGTGCGGGCGTGACCGGCGGCGCAGCAGCAATCGGCGGTGCGGGCGTGACCGGTGGGGCCGATGCAACGGGTGCGGCGGGAGCGACCGGCGGCGTGGATGCGACAGGTGGCGCCGGCACCTGTGGCACAGGCGCGGCCGGCGCTGTCGCCGCCGACCAGTCGGGGGTTGGCGCCGGTTCCGCCGGCGCGGGTGTGCTGGTCACGGCCGGGGGCACCGTGTCGTGGGCGGCGGCGGGTGAGGTGTCCGACTGGACCGTGTCGGACGGCGACCACACCGGCATCGCTCGCTCGGTCGGAGGTTCGGGCGGCCACGCGTCAGGCACCGGCGGCTCGGGCTTGGCCGAAGGCGATCGACCCCATGCGGGCATCGCCGGCTCGGTTGGCGGGTCGGCCGGCCAAACATCGCTCTTGGAGCGTGCCGGCGGCTTCGTCGACATCGGCCAGGCCGGAGTGCTGGGCTCCGAGGGGGGTGGAGCGTGGGCTTGCACCTCCTCCTCTTGCATCTCAGGCTCGGCCGGAGCTGCCGGGGTGGTTGAATCAGGAGGCGGCGCGGTGATGGCAGCCGGAGGCGTGGTTACCGCAGCGGGATGCGTCGTCTCGACTGGGGGCGGCGCGGTGGTGGTTGGGGGCTCAGGCTCGACTATCGGTTCCTCGATCCCCACCGGTTCCATGGACCCAGCCGGTTCCGGAATCGTCTCCGCCCAGGCGGGCGCTTCCCTGGCCATCGGCACCGCGGGCTTGGCGTCGGCGTCCACCGGTTCCGCCTCAACCGGAGGCGCCGTCGCTTCGGGCACCGTCTTGGCCCAGTTTGGCGTCGGCTTTTGCATTGGTTTCGCGGGCGCAGGTCCCTCGCCGTTGCCTTCGACGGCGGCGGTCTGTTCGCGCGAGGCCGGGGCGGTTGATGCCCATGCCGGCGCCGGCTTCTGCATCGGCAAGGCCGGTTTGGGCAGGTCGGGGTCGGTGGCTTCCGTCTCTGTCGCTATTGCGGGCTCTTCCACCTTCGCAGGCTCTGCAGCTATCGCGGGCTCTCCGGGATCAGACGTTTCGTCGCCGGTTTCGAGCGGCTCCACGGTCGCATGGACGGCGTCCTTTGCGGGCGCCGAAGCCGCTGGCGGCACCGTGGCCGCCACCTCGGGTTCGGGCAAGTCGGGCAGCAGCGATTCGACGTCGCCGGACACGTCAGGCGAGTCAATTGAGTCAGGCGGGGTCGATTCGTCCTTCTCCACAGGGCCCAGTCGAAGTCAGTCTATCTTCGGTGCACCGGGTTGGAGAAGTACTCAGCCTTCCAGCGTCATGGCTTCCGGTCACGCGAACAGGTTCGTAAGGGCATCTTCAGCCACCGGGTCCGGCTGCTGCTCGGCCCAGTCGGCGGCGTCGGATGCCTCCTGGTCAAAAGCGGCCTGGATGCGGTCCGCATCCTCGGAGGCGATCCAGCCGCGCTCGATCAGCCACGACCGGAAGCGCTCGAGCGGATCATGCTCAGCCGCATCGGCGACCTCCTCCTGGCTGCGGTACTTGAGCTGGTTGTCCTCTGAGGTGTGCGCGTTGATACGCCAGATCTTGGCGTCGATCAGCGTGGGGCCTTCGCCGCGTCGGGCACGCTCGACCGCCTCCTTGCAAACGGCGTAGGCGGCCGGCACGTCGGTGCCGTCCACGGTCACCCCCACGATGCCGTAACCGCGGGCCCTATCGGCGACGTCCGGGTTTGCCATCTGGAGCCTGATCGGCACGGAGATCGCATAGCCGTTGTTCTCGCATACGAACACCACCGGCAGCTTGTGGGCGGCGGCGAAATTCACGCCCTCGTGAAAGTCGCCCTGGCTCGTGGCGCCATCGCCGAACGTGCACAGGGTGACGGCGCGATCCCTCGACAGCTTCGACGCATAGGCGATGCCCGACGCTTTCGGGATCCAGGTTGCGACCACCTGCGATACGGGGGCGATCTTCAGCTTGTGATAGCTGTAGCAGCCGCCCGGAATGTTGCGACCGGCGGACAGAGGGTCGCCCGCCTTGGCGAACACCGCCAGCATCCACTCCTTCATCGTCAACCCGCGCACGATCGCGTTCGCGAGCCCTCGGTAGTGGGGAACCAGCCAGTCATCCGGCCCGATGGCCGCGGTTGATGCGACCTGGATGCCCTCGTGGCCGCGGCTCGACCCGACGAATGGCGCACGCCCCTGCTTGACCAGGATGTGCATGCGGTTGTCGAGCGCCTTGGCCATGGACATCCAGCGGTGGAGCTGGAGATACTCCTCGTGCGTGGCGGTCTCGCGCCGCGTTGTCGTGGCCATCAGGACTTATTGGCCACGAGAGCGCGGGCGATGTCGACGACCTCGCCCGCGGTCAGCCCCATATGCCCCAGGTGTTCGTAGTAGCTGCGGTGAAATTCCGAGAAGTCGGCTCGCTCCGCACGCTCTTCGCGGATGCGCTTCACCTCGCCCAGCACCTGCGCTACGAGCTCGGGCTCGGGACGGATCCCTGCTTCACGGAGCGCGTGCTCGATGACCACCGCCCCCGAATGCTTGCCGTACACATAGTCGACCTTGGCCCCCATGTCCGCCGGGGGAAGGAACTGGTAGATGGCGGGGTGGATGAGCATGCCGGCCGTGTGGATGCCGGATTCGTGCGTGAACACGTTCAAGCCGATGCCGGGCTCCGTGGGCTGCACCGGGATACCCGTCACGCGCTCGAGATGGCGGGCGAGGTCGCGCAGCTTCTCGTACTTGAACTGCGGGATCTCGATGCCGAAGAGGTAGCGCAGCTGCATGAGCACCTGGTGCATCGGCGCGTTGCCCGTGCGCTCGCCTATGCCATTGACGCTCGTCGTGAACACCTCCGCGCCGGATCCGAGCGCCATCACTGTGTTCCAGGCGCCAAGCCCGAGGTCATTGTGGAAATGCACGACCAGGGGCGCGTCCGGCGCAGCGGCCTTGATCCGAGGAATGGACTCGCGGACCGCAAACGGCGAATAGCAGCCCACGGTGTCCGGCGTCGACGGACGTGTGCCGCCGGCTCTGATTCCTTCGCGATGGATCTCGGCGATGTATTCGACGTCGGCTCGGCTGCCGTCCTCGCCGCCGAACTCGATCGAGGTTGCGCCCTGCTCGCGCGCATAGCGAATCGCGTCGCACATCATCCTCAGATTGGCGGCGCGGTAGAACCAGACCGGCAGCTCGAGCCACTCGGACTCGGGAATGCCTTCGCGATGCAGCAGGGTCTTGCCGAGCTTGTACTTGACGTGCAGGTCGGAGGCGGACGTGAAGATGAAGTAGGTGAGCTCGTCGCGTTTGTACCCGAGCAAGTCGATCACGCGCATCGTGGCGTCGATGTCGCTCGGGGTCGAGCGCATCATGCAAACGACCTCGAGGTCTGGCCGGATCTCGCCGCGCTTACGGCCTTCGAGGACGAGCCTCAGAGTCTCGCGTTCGCTCTCCGAAACGGCGGGGAAGCCGACGTCCATGATATGGACGCCGATGTCCGACAGCATCCGGGCCAGCTCGAACTTGTCCTTCGGCGTGATCGCGACACCCGGCATCTGCTCGCCATCGCGAAGCGTGTCGTCGTAGACACGGATCTTGTCGTCGGGCGGAAAGACGAGGTCGTGCGCGAAGCGCTTGGGGTCCCGCGCCAGCTCTTCGAGCGGCTCCTGGAGCTCGACTTGCCCCACGAAATCTGGCGAAGTCGCGGGGGCCCCGGACAGGGGCTTGAGGCCGTCCACTAAGCCCCAGCGAGGCGGCGTTCTTTCAGCCGTTTACGCACCCACGGCACGAGCCCGCCCATTTTCATCAGCTCGTTCATGAACGGCGGGAAGGCCTCGCAGCGGTACTCGTCGCTCCTCGTGAAATCGCGGATGATGCCCTGCTCGAGATCCACCTCGAGCTCGTCGCCCTCGACCACAGCTTCAGCCGCCTGGGGCGACTGTAGGATCGGATACCCAAGGTTGATCGCGTTGCGGAAGAAAATGCGCGCGTACGAGTCGGCGATGACAAGCGAGATGCCCGCGCCCCGGATCGCGATGGGCGCGATCTCCCGCGACGAGCCGCAGCCGAAATTCGACCCGGCCACCAGGATGTCCCCGGGCGTCACTCCCGCCGCCCAACCATCCCGGCCGGGCACGCCCTCCATCGCATGCTTGCCCAGCTCCTTCTCGTCCAGCGAGTAGATCGCGTACTTCGCCGGGATGATCTGGTCGGTGTCGATGTTGGCTCCGAACGTCCAGGCCTTGCCCCGGATGACCTTGGGCAACGTCATGGCTTGAGTTGCGGCTCGACCGGGATGGGGGGTCTCGGGCGTGGCGTCCGCACCACGAACACGATGACAGCCACGACCGTGGCGGCGGCGAGCAGCAGCATCAACCCGACGGCTGCGACAAGCCGGAAACCCTGCGCGAGGCCGGTGGGCGAGCTCGACTGCGCTGACGCCCCGATGCTCATCGGCGCGTAGTCGTACGCGCGGCGTGCTTGGGCTAGAGCTTGATCTGTCATGAAATCGTCCGCTGAGCCTTGCGCGACGGCGAAGAGGTTATTGCCTTTCAAAAAGATAACCACGGTCCACTGGTAGCCACCGCTGGTTTCGGTGATCGCAAAGGAGCCCTTGCTCAGATGGGGTTCGGCGAAAGACTGGAATCCGTGGTCCTGTCCATACCGGATCTTGCTCGCGCTCGCGATAGACGATGCGCCTGACGATCTTGTGAAACCCATGACCAACTCGCCGAGGAATTCGGTTGCCCGCGGCTGGTACCACTGCCTCCCATAGCCGCCCACAAAGCCCTTGCTGTGCAGGCTCCTTGCCAGGCTCTGGGCCGTTTGCACATCCTGACCGGCAAGCTCGTAGTAGCTCGCGTAAGACTCGGCGTCGAAAGGACCCTCCAGAGTCCCTGCCGTGCCGACATCGGCCTCGACGAAATTGCGATCGATTGGATCGGCGAGCGCAGCACGCAGCGCTGCCGGGCTGGGGCTTGCCGCCGCCAGGGCCGCGATCGGTGCCATGGCCAGTGCGGCGACGGCCAGGGCGCAAAGCCTGCGAACGATCAAGCGATCCCCGCCGGCATGTGCTTGAGCACCTCGCTCGGGTGCGTGATGACGCCGGTGACCGCGCTCGCGGCGGCAACCGCCGGATTGGAGAGGTAGACCATCGCCTTGGGGTGGCCCATACGGCCCGGGAAGTTCCGGTTGGTGGTGCTGAGGCAGACCTCTCCTTCCCCCAGCACTCCCATGTGGCCCCCGAGGCAGGCGCCGCAGGTGGCCGTCGTCCAGGCCGCGCCTGCCGCGAGAAACGTCCTGATCAGCCCTTCCTTCTCGGCCTGGATCGCGACCTGGTGCGATGAGGGCGTGATGATAAGCCGGCAGCCATCGGCGACTTTGTGGCCTTCGAGCACCGCGGCCGCCCGGCGCAGGTCGGTGATGCGCGAATTGGTGCACGAGCCGATGAACACCTGGTCGAGCCGCGTGCCGATCACTTCCGACAGCGGAGCGTAGTTGTCAGGCGACATAGGCTTGGCGACGCCGAGCTCCACCGCGGCCGCGTCGAACTCGAAGACCTTCTCGTACTCGGCATCGGGGTCGGAGAAGACCGGCGTGTATGGTCGTTTGGCCCGCCCGTCGAGATATTCCTTCGTCACCTCGTCGAACTCGAGGATCCCGTTCTTGGCGCCCGCCTCGATGGCCATGTTGGTGATGGTCAGGCGCGCCTCCATGTCGATGTACTTGAGCGTCTCGCCCACATGCTCCATCGCTTTCGACCTCGCGCCGTCGACGCCGATCTTGCCGATGACGTAGAGGATCAGGTCCTTCGCCTCGACCCACTCCTGGAGCCGGTTGTGATACACGAACTTCAGCGTTTCCGGCACCCGGAACCACAGCTCCCCGAGCGCCATCACGCACGCGAGGTCGGTGGACCCGATGCCGGTGGCGAAGTTGTTGAGTGCGCCGTAGGTGCAGCTGTGCGAATCGGCGCCGACGACCAACTCACCGGGGAGCACGAGCCCGTTCTCGGGCAACACGGTGTGGCAGATGCCACCCTGTCCCACCTCGAAGTACCACTTGATCCCCATCTGGTGGGAGAACTCGCGGGTCAGGCGGCCCAGGGTGGCGCTGGCCGCGTCCTTGGCCGGCTGGAAGTGGTCCTGGGTCACGGCTACGCGGTCGGGGTCCCAGATCTTCTCCGCGCCCATCTGCTCGCGCATGATCTTGCCGGCGGGAGGGATGGTCAGGTCGTGACCCATGGCGAAGTCGATCTTGGCCAGGATCAGGTCGCCTGGGCGCACCTCCTCGCGGCCGCTGGCGCGGGCGAGGATCTTCTCCGTCATCGTCATGCCCATCGGTGCGTCTCCTAGTCCCTCAGCCTTTTCACGATTGCGTCGCCGGCCTGCGAGGTCGACAGGTCACCGCCGATGTCGGGTGTGCACTCGCGGGCGCGTATGGCTGACTCGACCGCACCCTCGATCGCATTCGCCATTTCAGGAACACCCAGGTGTTTCACCATCATAGCCGCGCTCAAAATCGCCCCCACCGGGTTCACGAGGCCCTTGCCGGCGATGTCGGGGGCCGTGCCGTGGACGGGCTCGAACAGACCGCGGCCGTTCGTCGGGTTGATGTTCCCGGAGGGCGCGATCCCCATGCCGCCCACCAGCTCGGCGGTGAGGTCGGAGAGGATGTCGCCGAACAGGTTGCCCGTGACGATGACGTCGAACTGGCCGGGGTCCTTGACCAGCTGCATGGCCGCAGCGTCGACCAGAAGATGGCGCGTCTTTACCTCCGGACGAGCGGCCGCGACGGCCTTCCAGCGCTCCTGCCAGAGGCCGCCTGCGAAGACCATCGCATTGGACTTGTCGACCATGACGACCTCGCGCTTCGCCGTCCTGAAGGCGTGCTCGATGATGCGGGTCACACCCAGATAAGTGTTTACGTCCTCCTGGGTCGCGATCTCTTCTTCGGTGCCCTTCTTGAACCGCCCGCCCATGCCCACATACAGGCCCTCGGTGTTCTCCCGCACGATCAACAGGTCCGTGCGCCGTCGATCCTCTCGACGCAGGGGTGACAGGCGATCGTCATAGAGCTTCGCCGGGC
>WNFC01018003.1_pt1 | contig 12894 bp, 14 predicted proteins | sample 5400541 | NCBI WGS metagenome assembly WNFC01 (sample SAMN13153342, study PRJNA577476) | soil metagenome | isolation source: 120 cm saprolite under Douglas fir tree site 2 hole 2 replicate 1 | place: USA:California | collected 2015-04-18
GGATTCGACGGAGCGGCAATTCTGGAGTTGCAAGGTGAGCGGATGTTGAGCCAAGGTTATACCCGTCTTCTTCTCACAGGTCTGCAAGGCAGACTCGAAAAGAGTCCGACAATGAGTGGACCCTGACTGGCCGGCCATCTCAAGAGACGGGCAGTAAGTTCCATCATCCCATCCTAGGATCTCCTCATCCTTCACCCGCCTCTCATGTAATATCTTCGCACGCAGACACACATGGGCCTGAAACAGATGGGCGCAAGGCGCAAGTTACCGTTAAGTGCTGGACCGTGACCGTGGTCGTACCACGGAGATTATCGAGCGTTGTGGTCGGTGCACGGGAATGGAGATGTTGGTCGTCCCGAGGGTAAGACAGCGACAAAATGACATAATGAGCTACAGTACGGCGATGAGTAGGCATAGTGGCCGCCAAAGAACGGCGGGTGTTTCGCGCTGTGTCATACCATCATACCACTCGAGCACATGGATGGTGTGGTTGTTTGGTTCGCTCCGTCCTACTAGGGCGTTCAAACCGGAGGTTTGTTGATTCCCATCGACAGTCTATAATATACAAGCGACGAGTCTTCCGCGCAGATTGCCAAATACAGCTCGCTGGGGGTGTCCAATTCACTGAACGCGGACTTGAGCCTTTGGAGGTCAATAAAGTTTTCTTCTTAAGAAAATCCCCGACGTAATGTCTGGTTTCGACTTACCAGTCCATAGATATAGTTTCTGCCACCCGAAAGCCGCACCTCCCACATTTAGGCAGATCCACGACTTCTAATTCATTCCACTGCTGCGCTGTGCCGGGAACATAGATTAACTGGGCCGCACAGGACCGCTTATCTGTTCGTGATCGATGATAATGCGACGCCACCTAACAGAAGATCATTGTATGTCTGGAAAACCGCGCTCGCTGCGTGGGGATATCGCTGGATGACCTCAGAAAGGTGCGCATACTTGGCATAGTACCTCGTCCATTAGCCCAAGATAAGGATCGGCGCGACAGACAAGGGCTCACGGTAGGATGAGATTCGGTCGTTCCTGCTCGAGACATCGTTCAAAGTTAATTATTAATTTTTATTAACGTCGACGAAAGCTGGTAAATAACTCTCATCAAGTTAAAATTACATAATACATATGTGTCAGCGTTATGGATTTGGGAGTTGCATGGACGTTCTACGCATTGAATTTCGAATGCCAAATCCCGAACTGGTCGTTACCGACCACATTGCTAAGCTAGCAGGCGCCGTCGGTCATTTTTTTCGTGCAGCTGTCAGAGGTGTCAGTGCAGCGGATGGCCGAGGCTTACTATTTTCGGTGTATGGGTATATAGAATAACCAAACTGCCTTAGCTCTTAGAATCCGGAGTAGACATAAATGTGTCATAACGGTGCTGCCGAGTTATGATAGCAAGAATGCCCGTCGGTGCGTTGTGATTGAGAGTAATAAGGAAGGGGTTGTGCCTGCACATCGCATACAAAGAAGCATATTATATTACTACTTCAATAGAGTAAATAAAATTTTCGTGACGAAAAAATAGCGAATACTACGAAGAGGGTCCGAAAAACCAGAGGGAGCTCGACAACAGTAAAATAAAGGCCAGCGAGTAATAGAAAATCGAACAGGGTCCATGGAAAGCTCTTCAAATGAAAGGAAACCGGGAAAGCATATAACTCATCATTTGGATTTCGCACCAGCGCGGACGACCGTGACACAAGCCATCATCGTATCCCAAAGCTCCTTCGGGGGAGCAACCTCCGATTTCCCCGCAACAGCCTGGGACACGTCGAGTAGCGGCCGAGGCCCGGACGCCGTGGGGGAGCCCTGCTCGACGAGGCTCATGGGGGCATAAGCGGTGGAGAGGAAGAGCTTGAGGAACCCGGAATTGTACGGCTCGCCATCGTTGAGCGCAAACGCGAGCGCCTCGGACCCGACGGTGCCCGTGCCGATGGTCATCTTTGCGCCCCTGGGCAGGGGCGGCATAACGGCAGCGGGGTCGGGCAGGTACACGGGGCGGATGGCGTATCCGGTCGCGTCCATCCAGAAGAGGTACGGCCAGAGGTCGACGTCGGCGCCGTTCTGGAGCGAGACGGCGTAGATGGAGGCGTCGTCGTGCGTCAGCGTCACTTTGCCGTCCTCGAGAAGGTTCTCCTCCACAGGCGACCACGACTCGCTGTCGAGCCGGTGGAGCCCCATGGCCACCCTTTTGTGCAGCGATACCTTTGAATTCCTGCGGTGGAGGTGGAGATGGAAATTTGCGGCTGCGTCGATCGCCTTCACGTCGTCGAGGGGCTGGCGCGTCTCGACGGTGACGGTCTGTGGGCAGTTGTCGCAGATGAGGGTGTCGTGCCGCTCGATGGACAAGCAGTCGGAGCGACCCCGCAACGAGATGTGAGCCTGCTTGGCCTTCTCTACCCGCATTATGCAGCACCCTCCGGGGGTTGACTCGCGCTGCGATCTGTCGGGTAGCTTGCGGCGTAGATTCCACCATCTCTTAAGAGAGAGACATGTTCGCTTGAGGTGGATTTTGAAGGGAGTCCTATTATTCCAACGCGTAACGCGGGCCCATCCGTCCTTGATAGGAGTTTGGGATTGCGATTTTACTTTTGATAAACACCACGTTGGATACACCGCAGATACTTGCAAAGTAGCAAGGACGGGGTTCGGGGAGCCGTGAACGTTGTGCTCGTGCATACTGAACTCAGTGCCTTCCACTACGCCATGAATAGCACCGGCAGCAATACGAACGTCACTGTCGACGCGGGTGGCTTCAACATAACGGCTGTCGGGTGTGAATGGGACACCACTAAAAAGGATGCGGGATTTGTTCTCGCCGAGGCAGACAGGGTGTTGGCCACCTCCATGGATGGTGAGGTTGCCAATGAGTTGGTCGTACGAGGTCCGATGAAATGGTTTGGTATCCTTCGCCTCCAGAAACGCCATGGTAAACCGCCCGCCTTCCTTATCTTCGATGGCTCTCTCGCCTTGGCCGCATGCCAGGATGGTGACGTGTGAACTAGTGGCTTTTTGGTAGAATCCGTGAGCCTCGGAAGGGGCCTTGCGACCTAGGGCGCCGCGCCATAGACCTGCATAGAGGTCATCCGATGTAAGGCTCGTTCCAGATGGTGTCCAGCGGGTATTCGGTCGTGAGCTAGCACGAGAGCGATTGCGAGCGGGGGAGAAACAACAGTCGAGGATGAGAGTGATGTTGTCACCTTTCGCCTCGCTGAGTTCGCTAATCATGGCATGCACGGACCAATCTGTGAGGCCTGCGACCCGCCCCCCCCGTACACGTGTGCCATGGTCGTAGGGACAAAGCATCTCTACGTGCAAAGGGCTGCCGTTCTGCCATCCGTCTGGAGCAATGGAACTGCTGCCGTGGCCAGCAAAGTAAATGATGATGGAATCGCCTGTGAGGATGGAGGGATTGTTGACGAGGTGAGACATGACTGCATCTTCAACGGCGGCTTTTGTGGCCTTGCTATCCAAAAGCATGCAGATATGGTCGCGAGGAACATGGAGGTCGTTCATCAGCCAGCGCCTTATTTTGTATGCGTCATCGACACACGACGACAAATTCCAGATCTTGCTGGATTTGTATTGGTCAATCCCGATGATGAGGGCGAAAACAGAGGACGTCATCCTACAGAAATATCATCATTGCCATCAATAAACGCTATTTTGAGGTATCATGTGAACAACTTACTGTGGATTGGCGGGAAGAGGGTAGTGGGTGGAGATGGGGACTGAGTTTCCCTGTCTTTTGAGGAGGTGACCTGTGATTTACGAAATCAAGGTGCTATTAGCAGACACGCTTCTAGAGCTTCACATACCTTGAAGGGAGAGTCAACAATCTCGTGTCCTCAACGAGTCTCGTCGATTATAGACCTATATAAGCACTTTGAGCTCAACGGCTCGAGTAGAGGTGAGCCACTACTGTCCACCCTACACCACAAAGAGGAAATCACCTTCCAGAGGGGATGCGTAGGCAGGAAATACGACATCGAGAAGGTTGCGCAGGTAAAGTTGAATGCATGCTCATCGGGAAACTGAGTATGGGTCCGGCGCGAAAAACACGAGGCTAAGCCTGAGGATCTTATTCTATTCATTATGGAAGACGAATGGAAGGATATTCGGTTTACCTTTGCGAGACAGGAGACACACTAGCGCTCTGGTCGAGACCCCTTGAATGCACAATGTCGTGATGAACTCCATCTGAATGAAACGTGAAATGTAGCCCTTGACCCACTGGAGCAGCTCTGCGCAGAACGGGATGACTCGGATGAAGAGAGAGGACGGACGGGATGGGCGGGCCGGTCACACTTAAGTGATGTCTTTCATCTGTCAACAATGCAAGCAACCTCTGCAGGTGAGACAGGCTCAAATCTTGCTTCCCTTGGTTGACCCGTATAATCGTCGCACGGACATGTAGCTAGACGCTTCGCTCATCGATCTCTCGCCTTCCGCTTACGACATGATCGTTGGTTCTCTGCCGCCCCAACCCAACGTTCAACCCCCTCCCGCGTCCGAAGACGAGAAGCTTGCTCAATTGCCTGCCCCATCATCAGCCAAGGCTGCATGGAAGTCCACAAGGCAGGCACCACACGCCCCACTCACACCCCGGGCACAGGGAAAGCTCCCACAACGGTCTCCGCTTCTCCCAAACGAGTCCTTTGTGATCTTGCAGGACAGCGTGATTCATAATATCCCGTCCCATGTGTCCTCCCCGTCGCAGATCCGCAAGTCCCCATCCGCAGAATCAGGTGTAATGACCTCAAGGAAGGAAATTACATCCGAAGACGTTGACCATGTAAACCCTTCCCCGTTGTCTCATCACCTCCGTTCTACGCAGTGTCTTTTGAACCTACTCTCCAGCCGAACAGACGTCGACCACCCACTGTGTGCAGAGTGCACGCACATTCTGCTCTCGGCGCTCACGCGACAACTAGACGAGACCAAGAAAGAGCGCGACGGATACATTGCCTTTGAGCGGGAGGCCAAGAAGGAGAAGGAGAGAGAGAAGGAAGGTCTGACTCCACAAGAAGCGCAGCGAAAGATCACTCGGCTAAAGGAAGAGGAACGGTCCGCGATCGAACAGCTGCGTGAAGCCGAACGTGAGCGTGATCAGCTCTCCGAGGAGCTACGCTCACTAGAGCTCGAGGAGAAAGCCCTCGAGGAGGAGGAGGATGAGTACGTCCTCATACTCTAATCTCAGACTTGGCTCCCAAAGCGCTTTTCGCTTTTACTATTATGCAGATTTTGGCGCTCTTACAACGCCCACCTACTGAGGTCAGCTGATCAGAGCTCCTCTCTGGCGTCGCACCGTGCAACGTATGCCGCGGACTCGGCTACCCTAGAGCGGCTCGAGCGCACGAACGTGTACAATGACACCTTCTGCATCGGGCACGATGGCGTTTTTGGTACCATCAACAACCTTCGCCTTGGCCGAGTGCCTGGCGTGCCTGTACGTCCGATATTATTTCGTCGTTTATCAGGATATGACAAGCCTGGATCAGGTTGAATGGGCTGAGATCAATGCTGCATGGGGACAAACATTGCTGTTATTATACACTATTGCCCGGAAATTGGATTTCACATTTGAGAAGTCTGTGTTCTCAAACCGACGCTAGTCCGCGGTCACTCACGGTCCGTCCCTTATAGTTATCGCCTGGTTCCCATGGGGTCTTTCTCTCGCATAGAAAGGACTACTGGCGATAAGGCCACGTATGAATTATATGGGTCTGGTGACCTCCTTGGACGATTATTACATAATCGGCGGTTTGATATCGCAATGGTGGCCGTGCTGGATTGCTTGAAGCAAATTATTGACTGGGTGAAGACACAGGATGCGAGTGTCGAGTTCCCGCACCAGTAAGTGGATCTGTTTAGACGACAAGGATTCTCACGGAGATTATTGATCTAGGATTATCAAAGACAAGATTGGTGATTCGTCCGTAAAGTTGCAATTCAACCAAGAGGAAGCATGGACGCGGGCGTTAAGGCATGTATTGCTTGCGCTGAAGATCTTACTTAAGTGGACTACGAGTGGGAATAACGGCTGATCGGAAGAAGGAGGATGTATCATACTGTATGGATGCTAGTATAATCACATCAGGACTTGCTTAGTGATCCAATGACCTAGTGGCTGAGAATTATCTCAAAGCTATAAAAACTAATGGCCGGCCGTGGTTCCCCAATCCTCATATCATGGGCCTCCTGTCTCTCGGAACACCCCTCGACTGGGACCAAGCAAAGAACTTTGCAGAACATGTACGGAGCCATGGCGTCACCCAGTTCCTGAACACATGGGACCGTCTAAAGGACAGGCGCGGTGATGAACTTTTATGGGGAGACGAGGTACTCGCGGTCACTGGGCGCGTCCCCGCCATGACCACTCATTCCCGCCCGCTGTAGGTCGAGTACATGGTAGTACAACTCGATCCAGACGCCAAAGACGCCGTGCTCTCGCTCTGCCAAACCGCCATTCTCGCCAAGTTGCAGGCCCTGACAAATGACATGGACGCAAAGACAGGTGCCTCGTGAGTTTGAACCTTGTCTTTCTGCCATTCCCACACCGCCGAGTGCCGATATCACCTTTCCTCTTTTTTGACTTTGCGCCCTCAGCGTCATTCCCCCCGTGTTCCACCCAGAGTATGGCAGGTACATGCTCGAGTCCACCCCCGGCGCGCCCTACACGGGCTGCGTACGCGACCTCCTCCTGGTCGAGTCCAACATGCGTCTTCGGTGGGTCACCGCCTGCTTCTTCCCGACTCGTTTGTACCCCGGCAGAGAAAGGTTGACGACAAGTCCCACACTCTTCCCCAAAGGCGGCACCTGGCTCGCACAAATCTGAAACCTAATCAGATCCCCATGACCCTCACGTCCTTCCCGCGCCTCGGGGTCCCTGGAAAATTCACCGAACCGTACTACGATCCCGCCGGGGCCATCTCCAGCCACAGCCTGTTTCTCCCCGAAGAGATCACGAATCCCCACGCCCGCTTTCCGTGCGTCGCTCCGTCCATTCTTTTCTCTGAGTTCTGCGCCGCACGCTTACCAACGATCGGGTTTGCGGTTCTAGGACTCTGACGGCGAACATTAGGAGGCGGCGCGGGTCAAAGGTGGCCATCAATCTCCCTGTCTACATCGACAAATCCACCCCGCGGCCCTTCGTTGACCCGACTATCCCGTGGCACCGGGACGTGTTCCCCGAAGATGCAGGTGCGCTTCTTGGATACATGGCTTCGGTCTGCGAAAGCCTGGCAGCTTCCTAACCCATGCTCCTAGAGGCAAGGCATGGTGCCGCTCTCGTCGACCACATTTACATGGATGCGATGGGCTTTGGCATGGGCTGTTGCTGTCTTCAATTGACCTTCCAATGTTGCAGTGTCGAGGACGCGCGCCGCATGTATGATGCTCTTATCCCCATTGGACCCATAATGGTGCGCACGACTTTCTACTTCAATGGCGCGTTGTTTTTCCTCCCCGTCCTGATTCCTCTCACATGTAGTTGGCTTTGACGGCTGCGAGTCCACTGTGGCGGGGTTACATCTCGGATGTGGATTGCCGATGGAACGTCATCGCTGGAAGCGTAGATGATCGCACCGAGGAGGAGCGAGGGCTAAAGGTACCGACTTTCGCTATTTCGTCAACGATCAAGCTAACTGTGTTGACAATCAGCCACTTGCAAAAAACCGGATGCGAATTCCTAAGTCCCGTTATGACAGCGTGGACCTGTACATCTCCGAGATCTGGATGAATCGACCTGAGTACAATGATAATCCTCTCCCGATAGACCAGGATCTTTACGATCGTATGCGCGGGCATGGTGAGTTGGCTCCACCAATGCTAGCTTTTCTTCGCAGCGCTCACCAGAAGCACTGTAGGAATTGATGAGCTGCTTTCCAAGCATATTGCCCACCTATTCATTCGTGATCCCATCGTTATTTTCTCTGAGCTCCTTGACCAAGATGACAGCAAGAGCACCGACCATTTCGAGGTGCGCTCCAAGTTAACCACCTTGTTCGCGTCTATCAGGCCACGTATTGACATGCCCGTGGATAGAACATTCAGTCTACCAACTGGCAAACCTTAAGGTTCAAGCCGCCGCCTCCGAATTCGCCCATCGGTTGGCGCGTCGAGTTTCGCAGTATGGAGGTTCAAATAACCGACTTTGAGAATGCCGCTTTCGCAGTGTTCATCGTGCTCTTGTCACGAGCAATCGTGACCATGAACGTAAACTTCTACATTCCTATCTCCAAGGTACGTCACATCCGTCGCCAACTGGCCATTTCGAGCGCGTTATGAAACTTACAATTGGATTCTGGGATTATGCAGGTCGACGAGAACATGCGTCGCGCACAACAGCGCGATGCTGTCAACCAAGCCAAGTTTTACTTCCGTCGCGAGATTTTCACGCCGACTTCGTCGCGCGCCACTTCGGGCGCAGCGACTCCTGACATTCCCGGTGCTTCGGTCGCATCATCGACGAACGGGATCATGAATGGATTCCACAGCAACCACAACGGCCGCCCAACTCCAACCCTCCTACATTTTCAAAATCCTTTCTTTTTTTTTTTTTGGCATCCACCACCACCCGTCGCCACTTCTGCATGCTTACTTTGCTTTTTGGGCAGGGCGACGCGTTCCCGGGGCTGATAGGCCTAGTCGAGACATACATTGGCACGCTCGACCTGAGCGATTCCGAGATGCGCAAAATCGCGAGCTACCTGGACCTCGTCCGCCGTCGGGCAAACGGCTCGTCGAAGACCGCGGCGACATGGATCCGAGACTTCGTTCGGTCCCACCCTTCGTACAAGTTCGACTCGGCGGTGAGCAAGGAGATCAACTATGACCTTGTCGTGGCCGTAGACGAAATGTAAGTTTGTGTTGCCATTATCTGCCTTGTCGCGACCTGGTCCCTTCTAATCAATGGGCGCGTGTGTATGCGTTGTGCTTACAGTGAGCGTGGAGTGCGTCGCGCGCCCGACCTTCTGCCCAAAGACTATAAGGGCACCGAGGAAGACCCCGGCTCTTTATACGATTAATTATGATGTAGTCGATATTGGATTTGTACCGGCATACGGAGCTTTCGTTGGGGCCTTATGTCAATCAATGTCATGGATGATACCTGGGGTGCTCTCCCGGACTAGATCATGAGTCATAACAATACTGGTGGGGGCGTTTCTAGGAAAAGTGAAAGCGGCGAAAGTTGCAATTTTTATGTACTATATACAGACCACAGACCATATACAGACCACGGCCGGCACACACGGACAAGTGGCTTCTCTCGTATCAGAACCCACTGGCCGTCACACGCAGCTGCTCCAGCTTCTTTAAAACTTCACTGACGGACCGGTCCAGCTCCCCCGCTATGGCGCTCTGCTTGGCCGGCGGCAACCTCGCGAACGTCTCGCACAGATCTCCGTCAACGACAGCTTTCACGGGGACGTAGTAGCCCCGCCAGGCGAGGTGGTCCCGGCCGACGATGCTCGTCTGCTCCGTGCGAATGTGCTGCTCGAGCGTCGAGATAAAGTCGACGTCCTCCTTGGAAGCGAGCGACACAAGCACCCCGATCGTACCGTGCAGGCCGGTGTACAGCAGCACCTCCCGGCCACCTGCGACCATCGCGACCTTGTGGATGCCCGTGATGAGGTCGCCGACGTGAAAGTGTGCCAGGAGCTGCGTCTTGTGCGGCGCGCCCATGAACACGCCCTTTTCGTGCAGGATGCCGGCGCCCGTTGGGTCCTCGTCCACCTGCTCGGACACCTTGGCGTCCAGTCTGTTGACAAAGACGTTCCCGAAGCGGTCGCCCGCGGCGACGGTGGTGTAATCGACCATCGTCGAGCACGTGACCCAGCGCGGCTGTCCGTCGTCCGCGAAAACCAGCAGCCGGTTTTCCGGAGCCTTGTAAACGGCGTAGTAGACCGACTCTTGCATGTCGCCGACGACAATGCGAGATCCTTGGGTGTTGAGGGTAACGATGGTCGAGCCGAAACTCTGATGAAGATGAGCAAAGGGATTCAATATAGACGGTGCGTCATAACTAACCTTGTTCTCGGCTTTGCGCAGCATTTTTTTCTTGCCGATATCAAAGATCCTCAAGGCTTTTCCCACGCCTGCGACCAATCGACCTTGGAAAGCAAGAAGCGCGATGGGAACGTCATCTAACTCCGTCTACGTGATGTGAGCCGGCAACTCGGGGTAAAACTAGCTCGCAAGGCTATCCACCTTATGAAGTAGCTCCAGATCTGTTCCATCATTGATGAACTTATAAACCCGCAAGAAACCACTTGTGCAAGATCGCGGCGACAGTAGCGTGTCCTGCGCAGTTCCCACAACCAGGTGCAGTTCGTTGCCTCGTGCCTCGAAAGGCACGACAGCGAGTGAGAACGCGGCTTCGTTATTGTCCAGGTGAACGACTCTGATTGTCTTGTTCTGGTACATCCGAGCACATGTCAACTCGTACATGACAGCGGAAAGTCAAGCGGCTCACCTCGATGGGATCAGCAATACGGATACATGAACCCCAGGTACCAGCTGGTGCCTTCGGTCGACCAAATTGTTCCAATGGAAGTTCGAGGACTTCCTCGTCTACTGCCTTCTTTTGTGATCGCTGAGATGCATGCCAAGTCAATATCAAATATACGATCTCTGAATATAATAGAGGCTTACCAGTTCTTGTAGCTTCTTGGCAGCGGCAACCTCCCCTAGTACCCTGTGATCGGACTCGATTATGTAGAAGTAGGTGTTGCCAGGATGCGTAGTAAATTTGCGCGGCGTGTATGAAAGCTGAAGCGAGTCCTGTTTGAGCTTCGTACCAAGCTTTGCAATCTGGAAGATGCTATACGGGCAGGGAATCAGTAAGGCATGCACAAACTCAGAAGGCGAAAGCAAGAATTCAGTAGGAACAATTGGTAATAGAAAAAAAAATCGTCATGGATCATCGGGTCCGTTAATTTCATCTCAATTGTAGCAGTTTCGGGGGTTTCCAGAAACTCACCGTAGAACGTTGCCTGTGATCCCGATCAGGCCCTCCGGGCACAGTTCCGCAGAAAAGCCCCAGGCATAATCGAGGGTGTCAAAAATGAGGGGAGTGAAATGCATAAGATTTTGGTGCGTGTAATTTAGCCATGTCCGAGAGGACAGTGCGAGAATCGCAGGTTGTGATTTAATCTGCACACGGATGAGGCGGACCGGTCGTGTGCCCAGGAATCTAGAGATACGGTTTGGTTAATATCAGAATACGTCGTTGTGTCATCCCAGTCACCTCGTCCGCGTGTCTGTGAGTTGCCCATTCACTGGATCCAATACAGTTCTGAGAAGCACGCCAGTCGGCAAGCCAATGTTGACAAACATGGTCGGTTGATTCCTGTTAATTCCAGCATCGAGCATATCCACGATACAAATCGAGGAAGGAGGTGAGGTCAGCGCTTGCAGGCTGATTGTCTCCAGTGTACTGTCCGGATCCAAAGAGATGATACGAACCGTCTGATCCTCGCACCCGACGGCCTATGCGAAGGAATGTCAACTTAGGTCGCGGTCACGACAAAGTACTTACAAGATATGGCGTCCGCTGACGCCCCTCAGGAACTTCTCCAATGCTCATCGCAAGGACTGTGCTTCCCATTGCCTTCCGATCCTGGTATTCGTTCAGCTGCCCGTCCAAATCCAACTCGAAATACACCAATTCTGCTGAACTCAGAGCTACGACGACTTGCCGCTTGTTGGTCGTCGCGGCAACGATGGACTTGCCAGAGGGGACACGCCATTCGTTTACCCTGCGGTCCGCCAGGACGTGTCGAATGCCCTGTGGATGAACCTGTAGGAGCGCGTCGTCCCCAATTTGTTGTACCGCAAGAGTAGGTGCCGAGGAAAGGAATCCTGTGTCTTGAACCTCCTCTATGTTTTCGCCAATAGAGAGGACAAGAGTACCGTTTACGAAGGAAAGGATAATATAAGAGTCGTAGGTTTCTATCAAGAGGTGTGAGACTCGCATCGGGAACACAATTTGTACGGAACTCACCATCGCTTCTAACCTTGACTGTCCAAACAGCATTGGGAATACCAGGTAAATCGGAACTCACAGTCTCCTCGACTTCAAGCCCATGCCGTAGCGTCCGGAGCATACTCCGCGATCCACGACCATTGAGTGTGAAAATCTGAGGAGTGTCAGAATTAGGGAATAGATTTAGGACCTTGGCATCCAGAATCGGATTTAGAGATTCGATTTCGTCTGCTAATGCCAGGTTCTCGAGGGGCCGTGGCCGGAAGTAGGCCCGAGGAAGGGGATGGTGGGGTTGAGCCATGCCGCCCGCGGGGTAATCCCGTGAACTGAACTCCTTCTCCTCCTCGTCGTCTCCAAGTTTTTGGAATTGATAGAGTTGTCTGTGTGGGGCCTTCAGGTTGATGGACTAGCATCGATGACGAAAAGTCCACGCACTGATTCCCGAACTCGGACGCGACAAAAAGAAAGCCGGATTTTAGAATGCACAAGCCTGACGCGACGGGCACTGTGTCAAAATACTTGATTTTTAGCGCCTTGACTTCCTCCTCCTCGTGTTCAATGGTGACTTTATATAAATCTCCCTCCTCGCTTTGTAGGAGAAAGAAGAATGCACCCTACGTGGACGCTTTTCAGAAATCAGGAAGTGAAAGATCGCCCAGACTCACCTTCATTTTGTGCATCACAGCTGCGGTGATGATAATCCCCCGCCCGCTGTCGCCAAGCGGATGTTTCCGCCGAGGAATGGGAACGCGATGCTGAGGTGCGTCCGCATTTCGGTAGATGATATGGTCTTCGGTACACACAAGGACACCGGAGGGACCATCGAATCGGTCGGAGGATGCGAGCTGACCACCTGGAACTTGTACAAGGAAGTTCGCCTTGGGGTCTGTGGG
>WNFC01006461.1_pt1 | contig 12889 bp, 11 predicted proteins | sample 5400541 | NCBI WGS metagenome assembly WNFC01 (sample SAMN13153342, study PRJNA577476) | soil metagenome | isolation source: 120 cm saprolite under Douglas fir tree site 2 hole 2 replicate 1 | place: USA:California | collected 2015-04-18
GGCGACGAACAGTGTGGTTGTCTTTTTCATCTGAGGCTCCTTTCTCTATTTGCCGGAACGCGCGTTGCCGCCCGGCACGACGGAGGTGGGGGCCAGATGGGACCGACGCTTTGCCCGGATTGCTGTCGCTAGGGCCGTCATTGTCGCAGGCTGCGCAGTCAGGTTCATGTCAGCAAAGCGGTAAGCGGCCGGGGCGGAAGCAGACATCGATACCTCGGAGCGGTGTCGGGGCTAGCTGTTCCAAGCGGACGCTGTTACTTCCATGTGACCGAAATTGTTCCAGGCCAAAGCTGGCGTTCACGGTTCAATTCATTCGCCAGCGCACGTTGGGAACTGCCGCCACAAGCTCTCGAATTGTCGGGGCTCCGGTTTCCACCAGCGGCGAATGCCGCACGGAATTGCCTGCTTCTACTGGCACGGGATGGCACCGCTATAACCAAGAAACCCAACGCCGCCAGTTGCCCCTTGCGAGCGTATGAGGCCGCGGCGCGAGACGGTTGCCGGGGCCCTGGAACACGTTGTTGCCTGATTATGCTCGAAACTTCCTGACCTGGTCGGTCATCAGCCGTCCGCTTGCCGGCGAGGCGCCCTCGATCGGACCTGCCCGACGTCGATAAGGCGGAGCGCGAAGCGGCGGAACTGGTGGCCTCCATAGGCCGCAACACCCTGCCCCTAGGTCAGAGTCGCGCCATCATCGTCGAAGTCAGGAACGAACACGGTCAACGAGTGATGACCGTTACCGTGAGCCTGGACGTCGTGCGCGTGACACCCCGTCCCCGCGCCCCGACACGGCGGCGACCGCGCCCGCGGGCGCGATCACGCTAGGCCATGTCTGAAGAGCTGGCATTTCGCTCAACCGCACCTTTGCCAGGGCGGCGAAGAAAAAGAGGCGACCGGTCCGTGGATCATTCGCGCAACAGGACGCTCAACAACGAGCTGTGGACCTCCAGGTGGCCGTTGTATTCGATGAAGCCCAACTTCCTGAATTTGTTCATGAACAGACTTACGCGCGGGCGCGTCGTGCCGATGATTTCGGCCAGCGTTTCCCGACTGATCCGGTGCGCGATCGGTTGCGGCGCGCCTTCCTTGCCGAAGTTCGCGAGCAGAAGAAGCGTGCGCGCCAGCCGCTTTTCGCTTGAGTTGAAAAGTTGGTCAACCAGATCTTCCTCGACCCGGCTGCTGCGCGAATGATCCACGGATCGGGCTAGTATCCGGTCTCAGGCTCGCTTCGCCTTATACGCGGCAATGGCTGCGTTTGCTTCGCGCAAAGGTCTTCCACGGCTTTGAGAACAGCGGGGTCGGGAACCATCCGGACTATCAGAGCCAACCGGTCCCGCGCCAAGCGTAGAACTTGCTCTAAGCGAATCAATTCAAGGCGGGATGTCCATCAGGACATGCCGGCGCAGGTGGCCAACATCAACACGCTGTTCTAGGCGAGCCAGTCGCCCGATTTGTCCATCACGACCGGCCGCCTTCCTTCACTGGCGGGCGGCGCGGACTTCCAGTTCCTTGACCAGCGGCTCGACCGTGCCACCAGTGTTCAGAATGTAGGAATTGAACTCCGAACGTTTGGTCAGGAACATGCTGACGCCGGCGATCTTGACGTCGGCGATGCGGGGGCCTTGGCCATTGTCGCGCACTTCCCACTCGACCTTGATCGGCTGGCCGCTGGACTGGCTGAGGAGGCTGTCGACGATCCTTCCATCATTTCAACATCGAGCAGCCGTAGACAATCCCTAACTCGCCACTGTCCCCGCACCATTGCATCGATCGCATGTCACACTTCCGTCGCCGCACCGACAATCAACCCAACCCGCTCCGAGCCCCAGGACGAGACCTTTGTCGTATCTCCTGCCGCTACCTTCACATTTTTTTGCAGTCGATTACCTTATCGCCATCGCACCTTGGGCATGTCCTTCTCGCCATAGCGTTCCTCCCACAGTTCCTAATCGACGGTAGCCCCGTTCGGATTGATTGACGCTACCGGCAGGGTGGTAAGCAGCGGCATTGCTATCAGCGCTCGGCGGGACAAAGCTCTCATGATGCCGCTTTTTCCTTAATGAGCTCGCGAGCGATAATAAGCTGTTGGATCTGGCTCGTGCCCTCATAGATGCGCAGCAGCCGCGCATCGCGATAAAGGCGTTCGACCGCATATTCCTTGATGTAGCCGTAGCCGCCGTGGATCTGCAGCACGCGGTCGGCGATGCGGCCGAGCGCCTCGGTGGCGAAATACTTGCAGCACGCCGATTGCTTGGTGATGCGCCGCCCGTCGACATATTCGCGCGCCACCGCCTCGACCATCGAGCGCGCAGCCAGCGCCTCGGCGGCGCAGTCGGCCAGCATGCCCTGGATCAGCTGGAACTGGGCGATCGGCCGGTTGAACTGGCGACGGTCGAGCGCATAGGCGGTGCCTTCGTCAAGCAGGCGTTCGCACATGCCGACGGCGACCGCCGCCATATGCACGCGCGCATGGTCGAGCGACTTCATCGCGCTGGTGAACCCGATGCCCTCGCACCCACCCAGTAGCGCCGACGCTGGCACGCGGCAGCTCTCGAAGATAACGTCGGCGGTGTGCGAGCCGCGGAAGCCCATCTTCTTGTAGGGCTTAGCGACGGTGAGACCGGGCGTGTCTGCCTCGACCAGGAAGGCCGAGATGCCGGCGACTCCCGCTTCCTTCGGTGCGGTGCGCGCGAAGACGGTGAACAGGCCGGCGTGCGGCGAGTTGGTGGTGAATCGCTTGGTGCCGTCGATCACGTAGTGATCGCCGTCGCGGACCGCGCGGGTCGTCAGTGATGCCGCATCGGAGCCGGCATCGGGTTCGGTCAGGCAAAAAGAGGCAAGGAGATCGCCGGTGGCGATTCGCGGCAGATAGCGCCGGCGTTGTTCCTCGGTGCCGTCGACAGTGATGCCCAAAGTGCCGACGCCGTTACTGGTGCCGAAATAGGAGCGGTAGACCGGCGAGGCGTAGGTGAGCGCGGAGACAACGCGGGCTTCCTCATATAGCGAGAGGCCGAGCCCGCCATAGGCCTCGGCGATCGTCATGCCGAACAGCCCGAGTTCCTTGATCTGGCGGGTGATCCGCTCGGGGATGTCGTCGGTCTCCTCGACCTCGGCCTCGGTCGGGATAAGCGTTTCGCGCGCGAAACGCCGGACCGTCTCGACGAGTTGGTCGATGGTCTCTTCACGATCCGCCATTCCGTCCTCCCCGGCGTCATAGGCCGGCAACAGTTACTGTGTGGCAATGCGTCCCAACTTGATGAGCTCGTCCGCACCCCGATGTCGGTCGTGCCGCCTGGCACGTAGGGCACCACCAGCCGGATCGGCTTGTCAGGATATTGCGCCACGGCCGCCCCAGGCGCGGTAGCCCGAGCGAAATGTCGTTCCAAGGCGCAGCCGCCGCGTTCGCATAACCGCGCTGGCAAAGTTCGAGCATCTCGACGTCATCCGGAGATGCAAAGCCTGCAGGACCGAGAAACTCGACGAAATTGCACAAACGGCGCTCACGCGACGTCTTGCTTTCGCCGATCGGTGCCAATGCCCAGGCGCTCACCTCCATATAATCAGGTCGGACCGGGTAAAAAGTGCGAACCGTAGTCGCCATGATGTCGTTGACGACAAGGTTGGGGAAGATGATGAGATTGCGGTCGCCGTTTGCCACGACGTTCCCGCGCTCAGCGCCAAGTCGAGCCATGATTTGGCGATGGAGTTCCTCGACCTCAGGCTTTGCTTCCTCACCCCAGCCGGGTGCCCAGCGTGCGTAGGGGCGTCCCCACGGCAGCAATCCGATGGACTCGGAGACGGCGTGGCCATTCCCCAGGTTCTTCACCCAACCCATCGCGCCTGACCCAGTGAAGCTGGTCTTGTCGCGCGAACGTAGGTAATCAAAATATGTCACGTGAGTCGGCTGACCGTGGTATCCGTCGACGCTGTTTTCCTGCAATAGCTTCCAGTTGGCGGAGATGCAGTAATCCTGCGTGCCGCTAACGATTTCCATGCCATTCTCGCCTTGGTCGGCAACATAAGCGAGGTACTCGGCCGCACCCGCTAGATACTCTACTAGTGGCTCGGCGTTACGGTCGAAGCAGACAAAGACGAATCCTCGGAACTCCTCCATCCGCTCGACACGAGCCAGATCCAACTTGCAGTCCTCGCTGGCCTGCGGCGGCAAAGCTTCGCGACCCGGCATGCCCACGAAGCGGCCTTTTTCGTCGAACGTCCAGGCATGGTAGGCGCAAGTGAACGCGCGCTTGTTGCCGGACCGCTCCCGGCAGACCATGGCACCGCGGTGAGAACAGGTGTTGTAGAGGGCGTTCAACTCGCCATCGCGGTCACGCGTGAAAAGCAACGGCCGACCGCCGACACGTCTTGCAACGAAGCTGCCAGCATTCCGCACCTCTGACACGTGGCCGAGATAGAGCCAGCACTTCGTGAACACGCGTTCGCGTTCCAAGGCCAAGATTTCGTCATCGACGAAGGCTCGACGGTTAACCTTGAACCGTGCGTCGTGGCGATCGTCAATGATCAGCTCTGCAATCCGTTCGGATGAACACTCCTGGGTCATCGTTTGTCGCCTCCCGGTCGTGGAACACGCTCAAGTCCTAAAGTAATGGTCCGACCGTTATTAGACTGCCGGCGAGGCTGGAATGCAATGGTGCGTTGATGGCTGAGAAAGTTGTAGCGTGCTACGTATTCAAATGGACAGACCATTCCAAACACGGTCAATTAATGATGTCGGAGTGCCAAGCCTTAATTTCAAACACAAAGCGGAATTCGCACACCCAGTCGTGCGCTCAGGAGGGATAATGGACCGAGAAAAATACAAAGGCCGGAGCGCAATTGTCACGGGCGCGGGGCAAGGGACCGGCCGTATTGGTGCGACGATCGCCCGCCGGCTAGCTGAGGGCGGTGCCCGGATGCTCGTGGCGGATCTCGACTCTAAAGTCAGCAGGACCGCCGAGGAAATCCGGGAGGCGACCGGGTCCGAGGTCATACATTTCACCGGAGATCTTTCGCAAGAGGTGACGGTCGTCGAGATGGTCGAACAGGCAAAATCGCGCTTCGGCCGCATCGACATTCTCGTCAACAATGCAGGGGGTGGTGTTATTCGGCCGTTCCTCGAGCATACCGCCGAGACGCTGAAGCAAACGCTCGATCGCAACCTGTGGACCACCATATGGTGCTGCCACAAGGTCCTTCCACATATGATTGCGCAAAAATATGGACGTATCGTCAATATTGGTGGTGATTCAGTGCGCAATGGTCTGTTTGACCACGCCGCCTACAATGCCGCCAAGGGTGGTGTCCACGGAATGACGACCGGCTTGGCCCGCGAATTCGCCAGCTACGATATTACCGTCAATACAGTTGCCCCCTGCGTTGTGCGCACCGAACGCCACCTCGCTGCTCTGCGGGACAATCCAGCACTGGTTGAGCGTTTCATCAATGTGGTTCCCAAGGGGCGCGGTGCTGAACTCGAAGAGATCGCCTCCTATGTCGACTATCTGGCCGGTCAGGAGGCCGCATTCGTGACCGGACAGGTTGTCAGCATCAACGGCGGCAGCACCATGCTCTAAGCCCGCAACGCAAGCAGCAGACTGAAGGAAACGAATATGACCGAAGAAACCGCGACCTCCGCCTCTGTCGATGATGCACGGCGGCGCCTCTACTGGCCCCTGAAACCGGAGGAAGGCGGCGGTTACTTCCTCTGGCGGCAATTCGATCCCGCTCTGGCAACCACGATGTCGCAATTCTTCGTCGGCGGTCTCTATCAGCGAGAGGTGATCACCAAGCGGGAACGCCAGCTCTGCGTCGTTGCTGCCCTGACGGTCCTGCGTTGCGAGGATGAGCTGCGAGCGCATATCCACGCGGCACGCAATCTTGGCGCGACGAAGGCTGAGATCGCCGAAGTCATCTTCCAGATGCTCACCTACGGTGGCGCTCCAGCGATGGTTCAAGCTCTCAAGACCGCCAAGCAGGCGTTCATCGAACGCGGCGAATGGGAGGAGAAGGCGCCGGACGCCGGCGCTTAGAAGGTTGTCGTCCAGGGCGGGTATACCGGGTCGGCCAGCTTGGGCGAGCCGCCGGCGGCGGGATCTGCAGCCGGGCGCGCCAACGGAGACGGCGCCGGACCCCGGTTGGCGCGGCGACGGACCGCCCGAGAAGCCCGAGAGGCTCGCCGCCATCGTTAGGGACAACGGCCTCGGCTTTCGCCCGCGAGTGAGACGGCGACGTTGGGGAACAAGAAATCCGGCCCGCTCAAATCTGGAATAGACATCTCTTCCATGTGCCAAGGAGAATCCTCGATGAATAGAATGTGGACCGTGGCCAGCACGCCGACCGGACCAGTGACTGTTGAGCATTTCCGGCTGGTCGAGACGCCGATGCCCGAGCCCGGGCCGGGCCATCAAGCTGTTCCGGCGCTGAGGCACGCTAGTCTGAGAGAAATCCGCCCAAGATCAAACTCGACGTGGCTAGGAGAAGAAACATGGACATTGTCGACTCGCAGATTCACCTCTTTCTGACGATGAATGCAGATGCTGCCATCGCCGCCATGAACTCGATTGGTATCCAAGCCGCGCTGATCGACGAGTTCTGGGGCTACGAAGGAGACAGTCACGATCCGCCTCCCGGCTACGCAATTCCTGGCGGCGTATTCCGCCCTATCGCACCCGGCGCGATAATGGCCTCCATGAAGCACCCGGACCGTTTCTCTTGGCTGCTACGCGTTGACCCACGCGACCCGGACCTCGACAGCCTGATGCGGCAGGTCAAGGTCTCGCCGGAAGGTCGCGCGCTGCGCCTTGAGGCGCGCAGCGAGCAAGAGGTGCGGTCCTTCGCGGCCGGCGACTGCATGGTATTTTTTCACGCGGCGCAGAAGCACGACCTCCCGGTGTTCATCTTGAGCCCGGGCAATTCGGCCTTGCTGGAACCCTATGTTCGGGACTGTCCCGACCTGCGCGTGGTGATCGATCATTGCGGGTTGCCGCGCGAGGTCGACGAGTACGATCAGGTGCTTGCGCTCGCGAAATATCCCAACGTGTTCCTCAAGTGGTGCCATGCCCCGCGCGTGTTCCGCGCGCCCAAATATCCGTTCCCCGAAGTCATGCCGTACTTGGCGCGCTCGCTCGACGCATTCGGCCGCGAGCGCATCATGTGGGGCAGCGATTTTACGGCGATCCGGACGGGCCATACGTGGGCCGACACGCTGTTTTACCTGCGCGACAACGCCGGCCTTTCCGAAGGGGACAAGGAATGGCTCTTGGGCCGTACGATTCGCACGGTATTGGATTGGCCCGCACCGGCGCAGCTCACGCAGCCAGCGCTGCACAGACATTGAGGGCGTACTGAGCTGCGAGTGGCAAAGACCCGCGAGATGCTTTCGTCAATACGTTCTGCTGCGGCTCGCCCGCATCCTGCTGGTACCTGACGAGTCAGAACATGTATCGGCCACCGTTGGCGTGGATCACTTGGCCGTTGATGAAACCAGCCGACGCTGACGCAAGGTAGACACACGCTGCCGCGATATCGGTTACCGTTCCGATGCGTCTGACGGGGATCCGGCGGATTTCTTTTTCGCTGCGGATAGTCGGATACTGCGACCAGTCACGTTCGGTGTCGATCCATCCCGGGGCCACGACGTTGGCCGTCACACCGAACGGGCCAAACTCGTGGCCGAGCGCCTTCGCAAGCGCATGGACGCCTGCTTTGCAGACCACATTGTGCGCGCGGTTGGTCTGCCCTGTATATCCGTCCATACCGGAGATGTTGATAATACGTCCCCACTTTCGCTCGGCCATCAGCGGCAACACCGATCGTGCAATGTAGAAACAAGAAGAGAGGTTCGTCTGCAGCGTCCTGTCCCAATCTTCCAACGAAATGTCGAGGAACGACTGATGCGGTCGGATAGCTGCGTTGCAACAACGATGTCGGCTGACCCGAAGGTGTCGTGCGCGTGCCTTACCATAGCTGCTACTGCATCGGGCTTTCCGACGTTGGCAACATACGGCAAGCCACGCGATCCGACTGCCTCGATCTCTTTGACAGTCTGCTCGAGCGCGGCCAAATCGCGACTTCCGTTCACTATGACGTTCGCGCCCTGGCGCGCCAGTTCGATCGCGATAGCCTTGCCGATGTTACGCCCAGCGCCAGTTACTATCGCTGTTCTGCCATGCTGCTTGAACGTTACTGAATTCGGACTCTCGGACATGCTCACCCCAGCGTCGTCGATGTAAACGTCTTTCCATCTCTCGCTTTCTCTGCATAATGGTCGGACCAAGAGATACCCGTCAATTGCTGGTCATATAATTTAGTCATATGAAGCCGATATAAAGGTCGGACCATAAAAGAAAACGCAGCCATCCGCATTGTCGGGCTAAGAGATCAGGGGGGAACGGTTCGCGTGCATTGGGTAGGGGAGGGATCGATGACACTTCGTATAGTCACACTTGCGCTCGCCGGGATACTCGCTATCGCGTTTCCTGCGGCCGCACAGAAGAAATACGATCCGGGTGCCACGGACACTGAGATCAAGATCGGCAATACGAACCCCTACTCCGGTCCGGCATCGCCCTACGGTACGGTGGGCAAAACCCAGGTCGGGTACTTCAGGATGATCAACGAGCAGGGTGGCGTGAATGGTCGCAAGATCAATTTCATCACCCTGGACGACGCCTATAGCCCGCCGAAAACCGTCGAGATGGTCCGCCGTTTGGTTGAGAGTGACCAGGTTCTTTTGCTCTTCGCCAACGTCGGGACGGCGACGAATCTCGCGATCCACAAGTACGTGAATACCAAGAAAGTCCCGCACCTCTTCGTCAGCAGCGGATTCAGTAAGTGGGATGACCCCAAGAACTTCCCATGGACGATGGGTTGGTGGCCCTCCTACTACATCGAAGGGACCATCTTTGGCCGCTATGTTCTCGAGAATGTTCCCAATCCGAAAGTCGGTGTGCTGCGCCAGAATGATGATGCAGGCAAGGAATACCTCGCCGGCTTCATGCATGCACTCGGCAGCCAGGCGAAGTCGATCGTCGTCGCCGAGGTGACTTACGAATCGACCGACCCGACGATCGACTCCCAAATCCTGCAGCTTGCCGGCAGCGGTGCGAATGTGTTCTTCAACAGCGGCACGCCCAAGTTCATTGCGCAGGCGATACGCAAGGCCCGCGACATTGGCTGGAAGCCTCTCCAAATCGTGCCCAGTACCGGAAGCTCGGTGAAGTCGGCGCTTGAGCCAGCGGGGTTGGAGAACTCCATCGGGATCGTCACGGCGCAATATCTGAAGGACCCGACTGATCCGCAGTGGGCGAACGACGCAGAAGTGGCGGCTTGGCGCACCTTCATGGACAGGTACTATCCGGAGGGAAGCAAGGTCGACTACTTCAACGCCTATTCTTATGCCGTCGCGTCCTCGCTGGTGCATGTCCTCAAGCAGGCTGGTGACGATCTCACCCGCGAGAACATCATGCGGCAAGCGAGCAGCATGAAGGACGTTCAGATTCCGCTTCTGTTGCCGGGTATCCACCTCAACACATCGCCCACGGATTTTGCTCCGATCAAGCAGATGCAACTCGCGAGATTCAACGGCAAGGCGTGGGAGCTGTTTGGTCCGCTGATCGGCGGCACGCCGTAGGTTGCGACAAGGCATAAGGGTGGAGGCAGCGAATGAAGACTATCGCGTTTCATATGCAGGGCTACCGTGACCTGCCGGCAGACTTCAACAAGCGCTACGACAGCATCTGGGTCACGCCACCGAACGATGAACTGTGTGATCCCGCCATGGTTGGAAAGTACTTCCGGTGGAACATCGCCGAGCTGCTTTTGGCCGATGATCTGGGCTTCGACGGCGTCGGCGTCAACGAGCACCATCAGAACGGCTACGGCTTTTCGGTATCGCCCAATCTGATCGCCTCGATTCTCGCTCACCGTGAGTCGGATGCCGCGCTCGTCGTGCTCGGCAACACAATTCCGATGTATCAGCCGCCGCTGCGGGTTGCCGAAGAATACGCCCTGCTCGATTGCATCAGTGGTGGCCGCCTGGTTGCTGGTCTGCCGGTCGGCTCGCCTATGGACAATGTCGGCTGCTACGGCAATCCGCCGACGCTGGTTCGCCCGCGCTATTACGAGGCCCACGAACTCATCAAGCAGGCATGGACGCGGCCTGGGCCGTTCCCGTTCAATGGCCGCTTCACCAAGCTGCGCTACGTCAACCCGTGGCCCAAACCGATCCAGAAGCCGCATCCGCCGATATGGCTTGCGGGCGGCGGCTCGGTCGAGACCTGGAAGTTTGCGGTCGATAACAACTACACTTACAGCTATCTGAGCTTCCTGGGCCATCCCGCCGCCAAGGTATTGATGGACGGATACTGGGCCGAGGTCGAAAAGGCAGGCCTCGATGACAACCCCTATCGCGCCGGGTTCGCCCAGCTTGTGGTGGTGGCCGATTCGGATGCGCAAGCGGAGAAGCTCTACCTCCAGCACCTGCGCAACTTCTACGCCAAGGCGCTGTTCATCAATCCAGGCATCGCTGGCGTCCCCGGCGTACAGACCCTCGCCAGCTTCAAGCACGGCTTGGCGACCGGTTCGGGCTCGTATCGCGCCGGTTCAAAGCCGTCTAATCCCGAGGAGATGAGCTGGGCGGACTTCACCGACAAGACCAAGCGGGTGATCGGCGGTGGACCGGACGCGGTCGTCGCCGGGATCGAGGAGTCGGTGCGCAGCCTGCGCATCGGGCATCTCCTTGTCTTGTTGCAGATCCAGTCAATGGATCACGAGCTCGCCCTATACAACACGCGCATGTTCGCGGAGAAGGTCCTGCCCAGGATCGGCGGCATCTGGGACAAGGAGGGTTATCAGGATCATTGGTGGCCGCAGGGCGCGGCCAGGCACAATCGCCATCTTGCAAAGACTGGAGCAACGCCCAGCCTCGCGGGAGCGGTTGTATGAAAGGCGTTCCGATCATCCAGGTTGCCCATCCCGGCGGCTTCGTCGCAAATCCCGTGCTCAGCAAAGGCGAGGGCAACCCGGTTGTGTTCCTGCACGGCCTTTTTGGCCAGGAGTGGGGTGGCTTCCTCGACGACTTGGCAGCCGTCCGTAAAGTGTACGCACCGGCCCACGCCGGCAGTGTCGACTTGGCCGACCTCGAAGCGCTCGACGGTTTGTGGGATCTCTTGCTCTACTACGACGACCTGTTCGCCACGCTCGAGTTGAAACGGTTCGATCTGATCGGACATTCCTTCGGGGGCATGGTCGCCGCCGAATATGCCGCGACCTATCCGGATCGGATCGGCAAGCTTGTCCTGATCGATGCGCTCGGATTGTGGGACGACAGCCACCCGGTCGCGGATCATCTGCTGTCGACGCCGCCGGTACAGGCCGCAATGCGCTTCCATGACCTCGCCAATCCCGCCGTGGCCGAGCAGACCAGGGTCCCGTCCGAGCCGGCGGAAGCGCAGGCCGCGTTGGTGACGCGGTTTCTGGCGCTTAGCAGCACTTCGCAGTTCATCCATCCCATCCCCGACCGCGGGTTGCGGAAGCGGCTACGTCGCATCAAGGCAGAGACGCTGATCGTCTGGGGAGCCGAGGATCGACTGACGCCGAGACCTTATGCTGATGAATTCGTCGCCGGCATCAAGGGTGCGTGCGTGGAGGTCATCGCCAATGCCGGGCATACACCTCATCTGGAGCAGCAAAGACTGGTGAGTCAAAGAGTGCGAGAGTTTCTAGGCTAGTTACGTTTGCTCCGTGCGTGCCAACATCGCGGCATTCATGTTGGCTGCGAGCCGGCCTTCCCTCGAAGCCGAAATTGACCATCGTCGACCGATTGCTTTTCGTCTGGCTCTATCGCCTGTTCCCGTCGGCCTTGAACGCTGTAACCATTGTCCAGCTCGAGACGATCATTCGTTGGCATCGGGCCGGCTTACGCCTGTACTGGCGCTGGAAGTCGCGCGCTCGTGGCGGTCGTCCAAAGGTTCCAATTGAGATCCGGCAACTAATCCGAGAGATGAGCCGGGCCAACCGGCTATGGGGCGCGCCGCGCATCCACGGCGAGCTTCTGAAGCTCGGGTTCGAGGTCGCTCAGTCGACTGTCGCCAAGTACATGGCGAGGAGGGGGCGAGGGCCGTCGCAGACTTGGAAGGCTTTTCTCCGCAATCATGCGGCAGGCATTGCCGCCATGGACTTCCTGATCGTGCCGACAGTCGGCTTCAAATTGCTCTTCGATTTGGTCATTCTCAGGCACCAACGGCGGCGGCTGATATCTCTCAGCGTGACGGCTAATCCAACGGCGGAGTGGATCGCCCGCCGGGTCACCGATGCCCTGGAACGAAGCGCCGGATTATCTCATCCGAGACCGCGACGGGTCCTATGGTCATGCCGTCACCAGGCGTCTTGCAGCCATGGGCATTCGTGATCATCCAACGGCTCCCCGGTCACCCTGGCAGAATGGGCATGCGGAGAGACTGATCGGCTCGATCCGGCGGGAATGCCTCGATCACATCGTCGTCGTCGGCGACGCCCATCTGCGTCGAATCCTTGCCGCCTACACCGGCTATTACAACGAACTCCGAACGCGTCTGTCCCTGGATAAGGATTCGCCGGGCCATCGGCCGATCCAGCGGATCGGCCAGGTCGCCGCTCAGCCGATCCTCGGCGGACTTCATCATCATTACTGCCGGATGTAGTTTTCGGCAGGGACAGGGACCCAACCGGATCAGTTCATGCTTGGATACGAGCTTGGACAGAAAGTGGCTGCACGTAGCAGGGTCCTCATCCATCAGCTGCTTCAGAAGTTCGACGCCATGCCGTTCAAAGTCGTCTGCGAACGCCATGAGAAATTTCGGCAGCAGCCCGTCACGCAGGTTCCGTTTCCAGCCGAACCTGAGCCACTTGG
>WNFC01006463.1_pt1 | contig 12888 bp, 15 predicted proteins | sample 5400541 | NCBI WGS metagenome assembly WNFC01 (sample SAMN13153342, study PRJNA577476) | soil metagenome | isolation source: 120 cm saprolite under Douglas fir tree site 2 hole 2 replicate 1 | place: USA:California | collected 2015-04-18
ATTTCGATCAGGTGCAGCAGGTAATTAGCGGCGGCTTGTCTTCGACCACCGCTCTGGAGGGCTCAACGGAAGCCGAACAATTTTCGGCCGACGGGCAAAAGATCCCGCGAAGCGAAGCGCCCCTGATCCCGAGCCAGCCGCCGATTTCGGATTTGCCACAGGAAGAGATGCTGCAGCCCTCAGGAGACTAGACTCGATCAGGTTCATTGCTGGACCGCACGATTCGCCAACTGGAGGCGCGGCTTCAGACCGTGCCTCTTTTTTCGTTTCGACGCTGCGCGTCCCCATCAGGGGCCAGAAGCCACCCACCGTCACCCGGCGTCAGATTCCTCGATGAAGTGGCTCTCTCATTTACCAGGTTGCGCGTGCATACCCGCGAAGAGCGCATACCGCGAAAGCAGCTTTTGTTACGATCAACTGCTGCCGCGGAGTCCTTTGGCGTTTGTGCGGAAGTGGTGGAACTGGCAGACACACCATCGATGGTCGTGGGTTTGCTGATTCTCTCCAACTTTCTCATAACAGCGCTTTTATCTTTCAGCCCAATCACTTGCACGGATCGGCGGGAAAATAGTCAATAAGCCCCGGCAAGCGCCGGATGCAAGCAGTCGGTGCAAAATCGGGTGCAGTTTGCACGCTTCTCCCGCGCAAGATTTTTGCCCCCTTTGGTCCATTTTCACAAAACAACACTTTTCCAACCCCAAGGCTGACGGGGAAAAGAGGAAGGAACCGAGTTAGTTCTTGTTTGTTGACTACACAGCCCACAGAGTTAGTGGGAACGGTTATTCCGCTCGCGAAAAGCAGCATGTTCCGAAGATCGATCGGCGTCATCAGGGCATCCACTCTGCCTCGTTCCACATCAGGAGTTGCCGCAACTGGCCTGGCACCGCCAAGACTCGAGCACACGATCCAGCGCGTCGCGAATGGCGTTACGCGCTTCCCCCCGACTGTAACCGCGCATCAGAAGCCGGTCGTACGGGGTGTGCCTATGGCGGGCAGCCGCTATTACGGCTGCCGTCAATGCATCTTCTTCGAGCGCGCGCCCGGCGAAGGTGCGTCCCACCCGGCCACTCCCACGGACGCTTGTATGCATTGCGATCGCCCGCGCCTCTTCTGCAGGGCAGCCGGGGAACAGTCTAAGAATTGCTCCTGTCATCGATGCGGCGAGATCGCGATCCTTTTCAGCCGTCCGCAATCGGTTTTGCGCGCGCTTCGCCGAGCGCTCGTCACTATCCGCACGGCATTCCTCTTCTGCTCGATCAAGGGCAGCCTCTTCAATCAGCACACCCTGGCGCTCGTAACGGCCACGAGACCTGCTGAAACGAACAACCACGGCGGAAAGAGGGCTGTGCTTCCGGGCACGCCGTGTAAGAGCGGTATCACCTCGGGGTAGATAAACCAGGTGATCCAGATCGGCGCAGCTCAGGCAAAGAGGGCGCCGCCCTTCCATGAAGAGAAAATCTCCCTTCCACAATTCATGGAGGCATTCTGCGCATTTCGACTCGCGCAGAATGTCGAAGACTACCAGGTCCTTCGTTTCCGATGACGATTGGTGTTCCTCCGGCTTCATACCTTCAGTGGAGTACCTATCTGGGAGAAAGGTTCCCTTTTTGCCGCGGCGGGCCAAGCAGCTCTGTTCCGCACCTGTACATAGAATAAAACCAGGAGCCGCGCCCTACCATCCTTCGTGTCATCAGAGCTGATTTTGAGCGCGCTAGCGCACGTTACCGCAGGGCGTGTAATGAAGGCAAGCCGAAATACGATTCAGCGCTGGATACTACTTGGGAATCAGATGGGATCCGGGAATGTTCCCGTCTAGAGTTGCAAGGACCGCACCGTTCGCGTGATGACTCCGCTGCCAGCGCGCACCCACCTCATATGTCAGCCTTTCCTGTGGCATAACGGCAATGCGGAGAACACGACGCCGGACTCGACCTGCCCACCCGGGGGGCCCTCAAGTGTTCCAGGAGAAGCCTGTGGTTTGGGAAAACGGCCACATCAAAAAGCTCGATCGCGTTGTTTCTGGAAGAGATGGAGCAGAAGGCCATACCAATTTCCGGGGCCGCGTTTTGGATTGTGAGGAGAATGGCGCGGCAAAGGATAAGGCTATCTTGAGGCAATTTTTACATCTGAATGACAACTGCCGTTGCTCAACAACCTAGTATGCCGTGGGTACGTTGCTGCTCCTGAACACCAGAGAACGAGCACAACAATTTCGAGAGGTAGCCCGATGCCGAAGCTGAGGAGACCAGTCTCTGAAACTAGACTCCTAGAGAAGATCCTCGTCATTGAGGATGATGGGATTGGTGAACGAGTTCTCGGAAGAATCTTCCAGGCAGAGGGATATGATGTGCATGTCGCCAGGGATAGTATCGCCGGTTTAGAAGTCCTTCCGAAGGTGGCTCCGGCGGCTATCGTCCTCGACTTGGATATGCCGAGAATGGCGGGGGATGACGTCTGTCGGGAACTCACCCGAATCACCCCCTCAACTCCTATCGTCATCCTTAGCACTAATTCGGACACCGCTACGAAGGTCCAGCTCTTGGAGATTGGCGCCAGTGACTATGTAACCAAGCCATTTAGCGCTCCGGAACTTGTTGCCCGTGTGCGCGCAGCGATGAGGCGACCCTTTCGGGTCGGTGAGAGAGACATTGTTGTTTTCGACGACGTCATTGTGAACTTTCCAAAGATGGAGGTAACGCGGAATGGTCGACTGGTTTCGCTTTCGCTCCGTAATTTTAGGCTCCTTGAGTTTCTGCTGCGGAATAACGGATATGTCATCCCGCGCCAGGAACTTCAGCAGCACATCTGCAAAAACAGGCATTTTCGGTCGGTGGACAATCAGATACTCCATTTGAGAAAGAAGCTCGAACGAGATCCCTCGACGCCGGTGCATTTCCGAACCATTCATGGTGTCGGCTACAAGTTTGTGCTCTAAAATAATCGTAGGATGCGCGCTGTGCATTGATCAACGGCGTCCAGCCGAGTTGCCACATGTAGGAGTTCCCATGACACGGGCAAGTGGGAATGGAGATAGCGTGCCTTGTTCTTTGAGGTAACCGTTTCGGCACTACAATTCTGGCCCAGAGCACCACTCGGCCCGCATGACATTCAATCGTCTCTCGGGGTGGTCCTGGCGGGCTGTCTTCATTTGATTGCCCTTCTTCCAAGCGGCAAGCCTGGCCCTAAACTCACTCACAATTGTGTCCATTGCGGCGCGGGAAATCATCTTCGAGCTGACCTCTGACTTCTTTTGCATAGCGACAGTGTCCCACATTGTCACATTTGACCAAGGCCCTTCGTTGAGCAGGAGCCAGGCTGGGGTCGAAACCCCAATGGTCTCCTCTGCCTGAGAAGACAAAAGTTACGACAAGCGACAACGTCGCCAACCAAATTACGCACCTAATCTAGGATTTTTTTGTCTCCGATCGGGGCCAGACCTTGCCCGCGTCATCATCCGAAGTTCACGGCGATGGTGAGTGAGCTGCCCAACTGACTATCGGTCGCACGCTATCGTCTATGAGGAGAAATCCCTTGCGCTTGATTAGCGGAATTATGATTGGTATCGTCGTCGTCCTGCGCGGAATACTCCGATACACCAATGCTCATCCCACCTGCACAATGGTTCCACGATCAGGTGGCAGCATGCGTTTCAGTGCGGCGAGCGTGCCGTAGACTACGCCCAAGTAGGTTACGTCAGTGACGCGCTTGTATTCTTCCGGCTCCATCTCCCTAACCGGTGAGAACACGGACGCCATGGCGTTGTTGATCCAGATATCAATCGGACCAAGTTCGGCCTCGATCTTTGTCGCCGCCGCCTCTACTTGTCCGGCATCGGCAACGTCCGCCGGCACTACCAACGCCCTCGCCCCCGCTTGTTCGATCTCGCACTTTGCGGCCTCAAGTCCTGCAACCCCCACGTGCAATAAGACCAACCTGCGCACCCTTTCGAACGAATTCGCGAGCCAGGGCTCGTCCCTGTCCGGCGGACGCACCGGTAACGACAACTGTTTCGCCCTTCATGAGAGACTTCCAACCTTGAAGACGTACCATTTTACGGTCGCATAAATTCGCAAAATGTACTACAAGTTCAAGGCCGTTGGATCAAGCGATGTGAAAAACAGCGTCAACCGGGGGGACGACAAGACCGGCACAATCGGGATGGTCGATGCCGCAACCAATAGAGACTCGACGACCAGTACAAGCTGGGAGCGTATGCGGAATCTTTTCACGAGAGCGCCGCCTCAAATGGCTGTCTTTGACACCAATTCGGACTGCGTGGATGCAATACTTTCGGCGGTTCAATATGCCAACGACGATCATTACTAGCTTCTCGTCAAAGTCCAATCCGCCTTGGGCGCACGCACTGCCGGGTACTTCGGAAAGGGCAGAAAAGGATTCGATCGTTTCAATCTTGCCGTCCCGGCACGCGCGGACCATGGCGCCGAAATTGTGGATCTATACCGTGCAGGACTAGGGCGACGAACGGGCCGGCTGCAATCCCATTTCGCCAACCGCGGAATCGGCATGACCCAACAGCGCCGCGCCATTCTGCGGGTGATGGAGACAGCCACCAAACACCTGGATGCGGCCCAGCTCCTGCGCAAGGCACAGAAGGTAGACGCCAGCGTCGATCGCAGCACGGTGTACAGAACGCTGCAACTGCTCAAGCGGCACGGTTTGATTGACGAACTCGACCTGATGCAGATCCACGGCGAGGGGCACTACTACGAGCAAGCTGAACCGGGACCACATCCACATGGCCTGCCTCAGGTGCGCCAAGATCATGGAGTTCGTCAGCGATATTTTCGAGGCTGTCACAAAAATATCTTGGCGTCAAAGTTGTTGCCAGCATGGTGGAACTCTAACGGAGGCCCGCCCAAAGCAGGTATGCCATGCCTGAGAGCGAAATGACAATCAGGACATAGGGCCACAATCCAACGATCCTCTTCGAGAACGACACATCTAGATCCTAGCCCGATAGTCCCGGTTCCCATTCGTCAAAAAATGAGCCAGCGGATTACGTCGGCTAGATGCGATATCCGGCCACACATGATCGCTGTCCGCACCGTCCTGCTACGGACACTCATGAAGGGCTACGTCGGCCAACCGTGATGAAAAGGCCGCCCTCCTGACCGAGGGAGCGAATCCAGCCAAGTTGCGCCAGCCAAGCCTCGGGCCGCCAGTTGTCGCAGCTTGCCGCGAATAGATCTTCCTGATCCTCCCCGATGAGGGCGCTAGGGTAAGCCCGTACAAACTCAACGCCGTTTTCGGCGAACCAGCCCTGCACCTCGGCGAGAGTGTGACGGTGTTCCTCGGGATTCTGATACTGGTCGCGCAGCCAAGCCTCACATCGCGCAGGCTCATTCTTCCGATCGCGAAGCACCGGATCGAATGGGATCAATCTGTACCCCGTTAACCGCGCGACCAAGCGGCGCAGCCGGAGCGGGATGCGCGCGAATGCGTTATAGAGCCCAAGCACAATCATGCCTCCCGGTCGCGCGAGTTGGACGATTCGGGCGAACGACGCGCGCGGATCCGGCGTGTGATGCAAGACGCCCGATGAGTAGACCACATCGAACGAGCACGGCCGCAAACCGGGACGGTGCAAATCGGTCTCTATGAACTTCACGCGTTCAAGTCCAAAGCGTTTCGCCGCCGCCGCTCCCAACTGGAGCGCGCCGCGAGTCAAATCAGCGCCGATCACCACTCGATCCGCACGCGCCAAATACAGGCTCATCTGCCCCGTGCCACACCCGATCTCCAATATTCGCGCGTCACCAGGGATTGCCTGATCAAGCAAACGCGCGAACTCGCTGCGCCCGGCCCGCGCCCGCAGCGACGACAGACTGTCGCGGGGAGGATAGCCTGGAAAGGGCGCTTGTTGATAGAAGCGGCGCACCAAGTCGGTCCTCGAGTCGCCTGCTAAGCGAAGGTTGGGGATTTCGTCGGGAGCTTCGTAGCGCGCGCCGCAGCCGCGACAAGACCAGTCGGGCGCGAGCGCCTTCCCGCACGCCGGGCAGGCCAGTAGCTCCAGAAAGGTATGCACTGTGTCAGAATATCGAATAGACGAACGGAGCTAGCGCTTCGACGCTCGCCGCGACGGCCAACACGATCCCGGTCACGGCCAGAAAGACAGCTAGCGGAACCAGCCAGCGCTTGCCGGAGTCACTCTGCCATAACCCGCCAGCCAACTGTGCGATCGATCCGAAAGCACTTCCCAGCACGATCAACTTGCGCTGGATCGCTCCACGCTTCTTGAGCATGTCACCTCCTCTGTTGCCTTCGCCCTTGGCGAGACGCGCTTCGTGAGGCGGGTCTGTCCAGCCACCAGCACGTCGATCCCGCTGCGTCGGAATGTTGTGTACCCTTCGACCACACGATTGACGATGGGTTCGCCGGCCAGATTAAACGAGGTGTTGAGCAGCACGGGAATGCCGGTACGCTGTCCGTATGCCTGCAGTAGCATGTACAAGCGCGGCGCCATGTCGCGCGACAGTGCCTGTAACCGCGCTGTGCCGTCGACGTGCGTAACCGCCGCCAGCCGCTGCCGCCACTCTGGACGCACGGGGAAGACCCCTGACATGAAGCGCGCCAGGCGCGCCCCGCCCGGCGGCAATTCGAAGTAACGGTCGGCCAATTCGATAGGCACGACCGGCGCAAACGGCCGAAACTCCTCGCGAAACTTGATGTCTCGGTTGAGCCGGTCCCGCATCGCCACGGCGTGCGGCGCAGCCAGGATGCTGCGGTGACCCAGGGCGCGCGGTCCCATCTCGAGGGCTCCCTCCATCCAACCGACAACGCGGTTGGCGGCCAGATCGTCGGCGGTCTGTTCGATCAATATACTGTCGTCCAGTTCCTCGAACGGATGGCCGTCCTCGCGTGCCAGACGTGCAAGTGCAACTCCGTCCGCCAGCGGGCCCCAAAAGGGATGGTCAGGTACCTCCCGGTCTGGATTTCGGAAATGGATGCGGTCAGCGTAGAGAGCGGCACCCAGCGCGCAACCGGCGTCGCCGGGAGCGGGGGGCACGAAGATACGCTCGAAGCCCGACTCGGCCAGGATTCGGGCGTTGGCAACACCGTTCAACGCCACGCCGCCGCCCAGGCACAGGTCTGTCTCGCCGGTCTCTTGGCGCAGGGTGCGAGCCATGCCTACCAGCGTGTCTTCCAGGACTCGCTGCACACTGGCCGCGCAATCGGCGAAACGCCGGCCTTCGGCTGTCTCCAGATCGATCGGCTCGTAGGAGTTGCGGGCCGGGCCAAACAGTTCAACAAAACGCTCCGAATAGGAGCGTTCCGTGGTGGTCTGAAATTCGAAGTAATCCAGATCGAGCGTGAATGCACCGTCCGGCGTGCGGCGGATGAGCCGCTGGACTTGATCTACCATCGTCGGTCGGCCATAGCCGGCCAGCCCCATCACTTTGTACTCATCCTCATTCACGGCGAAACCGAGGTAAGCCGTAAAAGTCGAATAGAGCATTCCCAGCGAGTGCGGAAACCTGATTTCACGGAGGAGCGTGATGGCCGTTGTACCATCTGGCCGGCGCTCGCCGTGACCCACAGCAAGTGTGGCCCACTCGCCAACACCATCGGTGGTCAATATCGCCGCGCGCCGCGTCGGAGCGGTGAGAAACGCCGCTGCGGCGTGCGACTGGTGATGCTCGGTGAACAGAATTTTGTTACCTGGCACACCTAAGTGCGACGAGATGATTCCGCGCACCCAGACCTTTTCGCCCAGCGAATTCTGCATCGCCTTCGGGAATGCCCGCCAAGAATGGGGAAAAGCGCGCAACGCGCAAGTGAGGATGCGTTCGAACTTGAGCATAGGACGCTCGTAAAATACGACCGCATCAAGCGCATCCGGCTCCAGGCCGGCATGATCGAGGCACCATGTCATCGCAGACAACGGGAAAGATGAGTCGCCCTTGCGCCGCGACAAACGCTCCTCTTGTACAGCGCAGACCGGTACGCCATCAATCACGAGCGCCGCAGCCGAATCGTGATAATGCGCGGAAATCCCAAGGATCTTCATGTCAATAGCCTGCTTCAATATTGACGCTGCAGGGGGCGATTGCGTTGCGGAGAGATCGGCGTCCAACCCGGTAACTCCCGGCGCTCAGCGCGCTTGGCTAGCCAGGCAAATGGCGGGAGGACGACAAAATACTGAATCGTGAGAAGAAAACCGCCAATTAGGGCTCCCAGGGCGGCCGCCATCCGCAAATAGCTTTTCCAGATGCGTCGGAGCCGTTCGTACCACAACGTCCGCGCGTGACGCCGAGGCGAGACGCGAGCCAGTTGCATAAGGGTGTAGTTCATATGAAACACCTCGTCGCGCAGGATTTCCTCGAAAATCGCGCGCGTCGGCATATCGTTTTGTAGCACATCGCGATAGACAGAGAAACGGTCGGCAGCGGTTTTTTCGGACAAATGAAGAAAAGCAAGTAGAGCCTCGTCGGGCTCTTCGTCCACGCGCAGGTCGTCGACCCCGTGGCCGCTGGGCGCCAGCCACTCAGCTTGAAAGCTGGAATTCGAGCCGGGAGTGAGCGCGCGCAGAATCTCATTGCCACGCCGGCGGAACATCACCCCGTGACGATGTTCGTCGATGGCGTGTTCCAGATAGAGCCGGCGAAGCAGTGAATCCGGAGTCATCTCCGAAGCCCGAACGAGATCGCGGCCGCCGTCGGTTTCAGTTTCGCCGAAGCGCAGCAACTTGCGCGCGCGCCTTTCAGCGTCGCTCCAGATCCAGCGATGCACCGGGCGCAACATCTCGAATATCATAACTTTTGAGTCCCCAGCCTGTTTCTTTGGATCCGCACATCGGCCGGATACCTTCAATACTGAACGAACCGTTTCGCGATTTTGTCAGGGTAAGGTCAATGCAATGTCACCAATTTGTAATGTTGTGCCGCAAACTGTGAGGCAGAAAGCGTAACTTGAGCCACGCGAATCGGTCTCAGAATTTATCCCAGCCGCCGTAGCTTTCGGTCTCGCCAAACTTAGCGGCTTGCGGGTCGTCGCTTGTGACTCCAGATCGAGCGATGGACAATGCCAGCATTTGATCGCATGGTAGCATGATTTTTGGAACATCAACATCTACGTCGAGCGGTCCGGTCCGAGCGATTTGCTGCGCGGGTGGTCACTGAGATCGTTGTGGTATTGATCGGTAGTACTCTCCTCGAGTGTGCTCTCGCCGCCGATCACGAGTGGTTCGACCGCCACTTCCTCCCGTCTTTCGTCCTTTCGCGTCGCCTGTATGTGCTCTTGGCATCGCTGGCACGTGTTGTAACGGCCGTGCTCGGGGTGGCGCTCGCGGTCGTTTTGCGGCCACGTGTCGGGCGTCTTGTCGCGCGAGTTCCGGGGGGCACACTCGTCGCAGATGCCGGGCGCATATTGCTTGCGATCGTGCTGGCACTCGGAACAGCCGAACTGGTTCTTCGCCGCACATTCGGGCACGCCGCGGAGGAGCGACCGGGCGACGAGGAGCCACTCCGCCGCCGTGACCCGCGACTTGGCTGGGTATTCGTGCCGTCGCGCACTGGGCACGACAAGATCGGCGGTCGCGTGGTCGAGTATGCGTTCGACGCCGCGGGCTATCGCGTCCGCGGCGCCAACGGATCGGTAGATCCCAAGCGTCCTACCGTCGTATTCACCGGCGAATCGGTCATGGCGGGCTACGGATTAAACTGGGACGAGACCGTGCCAGCGCGGGTCGAGGCAATTCTGGGGACGCAGTGCGCGAACCTGGCGGTGAACGGCTTCGCCACCGACCAATCATATTTGCGCTTGCTGGCGGAACTGCCGCGCTTTCGTCAACCGGTGGCGGTGGTGACCGTGTTCATGCCTACTCTATTTGACCGGAACCTTGACGATGATCGACCACACCTCGGACCGGGACTCGTCTGGCAACCGGGGATTTACCAATGGCGACTGACGGCAATCCGCGACATTATCTTTCCCTATCGTGGCAGCGACACGATCGAACGCGGCATATCCGTGACACGCGAGGTGCTGCGCGCCACCGTCGACCTAGCGCGCGCGCGGGGAGCGGTACCGCTCATCCTCGTGCCGGAGTTCACCCCGGAAGATCCCACCGAAGAGGTCCTGCGACACCGCATCCTCGACGACGCCGGACTGCCCTATGTCTGGGTCAAGCTAGACCCGAGTTGGCACTTGCCGGGCGATTCGCACCCCGACTCGCGCGCAGCCCATGCCATGGCAGTTGCCATCACGACTCGCTTGCGAGGGCTGCTGGCGCCAGCCGAGGCTGTCGATCGGTTCTGTATGCTGAGTGCATCGAAGGCGGCACAAGCATCAGATGTTTCTCATCAGGTTCCCGCGTTGAAAGATGAAACCATGAAGTTACAATTTTGCGACACTTTCTTGACACTTTTCTCCAGGAATTTCCAGTAACCTGAATCACCAGACTGTCTTCGAACGGAAGGCGCCAAGCGCCTTCGGCGCTTCGGCGACGGTGCGGCTGGATCTGCGCTCGCACACGCCAGCGAAACCATCGACTTTGTGAGACAAACATCGAGGAATGAAAGGGTTAGCTTAGCTAAGCTAACCGTCGAACCGTGACGGGGGCACACCCGCAGCCGGTTGGACGGCCCTAATTTCGGCATACAAAATGCAGACCGCGACGTCGGACAAAAAGCAAGTTGACGAGCCACCTATTGTTACTACTATTTCCGGCATCATGTCATCTTGTCTTGACCAAGCAAAGTCCTTGCGGCTCGGCATCCGTTCCCGATTAGCTCTCTTCAGCCTGCTACTGCTCTCCGGAGTCTTGTACCTGGGTACGGCAGCCTCTCCCGCATTGCTCGATGACGACGTGGATGCCGCTCACGCTCTGGTCGCGCGCGAAATGCTCCAACGCCACGATTTCGTGGTGATGTACATGAACGGCCTCCGCTACTTAATCCGGCCTCCCCTGCATTTCTGGATGGTTTCAGCAAGCTATGCACTACTGGGAGAAAGCACGTTCGCGACGCGCCTGCCCGTAGCCCTGGCGATGATGGGACTGATTCTACTGGTGTATGAGTTTGGCCGCAGGCTTCTTGGCGAGCGCACGGGGATCTACGGCGCTTTGGTGGTCGCCACGAGTGCGGGCATGTTCATTTTCACCCGCGTCATGCTTCCCGAAGCCCTGTACGCTCTGGAATTCACGGCTGCCTTTTACTTATTCTTGCGCTCCTGGAGCGGAACTCTCGACGCGCGGATCGGCTATTGGGGTGCCGCAGCTTGCTGCGCGCTGGGCATGCTGACACGCGGCCCCATCGGGGCAATCTTTCCGGTGGGCGCAATAGTGGTATTCATCGCTCTAACCAGAAGCTGGGCGTGCTGGCGGGAACTTCGCTTGTTCTCGAGTCTGGCAATTTTCCTGGCCCTAGCTGGGCCTTGGCATATTCTCGCCGCAATTCGCGCTCCGGGCTTCCTTTGGCAGTATTTCATCAACGAAAACCTCTATCGAGCCTGGGGCGCACGCGTGCCGCACGACTATGGAGTAGTGCCTCTGTGGCTTTGGTGGATCGAACACCTCGCCTGGTTCTTTCCGTGGAGCGTCTTTGCCCTTTTTGCCTTGCGGATGTGTCCGCCACCGCGAACCTGGGGACGGGAGATGAACCGCGCCGCTCAAGCGCACCTTTTCTTGTTTGTCTGGGCTGGCTTTATCCTGCTCTTCTTTTCACTCGAGCACGGCTCACGGATGGAATACTACAGCTTTGGTGCGTGGCCCGCGATAAGTCTGCTGCTCGGCAGCGGTCTGGCACGCGCCGAAGAAACCGGTTCCCACTGGCTACTTCCGGTCCAGCGCGGGTTGGCCGCGCTTGGAGCCATCACTGCGTCGATACTTTTTTTATTAGTGTGGACGTCCTTGCCGACGCCAGCAGCCGAAGAGGCTTCAGCCATCCTGCAGAAGAGCCATCCTCCGGAGTTTTATTGGTTTTCGATGGCGCCCTTGCTCGATTTCAGTTGGCAGACGTTCGCCGGCCTTCGCACGCCTGCGCTCCTAGCCGCATTCTCATTGGCGGGGGCATCGACTGCGGCGTGGCTTCTCCGGAAGCGGCGTCATCATCTGGAATGCAATGTCGTCCTTGCGGTCGGCATGGTGGGGTTCTTCTTCGCCGCCAACGTGGCGTACAGGGCGTTCGAGCCAGTGCTTTCCTCACGCGCCCTGGCGATGGAGATCAACAACGACTCCCGGCGGGGCGATCAAATCGCAGTCTACGGCGATATTCGCTTTGCCGCGAGCATCGGTTTTTACACACACCGTCGCCTCTGGTTGTACAACGCCAGCAGCAGCAATTTGGAATACGGCTCTCACTATTCCGATGCGCCCAAGGTGTTCCTGACCGATGTCGATTTCCCGAGCTTTTGGAATGGAGCAGCGCGAGTGTTCCTGGTCGTGCCAGACTCGCTGAGAGAAGATGCCCTGAAACGACTGCCGCGGAATTCGACCTGGGTGTTAGCGAAGGTCGGAGACAAAACCCTGTACTCGAATCGAGCCGGGGATACGTCCGTCAGAAACTGCTCAAGGGTCCTCCCGGACGATGTTGGCTGCCGCACAACAGTGTTCGCACGCGGCCTTCCACATGCCAATCACGTCCTTCAAATTCAGCAGCCCAAGCAACCTTCTCGGGTGGTCGGGAGTCGTCTGCCCGTGCCGGTATCAGCTTCAACGCACTTCTCTGGAGTTATCGGCCAGGCCTTCCCCAGTGAATTGAGCAGTCACCACATCCCCGGCATCAATGTACTCGGGGTTGGTGATTCGGCCGTCCGAAAAGGCCTTGGCCCAATCTTCCGTCCACTCCCGGAACTTATCTCGCGTGTTTAGCGTGAGACTCCGGGCATGGTCGGTGTAGGCAAGGCCCTCCGTTGCGTTGCGGACTATAC